>Ga0316226_1000988_pt1 | contig 33453 bp, 26 predicted proteins | sample TBH18017metaG_FD_206009 | JGI IMG/M metagenome (GOLD analysis project Ga0316226, IMG submission 206009) | Freshwater microbial communities from Trout Bog Lake, Wisconsin, USA - TBH18017 | ecosystem: Environmental > Aquatic > Freshwater > Lake > Hypolimnion/Profundal zone | place: USA: Wisconsin...
TCGCGCGCGACGGATCCGGAAAAGGAAAACTGAATACTACCTATTTCATCGAGGTGCTCACTTCGGTAGCTGCCCACGCCGCTTACCGTTCTCCCAAGGAACGGTCCACCTCGACGACATTCAACAATCTTGGTTCGACGATTGGCAGCGACGCGGGGATCAACGTTTACCACGAGTTTGGACCGGGCATCCGCCAGATCGTGAAGAAGCTTACGCCGAGATTCGGGCCCAGGACAGAAGAGCTCACTACCCACGAGCACACGTCGCACGCTGTCGCACCTGCCCTTGCCAAATTGCAATAAACTCTCACGACGATCAATTGTGACCAGTCTTCCCCACTAAGAAGATCAATACTCATCATTCACAAGTTTCCGGCGACAGATGGATCTCGTGAAGAAGAGGCTTCTATGAACCTAAGTACGTTGAATCTCAGTCTGATCGTAGTAGGGGTCGTGGTGGTTGCGTTCATCGCGGGGTTCTCCTGGTTTATCGTGCGAAAGCGCAAGACAGCAGCGCTACGGCAGAAGTTCGGCTCCGAATACAATCGGGCCGTATTGGTGCATGGCTCAGAAAGCAAGGCAGAGGCAAAGTTGGAGGATCGTGAGAAGCGGATCGAAAAGCTGAGCATCCGCGATCTCAATCCTACCGAACACGAACGCTTCGCAAAGCGATGGGACGAAGTGCAGGCTCGCTTCGTCGACTCTCCTAAAGGGGCCGTCATGGAAGCCGATGACTTGGTCACATCTCTTATGAAGACCCGTGGCTATCCGGTCGCCGATTTTGAACAACGTGCCGCCGATATCTCCGTCGATCATCCGCTGGTGATTGCAAACTACCGCGCTGCGCACGAAACGACGATGCGCACTGGCCGCGAGCCAGGTACGGATGAACTACGAACAGCGATGATCCAGTACCGTGCCCTGTATGAGGAACTCATGCAGGTTCCGCCCCCTGTGGTACTGAAGATGGGGGCGTGAATCACGTACATTGCTGCACCAGATTCCCATGCAGGGCGCTGGTTACCGGCGCCCTGCGTACCGCCTAAAATGACCGGCGCCAAATGTAATGCATTGAGCAATATTGAACATTCTCACTCGATCGCCGGTGCCAGACTATCAACCGTGCAGAAGAAATAATGGAGAAATGAAATGCCGCAGAGCATGTTAGAGAAGGCCGGTGAGTGCATCACTGATTCAGTCCGCGAGGCCTCGCGTGTAACAGCAGCTGTAGTAGACGCGATTGAGGATGACGTGGGAGCAGCCAAGCGCGCGGCGAAGCAGAGCAGTGATTCCGCCGAAGATTTCGTAAACGAGTCAAGTCGGCGCATTCGGCGAAATCCGCTGGCTACAGTGGCAGCAACCTTGGCTGCAGGTTTTGCAGTGGGCGTTCTGGCTGCTTTGGCGAGCAGGCGCAGCTGAACATGAACGGCGACTTGCAAGCTGCTCGCAAACTCCTTTCAGAGCTTCGGGAGGGATACCAGAGTCTGCCCAGGCATCTCCAGTTGCGCATCACATACGTGTTGCGCGAGGGCGTCTGTGCTGATGATCCCCAACCAAGGCTCCGACGACCTGACACTTCGTGCGCCAAGCCAGTCATCGTCGGTCCTCGAAGTTGACTATCCGTGAATTGATCTCGTGACCTGTGGCTAACAAGACTGCCCTATTACAAATGGGCAGAAAGGGCCTGAAGGAAAGATGTTGGCATAGGGATATTCGAAAGCGGTTAACCGTATGACTATGCAACCGACATGCCAGCACTTGTCTTTTGCCTATTGTCCGAGGCGACCCGGCTCCGATTTCATCGAGAGCAAATAGGAGCAAGGAGAGTCGAGTTGGACTACTCGATGGTCATAAGGTTCTTCACGCTTTTTACGCCGGTGACGTCAGTGACGAGTTTGGTGGCAAGACCCTTTTCGGCCGCATTTGTCGCCTTGCCGCTCAAGGTAACCATGCCCTTGCTGGTGGTGACGGAAGTATTGAGGGCACTGGTCGAGCGATGATATAGAAGGACCATCTTGACTTGGGCAGTGATGGAAGCATCGTCAACCTCTTGTCCGACCGTCCCCGATGTCTTTGCTCCTACAACCGTCATCTCATTCTTTACGTTACGGACCCCTTCTACAGCCTTGGCGTATTCGGTCGCCAATTCCTTCTGGGCCCGGCTCGTGGCTTGGCCTCGCAAGGTGACAATGCCATCTTTGACGGAGCTCACTTCAGTGGTGAGCCCGTTCACGCTGCGATGGACCAGGAGCGTGGCTTTCACTTTCATCATGAGCCATGCATCCGAGTTCTCGGCGGGGCGTTCACCTTTGACTTCCAGCCTGTTGTTCACGCTCTTTACTCCGGGCAGATCCGCAACTGACTCGCGGGCCAACGATTTGTGGACCTCATCGGATACACTTCCCGTTAAGGTCACAACGCCATTCAACGACTGAATTTTAATATCATCGGCCTCGAGGTAAGTCTTGAATACATAAGAGTTTCTCGCCGACGAGTCGATCCGGTCATCCGTCTCTGACGCGTGCATAGGCATGCTGAGCGCTAACACACTGACGGAAACTACTATCAGAGCCATACGATGGATTGCTTTCATTGCATTCCTTTCTGTTTGTAGCTGGAATTGAATCTTCATGAGCCCATTCAGACAATTTGTTTTTCGCTTGTTCACTATAGAGTGTGCCGCTTCAGGCCTGCGGGATGCTGGTCAATAGAGCTCACAGTTTGCTAGCGCGAGCATGGGAAATACCTGCCCCGAACAGGTGCTCCACTAACGCTCAGCAGGCACTGGACTAATATCCTGGCGTTTTCGGATCTGCACACCACTCCACCAATGTTGCAGGTCGTCAAAATACAGATACACTACGGGCGTCGAGTAGAGCGTGAGCAACTGGCTCAGGATCAGCCCTCCGATAATCGTAATGCCCAGAGGGCGGCGAAGCTCGGATCCAGTGCCGGTTCCCAAGGCGAGCGGCAAGGCACCGAGAAGTGCCGCCATCGTTGTCATCAGGATCGGGCGGAAGCGCAGCATGCATGCTTCGACGATGGAGTCGTATGAGTTCTTGCCCTCGTCTCGCGCGGCGGCTAGGGCAAAGTCGATCATCATAATAGCGTTCTTCTTCACAATACCGATCAGAAGGATGATGCCGATGATCGCGATTATGCTGAGGTCGGTGTGGGTAAATTGAAGCGCCAACAACGCTCCAACGCTTGCCGCAGGAAGACTGGAAATGATGGTAATGGGATGGATGCAGCTCTCGTAGAGGATCGCGAGAATGAGGTAGACGGCCACCAGCGCCGCTGCAATCAGGATTGGTTCGCTGGAAAGCGAGGATTGGTAGGCCTGAGCAGTGCCGGCGAATTCAGTTTGGATGGTAGGCGGAAGGCCGATCTTCGCAGCCACCGCTGCCGTAGCATCCACAGCATCGCCCAGCGCAGCGCCTGGCCTTAGATTGAAGGAAAGCGTCACCGCCGGAAATAGACCCTGGTGGGTCACTGTCAACGGAGCCGTGTCGGGCGCGAAGCTAGCGAATGCGCTCAAAGGAACCTGTTTCCCGTTTGGCGCGCTCACATAAATTTGCCGGAGGAACAGCGGATTCTGCCAGAACTCCGGTGATGCCTCCATCACAACGTGGTACTGATTCAGCGTGTTGTACATGGTCGATACCGGACGCTGGCCGAATGCGTCGTAGAGTGTGCTGTCAATCAATTGTGGTGTGATACCAAGTCGAGCAGCTGTTCCGCGATCATATTGGATCATGGCTTGCAGACCGCGGTTCTGCTGGTCGCTGCTGACGTCGGAAATGATCGGAATCTTCTTAAGCTGTTCGACCATCTTGGGGGCGAAGCGATTGAGGTCGTCGAGATTGTCACCGCGCATCGTGAATTGATATTGAGCGTTACTCTGCCGTCCGCCAACGCGCAGATCCTGCGCGGCTTGCAAGTACAGCGTTGCGCCGGGCACCTTGGCCAGCTTGGGCCGCAAGCGCGCAATGACGAGGTCGGCGGAGATCTTCCTCTCAGCGAGCGGCTTTAGCGAGACGAACATGCGGGCAGAATTGTAGGTGCTGCCTCCAGTGAATCCCGCGACGGTGTCAACAGCCGGGTCAGCGGCAACAATGTTAACCATCGGCAGCATGATCTTGTCCATTGCCTGGAACGAAGTGTCTTGGTCGGCGGTAATAGAACCCTGAATTCGTCCGTTATCCTGCTGCGGAAAGAATCCTTTAGGCACGTGGATGAACAGGTACGCATTCAGACCGATCGTCGCCAATAAAACCAGGAGCGTCACCGCCCGGAAACGGAGTGCGACCTTCAGTGTGCTCCCATACAGATTCACCACCCAATCGAAGGCGCGCTCGCTGGTGCGGTACATCCAGCCGTGAGACTGGTTAGGTTTTAGCAGATAGGCGCACATCATGGGAGTCGCTGTGAGCGAGACAACCATGGAAACCGTGATGGCGATGGAGAGCGTTACCGCAAATTCCCGGAACAGCCTACCGACAATGCCTCCCATCAAAAGCAGGGGGATAAAGACCGCAATCAGTGAAACGCTGATGGTAAATACTGTGGAACCCACTTCCTGGGCGCCTTTGAGCGCGGCCTCCATGGGTGACATCCCCTTTTCCAGATAGCGCGTAATGTTCTCAATCACGACAATCGCGTCGTCAACCACAAAGCCAGTCGAGATGGTCAGTGCCATAAGAGAAAGGTTGTCGAGGCTGTACCCAAGCAAATACATCACGCCGAAAGTTCCCACCAGCGACACGGGGACAACAACGCTGGGAATAAAGGTGGTGCGCGGGTTCCTGAGGAATACGAATACAACCAGAATTACGAGTACCACTGAGATGAGCAGCGTCTTCTCTGTGTCACGTACAGACGCCCGAATGGTGACCGTCTGATCCATCGCCACCTTCACATCGATCGATTGCGGAATCGACGACTGAATCTGAGGAAGGACTGCGCGGATGCGATCCACCGTCTCGATAATGTTCGCACCGGGTTGGCGGGAGATAATGACCAGAACGCATTGCTTGCCGTTCGCGTAGCCCGAGTTGCGAAGGTCTTCCACTGAATCATCCGCACGGCCAACATCGGAGACTCGCACAGACGACCCGTTTCGATACGCCACCACTAAGGACTCGTAGTCACTCGCCTTGAATATCTGATCGTTGGCACCCACCTCCCACATGCGAAGGCCGTCGGAGAAATGTCCTTTGGGTGTATTAGCATTTGCGCTGCTCAGTGCAGCCCGGACCTGGTCCAGACCGATGCCATACTTGTTGAGAGCCGGCGGATTCAACTCAATCCGTACACTCGGAAGTGAGCTTCCTCCCACAGACACCTGCCCCACGCCGCTCACCTGCGCCAACTTCTGCGCCATGATCGTCGAGGCAGCGTCATACATCTGGCCCCTGGTTAGAACAGCCGAGGTGAGGGCCAACATGAAGATCGGAGAATCGGCTGGATTCACCTTCCGGTAAGAGGGGTTGTTAGGGAGATTGGACGGTAGATTTCCCCGTGCGGCGTTGATGGCAGCTTGCACGTCGCGCGCAGCCGCATCGATATCTCGATTCAGTTCGAATTGCAGCGTGATATGAGTTGAGCCAAGGGCGCTTGATGAGGTCATCTCGGTGACTCCCGCGATCCTCCCAAACTGGCGTTCCAGTGGCGTCGCAACAGCAGAGGCCATGGTCTCCGGACTCGCCCCAGGTAAACCGGCACTCACAGAGACGGTCGGAAATTCCACTTGCGGCAGAGGTGACACGGGGAGTAGCCGGTACGCCGCGGCACCAGCCAATGTGATTGCGACCAGCATGAGCGTGGTCGCGACAGGCTTCCGGATGAATGGCTCCGAGATATTCATCGATTACTCCACCGGAGCCGCTTCGGCAGTGACTGGGATCTTCGCAGCCACAGGCCGTTTTGAGAGTCGCGACGCCAACCGATCGAACCAGATGTAGATAACTGGCGTAGTGTATAGCGTCAGCAGTTGGCTGATGAGCAACCCGCCAATGATCGTAATTCCCAGAGGCCGTCGCAACTCTGAGCCGCTGCCGCTACTGAAGGCCAACGGTACCGCACCAAGCAACGCCGCCATCGTTGTCATCATGATTGGACGGAAGCGCAGCAGACACGCCTGGTAAATAGCGTCTTCAGGCTTCATGCCCTCCTTGCGCTCAGCCGCGAGGGCGAAATCAATCATCATAATGGCGTTCTTCTTCACAATCCCTATCAGCAACACGATTCCGATGAGCGCAATCACACTGAAATCATTTCGGCAAATGATGAGAGCAAGCAAGGCACCAAGGCCCGCTGAGGGTAATGCGGACAGGATCGTCAGTGGGTGAATGTAACTTTCATACAAGATGCCAAGAACGAGATAAACCGTAATCAGCGCCGCGGCAATCAGGATCGGCTCGTTGGACAAAGATGCCTGGAATGCTTGGGCGGTTCCCTGATAAGCGGTTTGAATGCTCGGAGGCATACCCATTTGATCTTTCACTTTGTCCACGGCAGCGACAGCTTCACCAAGAGATACGCCCGGAGCCAGGTTGAATGAGAACGTAACCACAGGAAACTGACCCTGATGGCTGACGGTAATGGGAACCGTCGATGTCTCCACATGCGAGAAGGCGCTGAACGGGATTTGGCCGCCATTCGGAAAAGCGCTGGAGGATTGAATCGACGGGGCGCCAGCCGTGACAGTGCCAGCCTTGATGAACAGATTACCCAGATCAGAAGGATTCTTGGCGAAGTCGGGCTTCACCTCCAGTACGACGTGATACTGGTTCAATTGAGTAAAGATGGTCGACACAGCCCGTTGTCCGTAAGCGTCGTACAACGTCTGGTCGATTGCCGAGGCTGTGATTCCCAGGCGCGCGGCGGTGTTCCGGTCAAACACCAACTTCGCCCGCAGACCAAGAGTTTGTTGATCGCTTGCCACGTCGCTCAATTGCGGCAGCTTCTGCAACCTGGCAAGCATCTGGGGCGCGAGAGAATTCAGTTCGTCTACGTTCGGGTCTTCCAGAGTGTATTGGAATTGCGTGCGGCTCACGCGGTCTTCCACCGATAGATCCTGCACTGGTTGCATGAATAGCGTGATTCCTGCCACCTTGGCCAATTCCGGCTGCAAGCGCCGAATGACGTCGCTGGCGCTAACTTTTCGCGAGGCGAGAGGTTTCAAATTAATGAGAATACGCCCGCTATTCAAAGTCGTGTTGGTTCCGTCGATTCCGATGAAGGACGACAGGTTATCGACTGCGGGGTCTTTCAGAATAACCTCGGTCAACTGCTGCTGCTGACGCGACATTTCCGGAAAGGATACCGACTGGGCCGCTTCGGAGACTCCCTGGATCACGCCTGTGTCTTGAATCGGAAAGAATCCTTTGGGGATTACAAAGAACAGGAAAATCGTAAAAGCGAGGGTCCCGGCAGCGATCAGCAGCGTCGCGATCTGCCAGCCAAGAACCCACTTTAAAGTCTTGCCGTAGTAGGCGATGACCGAATTGAATACCCGCTCCGAAGCGCGATAGAAGCGTCCTTGGCTTGCCGCGGGCGTGTGCTTCAGGAACCTGGAGCACATCATCGGCGTCAAGGTGAGTGAGACCACAGCCGAGGCAAGGATGGTCACGCCCAGCGTAACTGCAAATTCACGAAACAGGCGGCCCACGATGTCGGCCATGAATAACAAGGGAATCAGCACAGCGATCAAGGAGACGGTCAGCGAGACAATCGTGAAACCAATTTGCTCAGAACCTTTTAGCGCGGCTTCAAGGGGCGAGTCGCCAGCCTCGATGTAGCGGCTGATGTTCTCGATCATGACAATTGCATCGTCAACCACAAAGCCCGTTGAAATCGTCAATGCCATCAGGGTCAAATTATTAAGGCTATAGCCGAGCAGATACATCACGCCGAAAGTTGCAATGAGCGACAGCGGAACAGCGATGCCGGGAATGATGGTCGCCGCAATGTTGCGCAGGAAGAGGAACATGACCATAACGACTAGCGCAACCGTAAGCATCAACTCGAACTGTACGTCGCTCACCGAGGCCCGAATGGTAGTGGTTCTGTCCGTGAGAATTGAGACGTGGATTGACGAGGGCAGTGTCGATGTAAGCTGAGGCAGCAGTTGTTTGATTCGATCAACAACCGAGATGATGTTCGCTCCCGGTTGCCGCTGAACGTTCAGGATCACCGAAGGAACTGTGTTCATCCACGCAGCTTGCCTGATGTTTTCCGTGTCATCGAGGACCGTGGCAACCTCAGTCAATTTGACAGGGGCCCCGTTCTTGTACGCGATGATGAGTGGAGCGTAATCGCTGCTGGAGAGCAACTGATCGGTGGCTCCAATCTGGTAAGCCTGATGGGCTCCATCGAAGTTCCCTTTGGCTTGATTCACGTTGGCGGCAATGATGGCGGTGCGCAAATCCTCAAGATTGACACCGTAGGACGCCATCGCTGTGGGGTTCGCCTGAATCCGCACAGCAGGTTTTTGTCCACCGCTTATGCTGACCAAACCAACCCCGGGCAATAGTGAAATTTTAGGCGCCAACCTCGTGTCTGCGAGGTCCTCGACCTTCGAAAGCGGGAGGTCCGTTGACGTAAGCGCGAGTGTCAGAATCGGCGTATCGGCTGGATTGGTCTTGCTGTAGATCGGAGGCGCAGGAAGGTCCGCCGGAAGGTACGTGCCGGAGGCGTTGATCGATTGCTGCACCTCCTGTTCAGCCACATCGATGCTCAGGCTGAGATTGAATTGCAGGGTGATAACCGAACTTCCGTCTGAGCTGACGGAGGTCATCTGCTGGAGACCGGGCACTTGTCCGAACTGGCGTTCGAGCGGCGCAGTCACCGAAGACGCCATTACGTCAGGACTTGCGCCTGGATAAAACGTAACCACTTGGATGATCGGATAATCTACCTCTGGCAACGCCGAGACAGGTAGCTGCGTATATCCCACCAAACCCGCGAGCGTAATGCCCACCATCAGCATCGTGGTGGCCACTGGACGGAGAATGAAGATCCGGGATGGATTCATCGAGCTCGCCTTTCGGTGCTTGCCGTGCTTATCAAAGAAATCCGGTTATGGCTGCCGAGCCGCGATGGCTTGCCTGGTTGGTAATTGCGACGCATCCCATCCCCCACCCAGCGCTTCGATCAACAGCGCGCTCGCCGTCAACCGGCGGGTCAGGAGATTTACCTCTACCACCTGCGCGTTGAGCAGCGTTGCTTGTGAGGTGATGACCGGGAGATAGCTTGCCGTTCCGGCCCGGTATTGTGCCGTAGAAATGTCGAGGGTCCGTTGAGCAGCGTGAACCGTCTGCTGCACCTTTTCGGCTTCAGCCGCGAGAATGCGCAACGCGGCAAGGTTGTCTTCCACCTGCTGCATCGCCGTCAGCACAGTTCCCCGATAAGCGGCCACTGTCGCATCATAAGCAGCACGTTGCCCCGCCACCACTCCGCGTCGCCGCCCCGAATCAAAAAGCGTTTCTGCCAGTTGTGATCCGACCGACCAGAAGCGACTGGGCCAGGTGAACCACGTTGCCAGGCTTGAACTCGCCAGCCCGCCGCTCCCGGTCAAGCTGAGGTTTGGATAGAAGGCGGCCATTGCAATTCCAATTTGCTCGTTCGCCGCTGCCACCTGCCTCTCCGCGTTGGCGATGTCGGGCCTGCGTTCCAAGAGTTCCGACGGAACGCCCACCGGCACTGGCGGGGGAGGAGTATTTAAGGTTGCAGGCGGTATCGTGAGTTCCGCGGGTGCTTTGCCGATCAAGATGGCGATGGCATGCTCAAACGCCGCGCGCTGTACGCCAAGATCCATCAACTGTGATTGAACCTGGTACAGTTGCGTTTCGGCCTGGGCGACGTCGAGATCAGACGCGACCCCGGCGGAGAGCCTGTTCTTCGTCAGCGTGAGATACTCCTCATACGATGCCTCGGTGCGAGTGAGCAGCGCCGCTTCGCCGTCATTGCCGTGAAGACCGAAATAGTCTTGCGCGAGTTCCGCTTGGTAGAGCAACCGGGCGTTTCCTACGTTCGCCGCCGCAGACTGGGCTGTCGCGGTGGCTGACGTCACTCCCCGTCGAATGTTTCCCCATAGATCAGGCTCCCACGCGACGTTGAACGGCAGATTGAAATTCGTTTGAGTGCCTGATGATCCCGAGCTATTCGCGGTCTTCGTCCCGCCCCCGGACCCCGCTGCGGTAATCGCGGGAGCAGTCGTCACTATCGGAAGCAGCGCGGCTCGGGCCACACTGACCGCAGCCTTGGCTTGTCGATACTGCGCCTCGGCTTGCAGAACATTCTGATTTGAAACGTTGACCTGTTCCTCCAGCGCATTCAGGGCCGGATCGTTGTAAAGCTCCCACCATCGGCCTTTCGAATACGCATCGGCAGGCTGCGATTGCTTCCACTCCGACGCTTCCGCTTCTTTGAAGTTCACGGGCGGTTGCTCTTTGAACGTCGGCGGTGCGACTACTGCAGGCCGCTTGTATCGGGGGCCCACCATACATCCACTCATAGTCAGCAGCATGACGAGTAGAACCATCATCGGGAAGTTCAGCGACGGTTTCATCGAGCCTTCCCACTAGGTCTTGTCGGTTTCGAGCCGGAGGGCTTCATTTCGGAACTGACCGCGGGACTAACCCGAGTGTTTCCGGATGGGCTTCCAGCGGGGCTTGCGGTGGGTAGCTTGACGCTGACCTTGGTTCCTTCCTGGAGTTTGTCGACGCCGGTCATAACCACAACCTCTCCCGGCAAAAGTCCAGAAGTAATCTCGGAGTCATCACCTTCCGTGGTGCCGATGATGACTGCACGCACGGTCACCGTTGAATCGGGTTTCACTACGTACACGTAAGTCGCTTGAGAATTACGTTGTATCGCCGCCGTGGGCGCCAGCGTTACTCCATGCTTTTCCTGCACCAGGAGTCGCACGTTCACAAACTGATTGGGAAACAGCGTTCCCTTCGCGTTCTTGAATGTAGCTCGCAACTTCAGCGTGCCGGTGGTCGGATCGATTTGATTATCGAGAGTTGCCAACGATCCTTGCGCAAGCTTCGTCTTGGAGTCACGGTCGTAAGCATCTACTTCGAGCTTCTGTCCGCCCGCCATTTTCGCGAGAACAAACTGAAGTTGATCTTCGGAGATTGTAAAGATTGCACTGATTGGGTCCATCTGCGTGATGACCACCAATCCGTTGGTGTCGGACGTACGAACTATATTGCCGAGGTCAAGTAATCGCAGTCCAGCGCGTCCCGTAACTGGCGCCTTGATCTTGCAGTACGCCAGATTGACCTTGGCGCCTGCAATTTGCCCCTCATCGAATTTCACTAGACCTTCGCCCTGATGCACGGTTGCCTGCTGGGTCGCAAGCTGTTGCTCCGGCGCGGCTTTTTGTGGGACCAACTGTTGATATCGAACCAGATCACGCCGCGCGTTTTCGAGGGTGGCCTGGTCCCTCATTAGTTGCCCTTCGGCCTGGGTCAATGCTGCCAGATAGGGTCCGCTATCAATTTCCGCCAACAGATCGCCCTTGTGAACGGTTTCGCCTTCACGATATCGGACGGTCATCAATTGTCCCTCTACGCGGCTTCTAACCGTAACTGTCGCTAGAGGTGTAACTGCGCCAAGCCCCGAGTAATACACGCCGATGTCCCCTTTGCGGGGCATTGCCCCTATCACGGGTATAGGCGCCGAACCTGCTTTGGCAGCTTTGGCCGCTACGCTGGCGGAATCCGTTCCTGTTATTTTCGGCCAAAGGAAATACAGGCCTATTCCCAGCACAAGAAGCACAGCCAGCAAAGGCCACAGCCAGCGACGCCGGGCTCTCCCAGGTTGAGTGCTCTCCGATGAAGACGCCGTAACAGGTTCGGGTGAGACCGCAATCGGGTCATGGGACTCGGAGAACTCTTCTGTCGGTGTGCTTGGCCTATCGGGCATGGACCCGATCCTACAGAGTACAGGGATCAGATTCTGTGCAATATTGCTCAGACTATCAAAGCGACAAGTTGAAGCTCTCGCGTGGGTCGAACGCTAGGGACAAGTCACTCTCCACGCTCGCGACCATGTGAGCAATTCAGAACAGACTCTCACCTCGACCCCTTGTTACTTTTTGAGACGCCGACCGAGACAGCATCACGATGTAACGTCTTGTGAACGCGACAAGGAGAAGTCAAATGGAACTCACGCACCAACTATTCACTAGAGAACCGTTGCTTGCACTCTTCGCAACCATCGCTCTCGGGTATCTAGTGGGGAAAATCAAAATTGGTAGCTTCGTTTTAGGTGGTATTGCTGGGACTTTGCTGGTGGGTGTCGTTATTGGGCAACTTGGTATCAATATTGACAGTGGCATTAAGAATATTTTCTTTGCTCTCTTTATATATGCAGTCGGATTCCAAGGTGGACCTCAGTTTTTTCATGCACTCAATAGACGCTCATTGAACCAGTTGGCTTCCGCTTTCATTATGTGTCTTACGGGGCTTCTCTGTGTGCTGCTGGCTGCCTGGATGTTTGGGCTGGATCGTGGAATGGCGGCAGGGCTTGCCGCTGGTGGGCTTACCCAGTCTGCGATTCTCGGCACAGCCGGAGATGCAATCGCCAAGTTAGGGCTGGCTCCCGCTGTAATCAAGACCATGCAGACCAATGTTGCCGTTGGTTATGCCGTATGTTACATCTTTGGGTCGCTCGGTCCGATCATCATGGTGAGTTGGTTCTTGCCGATGGTGATGAAATGGAATATTCGCCAGGAGGCAGTGAAGTTGGCGAAACTCATGTCCGGCGGTCGCGCAGAGCTTGATCCGGGTCAGTTCAATGCGGTTAGCAATATCGATACACGCATCTATGAGGTTGCGCAGGACAGTAAGGCAGTAGGTGAGACGGCACTCGCGATTGATAACAAGCTTTCTGATGCCGCCGTCGAGGCCGTTTTTCGAGATGGTAAGACGCTCGACTTTACGGACGCAACAACTGCGTGTGCAGGTGACAGTATTGCAGTCACCGGTACAATTACCGCCATGGACGCAGCCTCCGGCTACTTTGGCCGCGAGGTAACCGCCCCGAACGGTCTCTTATTGGTTCAAGAGAATCGCGAAATCGTTCTCACCAGCAACGCCCTCAGCGGTCGCGAACTGGGCGAGATCCACGACCACGTAAATGTGGATACACGGCACGGCGTCTTTCTGACCGCGGTCAAGAGGATGGGGCTGAACCTGCCACTGTTGAGTAAGCTTCAGTTGAAGACGGGCGACGAGTTGCACTTTACCGGTAGTCCAACCGATCTCAATCGAGTGCAATCAAAGATCGGTTACAAAATTACTGCCGCGGCTGTTACCGACTTCGTTTTCTTCGGCATAGGTATGCTCATCGGCATGCTCGTCGGCCTGATCCAGTTCAAGTTATGGGGCGTGCCGATCTCAATCGGAAGCGGCGGGGGATGTCTGTTATCCGGTTTGTTCTTCGGTTGGCTGCGTAGTGTACATCCCAAGTTTTCGGCGCTGCCCATAGGTGCCTCCAACTTTCTCCGCGACTTCGGGCTAGCCGTTTTCGTCGGAATCGTGGGCATTGGCGCCGGTCCCCAGGCACTGATCGCCATCCGGCAATACGGCTTGACACTATTGTTCCTGGGCGTTGCAGTGACCTTGATTCCACAGATCATTGGGTTCTTCTTCTCCTATTACATCCTGCGCATCCAGAACCCGATTGAGGCTTTGGCGTGCGTTGCTGGCGGACGTAGCGCCAATCCCGCTTTCGCAGCCTTGCTGTCGAAAGCAGGCAATGCTACCCCGGTAGTTTCTTTCACGGTCACTTATGCCGTCGCCAACGTGTTCCTTACTCTTTGGGGACCTGTGATCGTCGGCATCATTACTAAAAACGCAGCCCACTAATAAGATCGAGGCGCATTCATGTCACAGAACAATTCAAGTCACACTGCGGAGCTAAGTCCCTTTGAACTTAAAGACCAGCTTATGGAAATCGCATCTTCAGACGCTCAACGAATGATGTTGAACGCGGGGCGCGGCAACCCTAATTTTTTGGCTACATTGCCGCGCTGGGCCTTCTTAAGCCTGGGTGATTTTGCTATGCGGGAAGCGGAGCGCTCTTACTCATACCTGGACAGCGGCTTCGGCGGTCTACCTGAGCATGACGGTATCGTGCAAAGGTTCGATGCTTATGCTAACCACCACAGTGAGGCAGATGGCATTCATTTCCTGCGCGCGGCAATATCTTATGTTAAGGATCAGCTTGGCCTTAATCAGGATGCGTTTCTGTTTGAAATGGTCAGCGCATTTCTAGGTTGTAATTACCCTACGCCGCCGAGAATGCTCCCGCACACTGAAGAGATTGTCAAAGCATATCTCGTGCAGGAAATGTTTGGACCGCTGCCGCGTAGTGGCGATTTTTCAGTGTTTGCAACTGAGGGTGGCACGGCGGCGATGACCTACATCTTCCAGAGTCTCCGGGAAAATAGCCTGATTAAACCGGGCGACAAAATTGCCATCTGCACACCTATCTTCTCGCCTTACCTCGAGATCCCGGTCCTTAACGACTACCAGATGGAAGTCGTCGATATCCGCATGGATGAACATGCGGACTGGCAGTTACCCGTTACCGAGATTGCCAAGCTGTTAGATCCGGCGGTAAAGGTGTTTTGCATCGTCAACCCGAGCAATCCCCCTTCAACCAAGTTGTCGGATGCCGTTCTGGACCAGTTGGCCGCCCTGGTCGCGACCCAGCGTCCAGATCTCTTCATTGTTACTGACGATGTTTACGGTACGTTTGCCGACGACTTCGTTTCACTGTTCGCGAAGTGTCCGCATAATACATTGTGTGTGTACTCGTTCTCGAAGTTCTTTGGCGCAACCGGCTGGCGTCTGGGCGCAATCGCCTTACATGACGATAGTGTATTCGATGCGGCATTGGCCGCTCTGCCGGAAGATCAGAAACTCCTCCTCGACTCGCGTTATTCCTCGCTCACTACCGAGCCGCGCAAGTTGTGCTTTATCGATCGCCTGGTTGCGGATAGTCGTGCTGTCGCGTTAAACCACACTGCCGGTTTATCAGTGCCGCAGCAATTGCAGATGGCGTTGTTCGCTTTGAATGGGTTGATGGATCGCGAGCATCGCTATCAGGATGCCGCGAAACAGTTGATCCGGAAAAGGTATCAAACGCTCTACAGCAATATGGGAATTAAGGCGACGCACAGACCCAATGACGCGAATTACTACACTCTGATAGATTTGCAGGAATTGGGCGGAAAACTCTACGGACCGGAATTTGAAGCATGGTTTGTGAAAAGCGACTTGGGAATCGATTTCTTGTTCCGCCTCGCAAAGGAAACGGGCGTTGTTTTGTTGCCGGGTAACGGATTTGAGGTCGTCAACACCTCGGCGCGGGTGTCGCTCGCCAACCTTACCGACGCCGAATACGCCGCGATTGGGAAATGCACGCGGCAAATACTCAACGAATACTACCAGGACTTTGGAAAAATCACCGTTTGATTACAAGTGGTGGCTCGGGCCGCCCACTACTCCTCTATGCGAGGAGTAGTGCATTTTCAAATTGTTGGAAGTCTCACCTTGACCTATATTGCTAGCTACAGCCGCTCGTTGAACCACAGGACTGGCAGCGATAGCACGAACCGTTGCGCGTCATGATCGCTCCGCAGAGATGGCAACTCGGAGCATCGCCCAGATTTACAACCTCGCTCAGAGCGTCCGAAACGTGTCCGGTCTTACTGCCCGTTGGCGCGCTTGACTCATACAATGAAGGCTGCTCGTTCACGGCAGCAATCTTTGGCGAAACTGCTGCATGCGGATGAGCGTGAGCCCGCGGACGTAAGTCGTCGAACAGGCTCTGCTGCTCTCCGGTGAGGAAGCGCAGATCGAGCCAGCGGAAAATGTAATCCATGATCGAGTTGGCGTAGCCGATCTCGGGATTCTGCGTCCAACCGCTCGGTTCAAAGCGGGTATGCGCGAATTTATTGATCAGCAAGCGTAGCGGCACACCATGCTGGAAGGCGATGGAAACCGCGCAGGCAAAACTATCCATTAACCCGCTGACGGTCGACCCTTCCTTTGCCATGGTAACGAACAACTCGCCCGGCATTCCATTCTTGTACAGGCCCACCGTAATGTAGCCTTCGTGCGAGCCAACTTTGAACTTGTGCGTCACCGAAAAGCGCTCGTCCGGCAGTTTGTTACGGCGTGCGCGAGGCGGACCATCCACATCCTCATCGTCTTCTGTAGCCGAGGCGGCAATCCTCTTCGCGTCATCCCGCTTCGTGGTAAGAACCTGGTTCTGCTTGGAACCGTCGCGATAAATCGCTACTGCCTTGATTCCCTGCTTCCAGGCTTCCAAGTAGGCAGCGGCGATCTCATCCACTGTTGCTTCGGTCGGCATGTTGATCGTCTTGCTGATTGCACCTGAGATGAACGGCTGCACTGCGGCCATCATCTTGAGGTGTCCCATAGGATGAATACTGCGGGTACCCTTGGAAGGCTTGAATGCGCAATCGAAAACCGCCAAATGCTCTGCCTTTAGTTGTGGCGCGCCTTCGATGGTCCCTTGCTTGTCGATGTAGCTGACGATCGCGTCAGCCTGCTCCGGCGTATAGCCAAGTTTGAACAGCGCCTCTGGGACCGTGTTGTTGACGATCTTCATCATGCCGCCGCCAACTAATTTCTTGAATTTCACTAGCGCCAGATCCGGCTCCACGCCCGTAGTATCGCAGTCCATCATGAAGCCGATGGTGCCGGTCGGGGCGAGCACGGTGACCTGCGCATTGCGGTAGCCGAATTTTTCACCATGCTGCAGTGCTTCGTCCCAAGCCTTCTGCGAAGCTTCCAGCAACGATGCTGGAACGTTGCTTCGGCTAATTTTTGCGACTGCTGCGCGATGCATTCCGATTACTTCCAGGAAAGGATCCCGATTAATGAAGTATCCCGGGCAGGCTCCATCGGTGTGCTCCATTTGTGCTGTCAACTCGGTCGCCGAGTGCAGAGACGGACAACGCTCGGCAATCCGCGAGGATTGCAGATATGCCTGTCCGCACATGATCGCCGTCAGGCAGGCAGCGTAATCGCGGCCAGCATCCGAATCGTACGGCAGTCCGGTAGCCATCAGCAGCGCGCCAAGGTTGGCGTAGCCGAGTCCCAGCGGGCGATAGTCATGCGAGTTGCGCGCAATCGCCTCGGTGGGATATCCAGAGTGATCCACCAGAATTTCCTGTGCCGTGATCAGTATCTCGATGGCTCGCTTGTAAGCTTCCACGTCGAAGACGCCGGCGGGCGCAAACTTCACCAGGTTCAGCGAAGAAAGATTACAGGCAGAGTCATCCAGGAACATGAATTCCGAGCATGGATTCGACGCGTTGATGCGCGCCGAATTCTTCGAAGTGTGCCACCGGTTGATCGTGGTGTCGTATTGCATTCCCGGATCGCCGCATTCCCAGGTCGCTTTGGCAATCTTGTTCAGCAGATCACGCGCTTTGAAGGTCTGCACCGGAATGCGGTCGCGCACGCTGCGCGTTGAGAACTCCTTGTCCTCCAGCACTGCCTGCATAAACTCGTCGGTGACGCGGATCGAATTGTTGGCGTTCTGGAAGAAGATCGAACTGTAGGCCTCAGAGTCCGGCCCGCTGGCATCGTATCCTGCGGCCGCCAGGGTGAATGCCTTGGCTTCTTCCTTCTGCTTACACTCGATAAACTGCACAATATCCGGATGGTCGATGTTTAAGATCACCATCTTGGCCGCGCGACGTGTCTTGCCGCCTGACTTGATGACGCCGGCAAAAGCGTCAAAGCCTTTCATGAAACTCAACGGTCCGGAGGCCTGTCCACCACCCGAAAGAACTTCCATGGAACCGCGCAGCGGAGACAGATTCGTTCCGGTACCCGAGCCCCATTTGAACAACATGCCCTCAGTCTTGGCCAAGGTCAAAATCGAGTCCAGCGTGTCATGCACGCTGTTGATGAAGCATGCCGAACACTGCGGGTAGCTGTATCCAGTCACGCTGAATTCAATACGCTTTGACTCGGGGCTCCAGTGCCAGTTCTGCGCGTCAGAGTTAGGCTCGCTGCGGTCGCAACCCACATTGAACCAAACCGGCGAATTAAACGCCGCGTACTGGTTCAGCAGAAGGTGGACCAGCTCATCGTGGAAGATGTCGGCGTCTGCCTTGCTGCGGAAATAGCCATCCTTGAAACCCCAGTCGCGAATCGTTTCCGCAACTCGTGAAATCAGTTGGCGCACTCCGGTTTCGCGCTCTGGGGTGCCAATCTGGCCATGCAGATATTTGCTGGCGACGATGTTGGTCGCCGTCATTGACCAGTCCTTGGGCACCTCAACGTCCTTCTGCTCGAAGATTACGTTTCCCTTGCTGTCAATAATCGAGGCGGTGCGGTGTTCCCATGCGAGCCTGTCATAAGGAGAAACGCCCGGCTGGGTAAAGTGGCGGGTGAAAGCTAAACCAGGAGCCTGACGCTCTGGATGTTGCGTGGAGGCCGTGCGCAAGCTGGCTGCGTCGGGGGAGGACGCTGGGGCCTGGCTAGCGGCGGAGGTTTTTTCGGTTACTTCGGCCATCGTATTGCTCCTTCAAACTGAACTGCTTTGCAAGCCGCAATGAGAATCGTCCTCTTGCGGCCCTTCGGCCTGCCGGGAAATAGGGACGAGAATTCCCTTGGCGGAGCGCCCTTGGCGACCCACCTCACCGCACCGGCGGCATTGAACTCCGTAAGCCAACCTGCCACACAAGTGCAGGAACGCTATCGGAACGTGCTTAGAGAGATAGAACTGCCGGCACACGTCATTCGCAATGACGGGAACCTGATAATTGTTCATCGCCCACGCAAAACGTAGGCTGGAACGCTGAATCTGAACTTATGTTTTCGATCTCCGAGGCAACAAAGCCTGAAATGATCGAGTACTTCAAACAAACACTTGGGATGCGAAGATAGCTCTTTATGTTGTGCTCGTCAAGCCGACACCGCAACATGTTGTATTTTAATTCAATTTCAGTACCCGTACGAGTCCTCTGCTGAAGATTATTCAGAGTCGCTGGAACATGTCCTAAATCGCGATTCCGGCTAAACGACAGCGTTTAAAGCATTTCCCTGTTTATTGTTCTAAATCGGGGAGTAGATTGGCTGGGAACTCTCCCACACCCTGCCATGCACGTCAGGATGTCGGCTGGCAGATGCGAGAGTAGAACGGCTCCCCGGTCAGGTCAATTCCCCAAAATAGGTGCAATGTGGAAAAGAAGCCTACGACCATGAAGCCAAAGGGAGAAAAAGAATTTTGATTTCCTGTCAGGCAAATCCCATTTTCCCAATTCTGACATTTTGCCCCCGATCTAATGAATTGTCCCAGCCGTGCCCCATGCCAGACTGCATTTCGAGACGATACAATGATTGTGATGACGAGGAACCAAGTTCTCAAACCGCTAGTCTGGATCGCCTGCCTTATTCCGCTGAGCCGCCTCATTGTTGGCGCTTTCATGGGATACTTGGGCGCGAACCCCGTCGAGCGCATCACTCACCGGACAGGATCAGCCACCCTCATCCTGCTCCTCGTCGGCCTTGCTATCACTCCCGTGCGCAAGTGGACCGAGATGTACTGGCTCATCCAGTACAGACGCTTGATCGGCTTATTCGCATTCTTTTACGGGACCCTGCACCTGCTCACCTATCTTTGGCTCGACCAGAATTTCAGCATCCGGGCAATTGCTCACGACGTTGCCAAACGCCCGTTTATCACCATGGGAACTCTGGCTTGGCTCCTCCTGCTCCCATTGGCCCTGACTTCGACTCAGAAGGCGATCCGTTTACTCGGGAAAAACTGGGCCCGGTTGCATCGCCTGGTCTACGTTGCGGCCGCGGCTGGCGCGATCCACTTCTATTGGCTTGTAAAACGTGACAAGCAGGAACCTCTGCTGTACATCGCTGTACTTACCGCATTGCTAGGATGGCGAGTGGCCGTTTGGATAGCCAAGACTCAGGAAAAGCAAAAAGCCGTCGGGGTCAATTAGCAGTAAGACCAAGATTTGCTAACTGTGGCAAAAATGACACTTCGAAACACGCCCCGAGCGCGAAATGGGGTGCGCTTGCTTGTTTCAGGCTACGATGACAGCAGGAATCGCTCCGATGGCATCCAACCCTCCAAAGACATAGCCATGGAGCTGCGATGGCCCTGAGATGTGAAAACTGCGGAGCGGCAAATCCTGCCATCAACCGCTATTGCGGACAATGCGGAAGGAGACTGGAGCAGAGCACGACCGATTTCCCCGATGAGTTCAGCCGTGATGTGGCGGGATATTCGGTCGCTCAGCAGGAAGCTTCCGCTGACCTTCCACCAGAGGTGATTGATTTCGATAATCAAATACCTCTAATCGCCGATGAGGGTTCCGATCGCCGTACCCACGCCGAGCCTGAAATGATCGAACAAGTTCATGATCACCTCGAACGCGAGGCCCAACTCCACGACGATCTCCGGCATGGCAGCGAGCCTCATTTTGAGGTGCAGGCAAAGCAAGAAGCAGAACGCAATCGACGTGACGAATTTCTGGGCTGGCAGATCAATCCCGGCAGCAACGGAGCGAATCACGAGGAAAGTGGCGTAGCCACCTGTGCCGACCCGCTGCTCCCGCGTCAGAATTTCCCGGCTGAAAGACCGTCCCGGACCGGGGTGAGCGGCCCATCGTTTCTCGGACTCAGCGATGACACCAACCCAATCTATGAGGAGTATGAGGAAAACGTATCCGAGTCACACCTGCGGCGGGATGTCGCGCTGGTGATTTTTGCTGTAGCCGTCGTTCTCGCAGCCATGCAGTGGCGTTCCATTCGCGACTACGGCTTGGCTTACATCCATAATGGCTCAATGGCTGTGCAACAGGGCACGAAAGAGGACGTTAGAAGCTCTCCGGCGGTGGCCGCCGACAACACAAGCCGCGATCTTGGCTTGAAAGCTGCAAGCCCGAAGGCTGGCGCTCCGCAAGCTGTCGAAAGTAGCCCAAACGCCGGACACCCGCTCGGCGTGCAACAGTCCGCAACCTCGCAGAAGCCTGCGCAACCCGACGCTTCACCTTCTTCCGCGGCGAGCTCGGAACCGCCACCCGCGATGAGCGCCCCGGCTGCTGCCGATTCGCCTGCCACCGATGCATCGAACCAAGCGCCCACAAACCAGGCACCCACGAATGCGCAGCCTCCTCCACCCACTACCGCCAGCAACTCCCCCGCCGAGCCCCGACCACAGCGCGACGCACCTGCGCCCAGCGTCTCACGCATTACACGTGCTCCCGGAGCCGATGAGTTGAACCGTGCAGCAAATGCCAGCGATGCCGAAGCCCGCGCCGCGTGGCTGTGGCGCGCGGTCGGCAAAGGAAATCCTCAGGCACCCGTCGAACTTGCGAAAATGTATGAGCAGGGAAACGGAGTGGCTCGGAGCTGCGATCAGGCGCGGGTACTGTTCCGGGTGGCAGCAGCCAAGGGAAACGAGGAAGCACGGCGCAACCTCCAACTGATTCGCATTCGGGGGAGCTGCTCAAGCCGATAACGCACGTTGGAAACTGTTGGGGTACTGCTTTCGTGGCAAGACGGGGCGGCAGGATGTCAACACTGAAGCTGTTGAGCCTTTAAACCGGCATTCAGCGTGCCAGAACGCGTGCGCGGTCCTCTGCCGAAAGCCGTTCGCAGGCCGTACGCAAAACCAACCGCGGAGCCCTGGCGCGAATCGACATCAGCAGCGGCATGGTGCGCGCGCCGTCAAAGCGTGCGGTTTCCCGCAGCAGCCATGCCAACCCTTTCTGCACTATGTCGTCCTCGTCCTCAAGCAGCGCCTCGGTAATCTGCTGAACCTCATCCCAGAACAATCCCTGGTTGGTTCCCCGCAGCAAGGCTACGGCCGAGGCACGCCGCCGCCAACGATTCTTCGAGTGCGACCACACAAACACCCGCCGCACTCTTCGCGGATCCGCGACGATCATGGGACCGATGAGGTACTGCACCAGTCCATCGTGGTCTGCCCACGTGCTCACCCTGTCGAGCCACTGCTCGAAGAACCTGAAATGCGAGGGTTTAAAATCTTCCACGCATGGCTCCAGCAACAGCACGGCGAGCACTTTCTCCTCCAGGATACTTCCGTGAAAGAGGTTGTCGGCGACCTGCACGAGGTAGTCAAGACCCTCTTCTCCACGAATTACGCGGGTAAATCGCCTTGCCAGCTTGCGCAATTCCTTCGTGTACCACCCCCGCGACTGTATCTCGTCCTTGAAGAACCGCTGTACCTCCTCGGTATGCGGAGCGCTGGCGCCGTTGATTAGGCCGCGCCGAAGGTGGTCTGCAATGTACCCTACGGGTTTGGACATGGGAAGTATTGAAACACAGGAGGGCAGAAATCGACGCCTCTAATTCTCATACAACCCGCCCGCAAAAAGCAGCATCTCAGGGTGAGAGCTCTGTGAAGGCTCCGTCTTTCATTCTTCCTGCCGGGCGGTGTACCTCATGAAATCGGCGAAGGCTCCATACGTCGTCAACACCCTGGTCGAAACCTTCCTCAACGCTGTCGAAATCGACTCTGCTCGACTGATGCTCTACAAGGAAGCCGGCCGTTGGAAAAGCATCTCCAGTCGGGAACTGTATCGACGTGTGTCCGGCGTTGCGCGCGGGTTGGTCGCCTGCGGGATACGGCGGGGAGATCGTGTTGCGATCCTCAGCGAGAACCGTCCCGAGTGGTCAATTGCCGATTTTGCCGCCCTGATGATCGGCGCTGTAACCGTTCCCATTTACGCCACGCTCACTGCCGACCAATGCGAGTACGTTCTCCAGAATTCAGAAGCGAAGGTCATCTTCGTTTCGACCGCCGAGCAACTCAAAAAAATCCTCAGTATCCGCTCCCGAACTCGGTTGGAACGCTTCATTCTGATGGACCAAGGTCCTGCGTCGAATGAAGATGTAGTTTGGATGGGCAGCCTTTATGCGAACGGCTCACATAAGCGAGACCCGGAGTTTGAAGCGACGGCACGTGAGATCCCGCCTCAAGCTCTTGCAACGCTCATCTACACGTCGGGCACAACAGGGGTTCCCAAAGGTGTGATGGTCACCCATGGCAACCTTGCGTCGAATATCAGTGTTTCCTTTGAGTCATTCAAGATCAAGCCCGGCATGGTCTCAATTTCCTTCCTGCCGTTAGCCCACATTGTTGCGCGACATGTCGATATCGGATTGCTGAACAGGGGCTGCACGCTTGCCTATTGCTCGAAGATCGATGACCTGCCTCTCGTCATGAAGGAAATTCGCCCGACAGTGTTTGTGGCGGTCCCGCGCGTATACGAAAAAATCTTCAACCGGACGACTCGCCAAGCCTCCGTCGGAATCAAGGGAGCCTTATTCAATTGGGCGATCAAGGTTGGCGGTCGGCATATTCACGAAATACTTGCTGGCAAGCGTCCTAACGCACTGGGATGGAAAGTGGCTAACCAACTTGTCTATTCGAAAATTCGCAAGGCCATGGGCGGCCGGGTTCAGTTGTTCGTGGCTGGTGGCGCTCCCTTGGGCCGGGAACTATGCGAGTGGTACGCGAAGGTTGGCATCGAGATATTTGAAGGCTATGGCCTTACGGAGACTTCGCCCCTGGTGGCAATCAACTCTCCGGGACACAACAAGATCGGGAGTGTCGGACGACCGCTGTCTAACGTTGAGGTGCGCACCGCCGACGATGGCGAGATTCTCGTCCGGGGACCAAATGTATTCACAGGCTACTGGCGCATGCCTGAGGAAACCCTCGAATCTTTTGAGGAAGGCTGGTTCAAGACGGGCGACATCGGCACTATCGACGCCGAGGGTTTTCTCTCTGTGACTGACAGAAAAAAGAATCTGATCAAAACATCCGGTGGCAAGTTCATAGCTCCTCAGCCGATTGAAAACTCCCTGAAAAGGAACCCGCTGGTAGGGGAAGCTGCGGTAATCGGAGACCGCCGCAGGTTCCCAGCCGTGCTGATCGCACCCTCGTTTGAGCACTTAAACGATTGGGCCCAACAGAATCTGGTTGCGTTCCAAGACCGCTCCGCTCTGGTTGGCCACCCCCGCGTACAGGCTCTTTATGAGGACATCGTGGGCACCGTAAACCGGGATCTTGCACGTTATGAAAAGTTGAAGAAGGTATTGGTCCTCCCGGATGACCTCAGCATTGCGGATGGCACGTTGACGCCAACACTGAAGTTACGTCGACGTCAACTTGAAGCGCAGTACCGCGATTCCATTGAACTCCTGTACGCGGAAAACTCGGCAGCAAATCATGCGGCGGTCAACTAACAAACCGCTAGCGGTGGGTATTCACATCCTGGGAATCCACTGGCATTGGGCCGTTTACTCATAGAACGTGGCGATCTGCTCACGGCTTGGCTTTGGAGTAATCAGGCTCACCACCACGAGAGCAACCACGCTGACAATGAGCGCCGGGAAGATCGCCTCGCGTTCCCCGATCACGGGAGGAAGGTGTGTCTTGACGGTGTCCCAGGCAACGGTAATCACCGTGCCGGAGAGCAGACAGGCTACCGCACCCTCGCGGGTTGCGCGCCGCCAGAAAAATGCAGCCATCACTACCGGTGTAATTGCCGCCGAATAAATGGTGTAGGCGTACATCGCCTTCGCGAGCACGGAAGTCAGACTAATGGCCTGCACCAGTGCCCAGATGCCGAGGGCGACAACCAGGAAGCGCGACACCAGCAACACGTTTTTCTGGCTCGCATCCGGACGGATGAATCGCGTGTAAACGTCATTAATGAGGTTGGTCGCGGGGGAGAAGAGATAGTTATTCGCCGTCGAAATCACCTTGGCGAATACCGCCCCCATCAGCAATGCCCCCACCAGAGGCGCGAGGAAGTGCCGGGCCGTAAAGGGAATAATCTCCCGCGGAGCAAAGTCGGGCGCAGGCACAATGGAGAGCGCAAACAACCCCGAACCGATGACCGCCAGGCTGACAATCAACGTCTCCAGCACCACGGTCCCAAAGACCCAGCCCACCACGGCAACACTTGCGTCCTTTTCGGTCTTGGCCGAGAAAAACTTCTGGTACATCGACTGGTTGCCGATCATCAGCAGGAAGGTTGGGAAGAAATATTCCAGCGCCCGAATCAGCGCCTCTTTATTGTCGCGAACGCCGCTGCCGCCGCGCGTCAGTCCCCATTCGCCGAACCAGGTGAAGTGAGTCGCAGGCAGCGCCTGATGCAGTCCCGCCCAGCCTCCAATGTGCCCAAACAAAACCGGCAACGCGATGAAGCCGATCACGGAAATCAGCATCCCGATGACCACGTCCATGTAGGCCACCGAGGCCATGCCCGCCAGCGCGGTAAACACGATCACGAAGATTGCGATGATGACCGTCCCCTGCGTCTGGGCGATCGCCGGGAAGATCAGATGCATAATGTCTCCGCCGGCGCGGAACTGGTAGCTGGTAATGGCCGTGTAGGCAAACAGAATCGCAATCGTGCCCAGGATTCGGGCAGTTGTGTTGTAGCGCGCCTCCAGCAGGTCCGGAATCGTGAACTGTGCGAACTTACGAGCGCGCGGGGCCACAAAGTAGATGATCAGCAACCCCAACCAACCGCCTGCAGGCTGCCACAAGGCGGCAAAGCCATTGTGGAAAGCGTTCTCCGCGCCCGCGAATAGCGATCCGGCGCCGATCCAGGAAGAGAGCAAGGTAAACACCAGCACGTACGCAGGCAGCGAACGTCCCGCAACCAGGTAGTCGGCCTTGGTATGAACCTTGCGCATCTGCCAGATGCTTACGGTAAGAAGCGCGGCCACAATGACCGTGAGCACCACGGCATAAAGATTCAACATCTGTACTCCCGGAAATCAGAGTTGGGTGAAGGATCAGTTTACAGGGATTCCGCAGACCAGCGCATCGTCACCCACAACATCCATGCGACTGCATTGGCGGACACTTCACGGTGCCGTAGGAGCAAAAGACGCAACAATCCCCCGACCTGGGCCGCAACACGGTTTTGCATGCCTCGCATTCGTAGAAAAACTGGCACGCATTCGTGGGCATGGTTTCGAGCGTCGTGTGCCCGCACTGTGGACAAGTCAATACCGATTCGAGCACAAGCTCCGCCATTTGCTCACTTCCTTACAATCACAGATTCAGCACCTTCACCACTTGCTCCGCGCGCATCCCGCGAATCGCAATCAGTTTGTTCCGCCCCGTCTCGCCTGAGACGATCACAATGCTCGACTTCGGCACGCGGAACAGATCAGAAAGATACTCGACCACCGCCTGGTTAGCTTTGCCATCTACCGGGGGGGCGGTGATGGCTAGTTTAACGGCATCGCCCATGGTTCCCACAATTGCATTGCGGCTGGCGCGAGGCTGCACCCGCAATGAGAATTGCGCCCCTTTAGCGGTGTCGCGAACCGTGAACGCCACGGTTATCCTGCCACGGCGAAGACCAACTCGATCACCGCTAGCACAGTCGTAGCCAGCGCTGCCGGTTGATGAAGCACGTTGCCCTGAAACTGGTAGAGCACTTTCATGCACAGCCCCGTAGTCAGAACCGTGGCTAGGGCGGTGTTCCAGCGCAGGAAGCGGTCGCTCTTGCGTTGCGAGCGCACGGCGTTCATCAGCCCCACTGATACGATGGCTACCGCCGCGCCTCCCGCCCACGGGCCGCGCAGCAAACCAAGCTTCGGAATGTACGCTGCCAGAAAGTGCGCCGAACCCAATATCACTAACAGCCACGCACACAATGCATCTATCCATTTCATTGAGCAGGCTCCTTGTTCGACGCAGGATAGTTTCTTGTTCCGAAGATGGCCGTCCCAACCCTGACACAGGTGGAACCCTCCTCGATCGCGACTTCGAAATCGTGGGACATTCCCATCGAAAGCTCGGCGAGCGGCAGCCCGTTGCGAGCGCTCATCCGGTCGCGCAACTCACGCAACTGGGCAAAGCCGCCTCGCGCGCCCTCTGGATCTTCCGTAAAAGGTGGCACAGTCATGAATCCGCGAAAGGTGAGGTTTGTAAGCCTGGCCTGGGCATCGAGTAAAGTTAGCAATTCATCCGACTTGGGATCGAGTCCGGACTTAGCTTCCTCACCGCCTACGTTGATCTCGATCAGCACGTCCAGTTTGCGATCCAGTCGCGTCGCCGCGTCGTTTAGTCGCTCGGCCAACCGAAGCGAGTCAACGCTGTCAACAGAGTCGAACAGCTCTGCAGCTCGTGCGGCTTTGTTTGACTGCAAGTGTCCTATGAGGTGGAACGTTCCTGCTTTTGAGGCGGCCAGCACCGCATCGCGCTTGCCTGCAAACTCCTGAACCTTGTTTTCTCCAAAGAGAGTCTGTCCAGCGCCAATCGCCTCCAGAATCGCCGAGGCAGGATGAGTTTTCGAGACCGCCATCAGGGCAATGCCCCTCGGATCACGGACAGCCTTCTTCGCCGCTAACGCAATCCGTTCACGAATTTCTGCCAGATTTGAAGCGATGGACATAGCTCCAAGATTGTAATGCAGCGCGCCGGATGGATAGCCACTGGCTCAACGTTGGGGAGGTGCCAAACTGGATGCGGGAGAAACTCTGTCAGGGAAATTCACGATCTGAATCTTGCCAGTTTGGTTTGACGCACCTTTGCCTGCCGCCCCGCGTGGCACAATGGAAACCTGCCGCGGGAGGGTGGTTCTGCTCAGCTTGCAACGGCCCTATGCGCGCGAGCATCGAAAACTACTGCTGCAGGAGTGATCTGGAATCATGACGCGAACCTTTCTGATTCGTACGCTTGGCGCACTGATGCTCTGCCTGTTGACCTTGCCAGCCTGTGCGCAGGAGGGTGAAGGGGCGCTCAACAATATCCCACCCAAGGGCACAACCGTCGATGAGGTAATCCAGCGTTTCGCCTCGAAGGAAAAAGAGTTCAAACTGGCGCGCGAGGAATACACCTGGACGCAGAGCGTGAAGGTGCAAACCCTCGAGGGCAGCTCGGTGGATGGCGAATATCAGCAAGTCTTCGATGTGGTCTTCGATGATAGGGGCAGACGTATTGAGTTGGTAAAGTTTGCCCCGCAAAACACCCTCTCCCGCATCAGCATGACGAAGGAGGATCTCGACGACATCGAGAAGCGCATGCCCTTCACCATGACGATTGACGATCTCCCCTCTTATGACGTCAAGTACCTGGGACAGCAGCAGGAGGACGAACTAAATTGTTACGTCTTCGATCTGAGCCCAAAGAAGATTGACAAAGGCCAGCGGTATTTTGAAGGACGTATCTGGGTCGACGATCATGACTTTCAGATTGTGAAGACCTACGGCAAGAACGTCCCCGATCTCGTCAAAGCCAAAAAGGGTGAAGAGAACCTGTTTCCCCGCTTCACCACCTGGCGCGAACAGATCGACGGAAAATATTGGTTCCCAACTTATACCAAGGTAGATGACAACCTGCACTTCATCATGGGGGATGTCCACATTCGGCAGGTGGTGAAGTATGAGAACTACCGCCGTTTCGGCTCAAAGACGAAGATCATCTATGAAGGACAGGAGATTAAGGGCACAGAGGACCAGAAGAACGACAATAAGGGAGCCAAGAAGTAGCTCGTGTGCCGCATCTTCCGTGCTTATGTCTAGGATAGCCGCCCAGTGTATCCAGGTCCGTCTCGTGATTTTCCGAACGAACCCTGGGAAGTGAAGGGGCTGAACTCCGCGCTAATTTCTACGTTGTTCTAGGCGGCTCTTGGCAGTGAACGCTCCGCCGCAGCCTGGATGAACTTTTTCATCACGTTTGCCCACATCACTTTCTTGCGAACGGCGCTTTCTTTCACGGTACGTCCGGCGGCAAACATCGAGAGCAGAACCTTCATTTTGATCACGCGCAGGATCTCCCGCTCCTCGCGAGTGGCTCCGTAGGCATCCAGAAAGTTTTCCTGCACCTCAGTCGTAATCGCACGGTTGCAGAACGGATATTTCTCCAGGGCCTCCACGCATGCCAGAAAAGTCGCGGGGTCCGTGTAGCTGCTGCCGCTTACTTCCATTCGCGCAAAATCGTTGAAGCCAACTCCGCCCTGTTCCAACACCACAATATTGAGCGGATTGAATTCGTTGAGCACCGCCGAGTTTGTCAGGGGTCTGCGCGCACGGTCGAGAATTGCCCGCGTCCCAGAGAGAATCTTGGCGATGGACATGTCATCGAGTCCCACCTTTTTGCAATTGTGGCAAAGTTTTTCCAGTTCAATCTGCAACGCATCTCCGTCCAACGGTTTGGGCGGTTGCGCTGTAACTCGCTGGAATGAGCGCAACCAGAGTCCGCTCGCCTTGGCTGCATTCTGCAGTAACCCCAAGCCCGCATAACCCGGCAATAGTGCAGCTTTCATGATGATCGACTGCAGTGGAATTCCCACAAGCTTCTCGCTCACTACGGCACTGAGCGCGCTGAAGTCGCCGATGGGACGAGGAATGCCCGCCAGATTCTTCTCGGCTGCAATGCCCCAGATCGAGTGCAGATGCCCGGTCTCGGCCGCCGCCATGTTCCGCGCGCCCGCCTGCCCACATTTGCTGGCGCGGTAGATCTTTGCGGACAACCGCTGGCTGCCAGCCGCAAAGTCGGCGACAACCTCGTAGATGAAGTGATCTGCCTTGGGCGTGTGACCCACGATGCGAACCGCGCGCGATTCGCCTAGTTCCGGAAACCACTGGGAGCCGCTACTCCGCAATTCTCCGGCAATCTGATCCATTACATTGTCTGGCATCCGAACTCCAAGCCCCTGAGCTCCCGGTATCCGAGAAATCTCGAACTAGCACTAAAGGTTTAGATGCGAACGGCTGCGCAGACCTGAAAGTACTAAGGTTAAATAGTGCGGAATGAGTTACATAACAAACATAGTCAATAAAATAGATATTTGCGCCACTTGGCGTCGCTGCGTCCCATCATGCGCATCAGGTGTCGACTGGTATGCAGAGAGAAGGGCCTGGGCTCCCTCATTGGACGCATTCCGCACTCATGCGGCAGCGCGTTTCCTTTGCGACGATTGCATTCATGGCAGCACGCCACGAGATTTTCCCAGGTTGAAAGCCCCCCGCGCGAACGCGGCATCACGTGGTCGAGAGTCAATTCGCTGGCCGGAAGTACGACTCCGCAATACTGACAAGTGTTGCGGTCGCGCAACAGAATATTCTTGCGTGACAGCGCTCGCGTCTGGTGCGGGATGCGGCGATACTCCAACAGTCGGATTACCGAAGGAACGCGGATCGCCACCCGCGACGAGTGCATAAAATGGCCATTGATTTCCTCGGTTGCAGCTACACCCTTCAGCACCAGAACAATAGCGCGCCTGGCGGCACATATATTGATGGGTTCATAGGAAGCATTGAGAACCAGCACGGGAGCGTGCATGGCCGAGTATCCCCGTTCGGAGTAATCGCTGTGCGTCCGGAATGTTCTGTGACTCTCCATTGGCGTAATTCCTCAAAGCAAGCTGGCACCGCGTGCATGCCAGCCAACTCGTTGCTCTCCGTATGTCGATGAGATGCCGCGGCGCTGGAGGAGGGTTCCCTGCGCCGCGCCCGACGATAGTGGACCAGGCGATACCGACGACAATTGATTGCGCGATGGATGTGATTCGATCTCCAACACGCTCCTATCAGACTCTTCAGCAAACCCTGCCTTGACGCGAGCCAAAGCGCGAGCCGGGGTTGCGACCCACACTCTCGAGGCTCCTGCCAGCCGCAGTTCGCGCGCACACTCTGAAGCCGTTGCCCCGGTTGTGAGCACATCGTCAAGCAGCAGAATTTCACGGCCCTTCACGCGCTCGCGCGATGTCACCTTGAACGATCCGCGAATCTGTTGGCGCCGCTCTTCGGCATTCAGCGCTACCTGCGATTCGGCAAAACGCACGCGCAGCAATGTGGTCAGGTCGAGCGTAAGCCGGCGTCCAATCGATTGTTCGATTTCGCGATGCGCGGCCCGCGCAATCAACTCCGCCTGGTTGAAACCGCGCGATCGCATCCGCAACTTGTGCACTGGGACGGGGATCAGCAACAACTCCGGTACGTCGATGTCTCCCTCAAGTTGAAGGCAGGCTTCCGCCGTAAAATGCCCCAGCAGGTTTGCCGCCGCGCGTACCCGGTCATATTTCAGCAGGTGGATGAGTTGTTTGAGAGCTCCAGAATAGGGCCCGTAGTTGACGGCGCGTTCAAATGCCGGTCCCTCGCTTGCGCAATCCGGGCAGCACGCATCGCCAAATGCCGCGTTGGCCGTAGACAGCCGGTCTCCGCAAACGTTGCAACGGGCAAATTCAATAGGTTTTATGGATTCTATGCAGGAGGAGCAAACTGGAAGTCGCGAAACTGAGAGGAGAGAAGACTGGCAGAATCGGCAATCGCAGGGAAATAAGGCCGCAAGGAGGCTTTTCACCGCATCTCCAAATATTCGGGGAGCCTGCGGCCTTCCTGTCGGTATGCTGTCCCAGCTACTGCTGAAGACTGGCCTCCTTTGGGAAACACCTGGAAGCGCGTCTACCAGCGAAGACCTGTTTCTACTCTGGTCCGCAGCTTCGATGACTCAGTATATACCAACCCATGGACTCCCCAAAGCCGAATCCACACGATCTAGTGTGGAGTGGACGCAGCTTTCGGAAGGTAGAAGCGAATTGTCGTGCCTGCGCCCAATGTGCTTTCGGCGCTCATTGTGCCGCCGCTCTGCTGTAGCAACCCAAAGGCGGAGGCCAAGCCAAGTCCTTCCGCGACTGCCAGGCTCTTCGTACTGTAAAACGGCTCAAAAATCCGCTTTACGGTCTCCTGGTCCATGCCGCATCCCATGTCCGTCGCAGACAAGCTAATGTAGTCGCCGCGAGGCAACGCCAGCTCTTTCGCCGTGTTTGTTTCCGTGAGGCGAAACTGCTCCACCAGCAACGTCCATTTCCCTCCAGAGGGCATTGCATGACGGGCATTCGCAGCCAGAGCCAACATTACTCCCGCCAACTGGTCCGCATCGGCAAAAACATTGGCCTCTGGGATCGTGCTCGTAATCTGCATTTCGATCGATTCACCGAGCACTCGCTTTAAATCACTGGTCAAAGTCGGCAGCCACCGCGTGATATCGAAGTTCGAGGTCTTCAGCGGATTGGCGCGCGCAAATTGCAGCAAACGAGCGGTAATCTCCGCGGATCGCTCTCCTGCATCTGAGATTCTCTTTATCGACGGACGCATAGATTCCGGGAGTTCCGGCGAATCAAGCAGTTGTTCGCAATAAAGCTGAATGATGCACATCTGATTATTGAAAATGTGCGAGATGCCGTTGGCCAGCCGTCCGATCGCTTCTAACCGTTCTGACCGCGCCAATTGCCTCTGAACGAGCAGAAGTTCCTCCGTCTCTTGCCGCAACAACTCGTTGGCGGTGCGCAACTCCCCCAGCAAGCGCTCATTGGTGAGCAGGAAGTAACCAAATGCAAGCCCCACGAGGGAAAGCAAAGAGCTGAGGGAGAACAGGAGACTTGTTCGCGTGTTATCGAAGAACCCGTATGAAGCGGCGTGATAATGGCGCTCCGCTAATCCAAACATGAACTCCGGGACGCCAAAACCCACCAAAAACACCATTGCCGTGTAACGGTTTGCGAACTTGCCCCACTCCAAGGATTCCCGCAGCAGTGGTACAGCGGTGTAAATTCCAATCAATATAAGAAGTATTGAATGGACCAGGAGCGCGGACATCGGACTTTTTTGGACGAAAAAACAATACCCAAGGAGGCAGAACAGCGCGGCGGCACAAGCCTCAAGCCAGCGGGCACGAGCCTCATAGCCGCAGCACAGGCGGACGCCTGCCGATGCAAAGAGCAACGCGAGTACAGACAGCAGGCTGCTCAGCAGGAATGGCAACCCAGAAGGATTGCCTTCCATCGCCATCAGAAAATATGACGAGGAAAACAGTGCCGCTGAGATCGTCCACATTCCCCACCCTGGAATTCCCCCGCGCGCCCGAATGTTCAGGTACATGAGCGGGGCCATTGCACCGCTGATCAGCGCGGCAGCAAGGAGGAGGGTTCGAGTATCCATCGCTATTGGCATTTATGAAGGCATACATTTTTCACGGAATTCTCTTACGGCAACGCCAGACGTCAGAGACGCGTCATTCCCACTTTGAATCATAGCTTGCTTTCCTGCGTTGCAAAATCCATCAATGTGCCACATTCGAGGGCTCCCCGTATTTTTCCGCATACAGCAAACATCGAATTTTGACGTTTTCGGAATATGCTCACGTAAACCCCGCTCGCCCGGCTACGTCCAATGGTGTGAGCGGGTATGGAAGAGACCTTGACAGTACCGGTAATGAGCAAAGCGGGATGGTCCGCTGCGGAATTTGATGATCTCGTCCGCGAACATCAGGCGAGAATCTACCGAATCCTCTGGTGCGAACTGCGCGACGATGAGGCCGCCGCGACTTTGACACAGGACTGTTTCCTGAAGGCCTATCGGGGCCGCGC
>Ga0316226_1000990_pt1 | contig 33417 bp, 38 predicted proteins | sample TBH18017metaG_FD_206009 | JGI IMG/M metagenome (GOLD analysis project Ga0316226, IMG submission 206009) | Freshwater microbial communities from Trout Bog Lake, Wisconsin, USA - TBH18017 | ecosystem: Environmental > Aquatic > Freshwater > Lake > Hypolimnion/Profundal zone | place: USA: Wisconsin...
GAAACGTCCACTCGCCAGGTGGAGATCGTCATGTGTTCGTGAGCTTCGGAGGCTGGCGGGATGACCACGTTCAGCTGAACATCTGGTCTCAGGGCCTCGCTGCGACCGGCAAGTCCCCCGCCGCGTCATGGAAAGGGGAGTGGATCAGCACAAGAGGTGTGCTTCGTTCGAGCAGGAGCGGCGATCGCACCACATTGTCGGTGATGATCACAGACCTCAGTCAGGTCAAGAAGATCGGTGAACTCGAGGCGGAGCACCGTCTCGGCTGGCGGGCTGTCCCTGAGCCCGCGAAGGCCTCGAGCGAGGCCGAGCCCGCGAATCCACTGAGCAGGAACCGGGCCATCGTCGAGGCGATGAAAGTCGCGCGCACGTAGGCGTCCTACCTGGAACGCGGTGATCTCGTGGAGATTGCGACGATCAAGGGCTCTGCTAACCGGCCCGGCAAGAAGATCACTTTCGATGCCGGGTGCTTCTCTGTGGAAGGTCTCGGTCCAGTCGAGGTCGACGCGGTCGTGGAGCTGGACCGACAGGGGCGGCTGACATGGTCTTCCGACCCCCTCCGGGCGTGGGCATTGGCGCAGGTGCCAGGAAGGCCCGTGGTCGGGCCGCCTCCCGGCGGCGCACCTGCACCGACCCTCCCGATCAACGGCTCTCCTGCCCGCCCCCAGGCGACTCCCGTCACTGCATCTCCCTTGGCGCCGGCGCCCTTGCTCAGCGTCGCGACTGGTTGGACTTCGCGCTGCCCCGCGTGCGGCCAGGGCGCCCTGCGGGCGGGTGAGCCCAAGAAGAGCTTCTGGAGTCAGACGACGCGCCAGGTTTGGGTGTGTCCCCAGTGTCGAGCGACGTTCGTCGAGAAAGGCCCTGGCTACGAACTCCGCGATGCGGACGCCGCTGGAGCCCAGACGTTGCAGCGCTTCCGCGAGAAGACGCTCACGACGGCGGAATGGGTCCGCGTGGCCGGTGGCGGCCAGTCTGATGCGGAGATTGCGGTCACAGATCTTCAGCTCTTTCTCGACGCGGTGCTCAGCGGCAACGCCCGACTTGCCGCGAGCACCGACGTGCCAGTGACGCTGAAAGGCGGCGAGGCGATCATCGCCGTGTGCTCAAAGGTGACGTTGCGCGAGCCACGGACCGTGACCCAAGGCATCTATGGCGGGCCACGAATCAGGGTCTCAAGGACCCTCTCGTTCAACCTCGGCGGCTTTCGGGCAGCGCCGCACGAAGAGCTGCGCGACGTGGATTCAGGCAACTTTGTGCTCACGGATCAGCGCTACATCTTCATGGGAAGCAAGCGCACGGCGACCGCCAGCCTCAGCATGATCGTGGGCGTCGAGCCCTACGAGGACGCCTTTGCCATCCACCGTTCCAACAAGCAGCGCATGGAGATGTTCTGCGGCTTGGGCCATGAACTCTTCTCGTACAACTTCGAAGGCCGCAGTCACACGGCGCCGCTGAACGGAGCCGTTGTCGCCTATCTCATCGAGGGCCTCGGGACAGCCGGTCCTGCAATGGCTTCGGCGCCCGCTGCCTCGCAGCCGAAGAGCAAGCGCGGCGCAGGGAGCACGAGTGCGGGTAGCACGGCCAGCGAGATTGAGAGGCTCGTCAAACTCCATGACCGCGGCGACCTGACGGACGCGGAGTTCGCTGCGCTGAAGGCGAAGCTGATTCGTGGCTAGCGGATGGCGCCGGCGTGTGAGGCACGCTTTGCCGTCTCCGCTGCCGTGTAGCCTCTCTGATCTCGGGGCCATCTCGCGAAAGCGGAGTCGGCGTACCGCGTCACTGGCCGCCCGTGAGTCAGGTGAGTCAGGAGCCAGCCCTCAACGAAAAGGATCCATGGGAAGGAGGCACCAATGCGTGACGGCATCCGTGAAGCGGACGTGCGTACCGACAGCAACGGTGTGATCACCAGCGTCAGGCTCGTGTTCGGACCGCATCACTTCGTCGATCTCCAGCGCAGGGAAGACGGCGGCGTCGACTTCGTGATGGGCACCACCCACCACGGCTTTCTCGCCGACGCGTCCATTGTCGGGAGCGAGCTCGAAGGCATCATCAATGAGGTGCGTAGGGCGCACCCGGACCTGACGGTCGACTGACCACAGCGATGGAGAGAGGTAGTCATGGGTGAAGTGAACTTCCTGGCCTTCGATAGCGAGACCGGGAAGCCGACGGCGTCCATAACCGGATCACCGGTGGATGTCGCCGACTTCCTCTCGATCTGGATGAAGAACAACAAGGATGGCATCTCGCTCGCCAATCAGCTGGGTGTCCATTTCCAGACTTCGGGCACGGACGCTGACGAGGAGTGATTCGTTCCATGGGCAGCGCCGCGCTCCACCACCTCAAGGATGGAAGGATGAACAGCGCATGAGCGAGCCTTTGAGATCGAGCCGGGCGCGGGCGGCTGACTGGCCGTACCCGCGCTACTTGAAGTTCAGGTCGACTGTCGCGGCTGCGGCGAGCGCGTGGTTCCGGAAGAACGAGCTGGAGACGACGCCTCGGTATCCGTACATCCTCGCCGATCGCGACCAGTGGCCCCAGAACATCCTCGTTCCGGGGGTCGCCGACTTCATCAAGGACAAGGCGGCGGACAAGAAGGGGATTGAGGCATTCCCTCTGCACAAGTACGTCCATCACGGGCTCAGCAGCCAGGCGTTGCTCTTCAATCTCATGGGTCCGTTCGTCGCGCGTGGGGAAGCGGGGCCACTGGCCGTGGTCCTGAGCACGAAGGGAGTCCAGGTGCCTTCGGGTGGTTGGGAACCCGAGTTCGAGTACGGCGACCGGGCTGTCTTCAGCGAGGATTCCGGTCAGCCCACGTCCATCGACCTGGCGCTGCGGTCACCTAAGGCCGGCGTGGACGTGTTCGTCGAGTGCAAGTTCGTCGAACGCGAGTTCGGCCACTGCTCCGTGTTCACCGGCGGCGACTGCGACGGCCGCAACCCGGCCTCGGATCTCGGCCTGTGCTACCTGCACCACATCGGGCGCGGGTACTGGGAGGTGGCTTCCAGGCATGGCCTCATGGATGGACCGCTCAGCAGCGAAGCGCTGTGCCCCTTCGCGGTCCACTACCAGTTCTTCCGCGAGCTGCTGCTGGCGCTGGAGGAGGGCGGCGTGTTCGTCCTCTTGAGCGACGCCCGCAGTCCGGTCTTCTTCCAGGACGGCCCCCAGGGCCCGAGGGGCCTGATGCCGGTCGTGACGAGCCTGCTGCCGGAGCACGTTCGCCGGCGGGTGGTGCTGGTGACGGTGCAGGAGGTCTTAGAGCAGATCGTCGACGCGCCGGACGACGCGTGGGTGCCGGAGTTCCGGCGCAAGTACGGGCTCGTCTGACGCGCTGGTTTGGACCTGACTAGCGCTCCCGACGGAAGATGACGAAGTAGAGCACCACGAGGACGACGATGAACAGGAAGAGCAAGAAGAAGAAACCGGCGTTGGCTCCGATGACGTGGAAGACCGCCCTGATGACAAGATAGGCGGCGATGAAGGGGCTCAAGATGATCAAGAGGATGGCAAGAAGGAAGTAGCCGATATCCTCACCTGCCGTTGACTTGCCGCTCATTCTGCGAACACCTCCCCCAGTCGCCCGGACCTAGGCCTCACGCTACCTCGCGGCCCGGACAGATAGCCGGCGCTGGGGTACTCAGCTCGGATCCACTGCCGTTCATCGAACCGGCGTTCGCTGCGGGAACATTGCGTGGCGGTTCCGTCCGTCCTGCCTGCTACGGTGCCCACGCGAAGTCGAGCCACCACTTGGAGAACACATGACCGCGGACTACGAGCGCTTCTGCGAAGAGATCACCCTGACCTCGGTGGCGGAGACCGTCGCGAAGTTGCTCACCTACCCGTTCGGCTTTCACGGCGACACCGGCATCCGCGACTTCCTCTACGCGCGCCTCCACGTCAACGGCGGCGAGCGGCTCTGCGTGGACGACGAGCGGCCGGGCTACTCCACGCTCCTGCTGCAGGCGGAGCACTACACGGTTGCCAAGTACATCAGCAGCGGCGAGTCGGCCCGGGGCGCGCGGTTCGATCTCGCCCTCGTGCGCCCGCCGGCATCATCGGCCGGCATCGACGAGCGCTGCGCCGAGAACCTGGACGCCTTGTTCGCCTTCGAGCTCGGCAAGAACAAGGCCTTCGGCAAGGTCATCGACCCGGCGATGATCGACCACAGCGTGGAGGCACTGACCGGGACGAGCGACGTCTCCAAGCTCTACCGGGAGCTGGCTCTGCACGGCCTCCAGCAGGGCTGGGCCATCGAGTTCTACGATTCCCGCGGCGGCAGCGGCGCCGCGATCATCCCCAAGGCCCTCGAGATCTGCGAGGGGCTCGAGCTCAGTGCCGGCAGGAGGCTGGTCGTCGTCTTCGTCGGCTTCTCCGTCGACGGCCAGCACCACGTCTCGTCGAACGACAAAGCGGTGCAGGCCGAGCTCATCGCGAGGCTGGCGACCGACGGCATCGAGGCTAGGCCCGATCTGGTGCCGGCGCTGAGAGTCGCGACTACTCAGCAGGGGAGCAGCGGCTGGGGTGCCGCGGCGGTGCCCAGCGCGACCGTCGCCGAGGTGTTCGGCGATCGCGACGAGCTCGCCCAGCGCATCATCGAGCTCGGCGGCATGACGGAGGTCGGCCGCAAGTCCCGGTACGTGAACCTCAACGGCGCCGGCAAGACGAACATCGCCCAGATCCACCCGCAGAAGGACGGCATCGGTCTGGTGCTCAAGCGGCGCAGCGACGCCCTGCCCGCGACCGACCTCCAGGAGATACCGGTCTCGTCGCTCAGCGGCTACGCCGGCGCGAACGCCCGCTGGCTGGATGGTGCAGGCGCGCCCTACGACAAGAAGGGCCCCGCCATCGCCTACCTCATTCCGGACGCCGTCGACGAGCTTGGCGACGACGACCCCGAGTGGCTCGAGGTCGCGAAGCTGCTCGAGCATGCCAAGACGCTGTGACGATGCTCTCGCTCGACAATCTGGACGCGCGGTACCGCGAGCTCTTCGAGCTTCTGGGCGAGCGCAAGGCGCAGGTCCTCGCCTTCAAGGACTACATCGAGCGCGAGACGAGCTGGCTGACATCGCCGGCATCGACGCGCTTCCACCTCAACAGCGAGCGCGGCCTGCTGCTGCACTCCGTCGGCGTCACCTACAACGCGCTCGGCATCAGGGACCTTCTCGCGCCGGACATCCCCGACGAGTCGGTCGTCATCGCGGCCCTCTTCCACGACCTCGGCAAGGTCGGCTACCCGGGCAAGCCCTACTACCTGCGCAACGACGTGCAGTGGGAGATCGAGAAGCGCAATATGACCTACAAGGTCAATCCCGAGGCCACCACCATGAATCTCGCGGTGAGGAGTCTCTACCTGATCAGCAACCGCGTCGAACTGACCGAAGACGAGGCCCAGGCGATCGTCGCCCACGACGGCATCTACCCCGTGCCCGGCGGCGTCAACAACCTGGACTACCACCACAGGGAATGTCGCCTGCAGATGATCGTCCACTTCGCCGACAAGTGGACCGCCGCGGTCGACGAAGAGGGAAGGCAGTAGGGCCTCGGCGGTAGGGCAACGGCAGCGTCGCGAAGGAGGCTTCAGGCGCCCTCGAAGTACTCAACCAGGCGCACCATGACGGCTGTGTCGCGCTCGCAGTAGGCCAGCATCTTCTGTCGGAGCTCTTCTCGACGCTCGGCCGTGGTCGTGCTGCTGATGGCCTCGTCGAAGGCTACCTGGGCGCCCGTGCCGTCGCGGACCTCCTCGAGGTCGTCGTAGGCGAGGTCCGGCGCGACCGTCGGCACCACGGCCTTGATCGACCATGACCCGCGCATATCGGGGTGGTAATAGTCGGCGCGGATGGGCGGGAAGAGGTCCACGATCCTGTCGGTGATGCTCTGGAGTGCGGGAGCGAGATCAGGGTAGGCGTTGGCCATCCATCCGAGCACGCCCTTCTCGTAGGCGGTGTAGGTGAGGACGGGGCCGTCGTTGCCGAGCGACGCCACGACGGCCTCTGCGCAGGCCCGCATCGGCGGGTCACCGCTCACGTCGAGGAACTCCAGGTGCCCAATCTCGCCGCCGCCGCCACGGTCGACGTGGCACGAGAACTGCGTCGGCAGCACCTCGTAGGGGCGCGTGCCGGCCCAGATCGGCACCGCGTAGCTGATCGTCTCGAAGTCGAAGTAGTAGCGCGGAAACGGCAAGGAGCGCATGAACTCGCCGAGCGCACGGCCGACTTCGGGCGCGCCGGCGCGCGTCACGCGCCAGACGCGCAGGTGGTCGGGAGTGGTCAGCCGGCCTTCGGGCACGTTGCGGATGTCGAAGTAGCCCTCGGCCTGCAGTTCGGGGATCAGCTTGCCGCCGCGCGGCAGGCAGGCGACATGGTACCCGTCGCCTTCGCCCTGGCAGTAGGACTTCAGGGGACAGGCGTTGGGCTTGTTGCACTGCGGTCCCACGTGGACGGGTGGCGTTGGGCCTTCGAGCATCGCGCGAAGCTCCGCCACCCAACCAGGGACCGACGGCACCAGCGCGTTCACCTCGGCGGTGATGTCGACCTCGGTGAGCAGCCCCGAGTAGTCGCCGTCGCCGGCGTACGTGAACGTGTTGTCGATGTGCGCCAGGCGGACCTCCTCGGCCTGTATGTCGCACTGGCGCAGGACCCAGGTCTGAATGGCCGCGTCCTGGACGTACTCGGGCTTGCACTTGGTGCTCGACTTGACCTCGGTGAAGCGGCAGTGGCCGTCCTCGCGGAAGAACAGGTCGGTGCGCACAAGCACGCCGTCGGCCGAGAACGTGGCCTCGTAGATGTTCAGGTCGCCGGGCTGCGCAAGCAGGCCGCGCGTGTCGTCCTCGGCCTGCCTCAGGTCGCCCCCGCGGAGCGGACCGTCATGCTTCGGGCCTGCCAGCACGCCTCCGGGGTGCAACTCCTGGGCGAGCGCGCCGACCTTGTGCCCCGCGGCGAAGAGCCGCTGGGTGCTCGGGTCGTACTCGATCAGCTCCGGCCGGTGGACCTGGAGCCACAGCAGCTTGGGGCACTGGAGTCCGCTCATGACTTTGGACTTGGAGAGGCCGCGTTGGTTCACGACTCGCCTTTCTGTGTGCCGATCTCGGCTTGCGTTTGCGTCGCAGCGGTGCCCGTGAGCACCGAATTCAGCGGGCATGCCCGTCTCTGCATGCCCGTCAGACTTGCCTCGGGCCGCACTGCGCGGTCGTGACCGCAAGGCCTTCGCCCTCGAGATCGGCGATCAGCGCGTCGAGGTCGCGCTGCGTGCCGTAGCCGCTCTCGTGGACGACCACGACGACATTCTCCGAGTCCATGGGAAACGCCCGCTGGATGGCCGGGTGGTCGAGCAACCGGCGTGCGTCGCCGCGCTCATAGCCGGCGTGAACGCTGCGCAGCACGATGAGGTCCTCACCGCCGCTCGCCCAGACCGGCGTCGGCTTGAAGACCAGGCCAGCCGTGAGGTCGTAGCCCTCGTGCGCGTCAAAGACGATGGTGAAGTGCATCGGGCGCTCTCCGTTCGGTCCAGGTGGTCACGTGCATGTTCCTGATGATGGTCCTTCTGTTCGTCACCTTACAGGAGGCGGCGGACGGCACGACGGCCCTCAGTGCGAGCGCTTCGCCGGTCGGGCCATCACCGTGCCGCCTGCGCTTCTCGACCAGCCCGACCCTGAGCTGCTTGACTGGCATTCGGCGGAGGTGTTCAGGGGGTGAATGTCTCCTTCCCTGCGTGATCGTCACTCTCGTTGATGCCTGCGACTCCGGCTAGGCTCCAGGTCGCATGGACCGGACAGACGAACACGATGGAGGAGAGCTGGCGCGCGATCTGCTTGCGTTCCCGCTGGCTCCGGGTACACTCATGCCAATGCTCCCCGTCGTCCGGGCTTTGGCCCGAGCTGACGGGGTTTTTCTTGCCCGCTCATGATGTCCGCGCGGGTCGTGGTGTTTCTGGATCACCAGAACGTCTACAACGGCGCCCGTGAGGCGTTCGACCTTGGTGGGTGTCCCGGGCGCCACGGGCAGACCGACCCGCTCAAGCTTGCCGAGTCCATCGTCGGCCGCCATCCCGAGGCCAGTCATCTCGTCGGCGTGCGTGTGTACCGTGGGCGCCCGGACTCGGTGCGACAGCCTCAGGCCTACGGCGCCAACTTGCGCCAGTCCGGGGTTCACGAAAAGCGCGGGCGCGGGCTCGTCAACGTGATCACGCGCCCCCTACGGTATCCCGCAGACTGGCCCGCTACCCCGGCACAGGAGAAGGGCATCGACGTCGCCCTGGCTGTCGACTTCGTGACGATGGCGGTCAGGCGCGAGTTCGACATCGGCGTGCTCATGTCGACCGACAGCGATCTACTTCCGGCGCTGGAGGCGGTCGTCGGCCTGAATGGTCGACCGTATCCGCGCTGCGAGGTCGCCGCATGGTCGCGCCCTGGGGCCTACTCCCGCCGTCTTCGAGTGGCCGGCGCCAAGGTATGATGCCACTGGCTCACACCGGAGGACTATGCAGCGGCCGCGGATCTGAGTGATTACAACCTGCCGACCACCTGAGCTGACTCCTCGGCAGGAAATGCCCGAGCTAGCATGCGATCGTCCAGTCAAGAGAGCAGTCCGGGAGGGCGTCGCCTGGCACGACGCGCGGGTCGCATCCATCGCCTAGCGGCGCCGGTGCCTCAGGGCCTCGCCGGCCGCGACGGTCGCCGCGTGGAAGCGAGCGTTGTCGATCGGCGCGAACTCCAGGCTGAAGTCGAAGCTGATGGGCGAGCCCGGCGGGAGCGCCACGGCAGCGTCGCACTGGCGCAGGATGCTGGGGCCATGTGCCTCGAGAGGCCGCAGGACGGCGTCGGCGAAGACGGCCATCTCCTGGGCGCACTGCCGGTACACGGGGTCGAGGTCCGCCTGCTGCACCACGTGACGCCATTCGAGGGCCTGCCTGTAGTAGCCGGCCATCTGGCGGGCGAAGCGCACGTCGGCCTCCACGCTGCCCGCCTCGCCGGGCGCGCCGAAGGCGTCGTCGTGACTCGAGTTGAAGTAGTTCGTCGCCGACTCGACGAGCCGGTTGAGAGCATCGAGCTGCGCGCTCATCCAGGCCGTGGTGTCCTTGAAGCGCGGCGCCTGGCGGGTCGCTGCCGTCGGCGCGGCCAGCACGTGCTGGATCAGAGCGATCTCGTCGATGAGCACCTGGGCGTAGAGGCGGAACTCCCAGAAGAGCGTTTGCTCCGTCGCCAGGGCCGCTGCCTGCGGAGACAGCGCCTGTCGGGAGTCATCCATGTGCGCACGTTCCTTTCGGGGGTCGTGGAGCCATGTGGGCTCGCCTGGGCAGCTAGCGGAACAGCCTGCCGAGGCCGCGCCCGGTCAGCCTGCCGGCGGCGCGGCGCGCGATGCGCTTGCCGATCTTGCCCTTCTGCACCGCATTGACGTCGCCGAGGATGCGGGCGAACTGGTAGAGCAGGCTGCGCGTTGAGTTGATGCTCACGACGTCCTCCGAAGGGTTGCCGATACAACGAGTATAGGCATCGGGCGGACGGAACTCAGTGACAGCGCAGGATGCGTCGTGACCTTCAGTCGACCATGACCGGGGCGAGCGACGCCGAGAGCTCAAGGGTGAAGCGGCAGTCGGCCTGAGCCCGCTTTCGTTCCGGGACCTGCGGCTGTCCGCTCAACCCACTTGCTAGACGCTCGCGCGCTCAGCGCGCTCGGCCAGCTTCTTGAGTTCTCGCTCGACAGCAGTGTCGCCGACGGGGTTCAGGCCGAACCCGAAGTTGCCCTGTCGTCGCAAGAAAGCAGCGAACCAGGACTCGTCGTTCAGAAGGGGCCGCTCGTCCTTGCCAAGGACTCGACCGTGCCCCTGGATCTCCATCGGGAACGCGCCGGTGGCGTCCGGTTCGACCGCCTCCGCGCGCAGCCACAGGCCGAGGTAGTACCTCCGCGGCTGACCCTCCCCGACGATGAGCCAGATACGCTCACCTAGAACATCGAGGTGAGACTTGTTGCTGAACACCGAGAGCCACTCCCCGGAGTTCGTGAGTTCACCCATCTGCTCGGTGTCGTGATGGGCGACGAAGTCGGTCATCGGCCCCCCGATACTTGCCCTACGGTCATTATCATCGCAGCCGTGGCGGAACCACAATGGGGAGAAGGACTCAGGGAAGACCGGCGCGGCCGAGTCCTGCGCCATCGGGTCGGGTTGGGCCGAGCTACTTGCGCCGCCGGCCCTGAACGCCCAAGTAGATCCCGCTGGCGGCTGCGGCGACCACGATGAAGGCCACACACCATCCCCAGGATCCGGTCGCGGCACGAATCAACAGCCCGACTGCAGCCATGGCGAAGGTGAACCACCAACTGCCCATCCACATCTGAGGGTCCTTTCGGGGATTCTTCTTGCAGAACGGCGCTCGACGCTCCTAGCAAGCCCCTATGACCATCATCGTCACTGCGCGGAAGGAACTGCAATGGGGCGGACGGCGTCAGAGCTTCAACTTGGTCATGAGGGCTTCGACTTTGGCGGCCAGCCAGCCAATGCCCATGATGAAGTACCAGACCGCGTACAGTCCGATGATGGCGACGGCGATCTTGATCCAGCCATCCATGCTCCCTCCACGGTGTTGCCCTACGATCATTATCTGCACGGCGCAGACAGAACCGAAGTTGGGTGTAGGACGCAGCGCGATCCCGCCGCGCGGCAATCCACCCACGGACGGAGGACGCGACGAGCCGCAGCCACTGGCTACCGGCCGCGTGGTGATGGGGCGAAAGTGAAGATGGGGCGGGACGGTTGGAGATGCGCACCGACCGGATCTGCTGATCGTCTGGTAGGCGCACCCGTGGAGACCAATATGCAGAAAGTGCACATTGCTGCTTCCGATAGGCCGGTGACGCTCTTGAGTCTCGACGCCGCCATGTCCTTCGGATACCGCGTCAACTCCGCGCGCGGCACGCAGTTCCGCCGTACGCGCGGGAGAGGTCCCCGCGATCGTCTCCCTTCCCCGGGGAGTGAGTCGTTGCCGTGCCCCGCGGGAGCGCCTATCATCGAGACATGAGCACCCCGGCCATCGATATCGACAAGCTCGCGCCCGAGGCGCGTCTGCGGCTCATCGAAGAGCTGTGGGAGAGCCTCCGCCGCGCCCCGGAGGACGTTCCACTCACGCCCGCCCAGGCGGCCGAACTCGACCGGCGTCTGGACGAACTCGAGCGAGGTGACGCCGGGCTTCTGTCGTGGGACGAGGTGAAGCGCCGGCTGACCGCCCGTTTGGGGTGACCAGGGTCTGGTTTCTGCCGGCGGCTCACGTCGACGTTCAGACGGCGTTCGAGTGGTACGAGACCGAGAGGCAAGGGCTGGGAGAGGAATTCGTCCAAGCCGTCCAGGTCGCGCTCGACCACATCCTGGAGTTCCCAGCCGCCTGTCTAGTGGCCCACCGCGGCGCGCGGCGCTACCTCATCGAGCGCTTTCCGTACTGCCTGTACTACCGTGAGGTCGGTGAGGGTCTCGTGGTCGTCGCGCTGCTCCACGCGGCGCGAGACCCCGAGTCTCCTCGGAGGCGCATCGAGGGCTGACTTCCTGCGACTCTCCGTCCGCTTCGCCTGCTAGGGTGACCGTGGGGTCGAGATCCGATCGGAGGTCACCACGCAGTACGTCATTCCCGACGACGGCACGCACATCCCGCTCGACCTCGGGATGCCGCTGCAGGCACCGGACGGACTTGTGACCTTCGCGCCTGACCTGCGGACCTTCGTCGATGAGCAGACCTGGACGTTCGCCAAGACGATGTCCGAGTGGCCGCACGAGTACATCGTCCGGGATTGCGTCGACGAGAGGCTCTTCGTCCGCTTGGTCGAGCACATTCGCGCCTACGGGCACGAGGGCCAGTTCTACCAGAAGACGATCGTCTACTACGAAGAGGCCGGCATGGTGTACTGGACCATGGGCGCGCCGCTACAGGAGACGACCATCATCAACCGGTGCGACGAGACGCAGACCTACGAGGCGCGGCTCGCAGCCGGGACGCTACCGACCAAACCAAAGGAGACAGATGGGTGAGGAACGCAGAACTGCGCCGCCGGAGTTGGGACTCAAGTTCGTGGACGCTCTGATGCTTGCCGTCAGGGCTCATGACGGCCAGAAGCGAACGGGCACGGAGATCCCCTACGTCTCCCACGTGCTCAGCGTCTGCGCCCTGGTGCTCGAGGACGGCGGTGACGAGGACGAGGCCATCGCCGCCCTGCTCCACGACACGCTCGAGGATTGCCCCGACGAAGTGACGGCGTCCGACCTGGCGCGTCGCTTCGGTGCCCCGGTCGCGGCCCTCGTCCTGGCGTGCACCGATACGCCGCCGGACTACACGGGAGGTCCCAAGGCGGAGTGGCCCGTGCGCAAGGCAGCCTACGTGACGCAGATCCGCGCGGAGAAGTACCCGCTCTGCCGGATCGCCTTGGCCGATAAGCTCCACAACACCCGCGCCATGGTCCTCGACCAGCATCGCTACGGCGACGAGGTCTGGAAGCGGTTCAACGCGACCAAGGAGCAGGAGCTCAAGTATCACCGGGCTCTCGTGGAGGCCTTTCGCGAGGCGGAGGCGCCGGACTACCTCGTCGCCGAGCTGGATTCCCTGGTGAGAGAGCTGGAGACGAGCTAGGGCAGAGCCCGGTGCTTGGTCCCGCTCTGGTCGTGCGGTTCGGTCAGGCCAGGTCTCGCAGTGGCGCGGCAGCGGCCGCCAGTTCGCGCACCGCAGTCTGGATACGGGCGGCGACCTCGTCGAAGCCGGGCAGCTTCTGGCCGGCTTGCTCGTCCATGTACTGATCGCGCCGTACCTCGATCATGATCGAGCAAACGCGGGCGTCGCGCCGGTAGAACCGCATCGGCACGATCGTGCCGTCGAACGGACTGTTGAAGGCGACCGACTCGAAGCGAGCCTCGAAAGCGTCCAGGGCCGCGGCCTGCAGCCAGAGCGGGGTATGGAAGCCGTCGGTCCCGAGGCAGATCGCCGGGCGGTGCTTCCAGCGCCGGTCCTCGGGTCGGATCGACTTCTCGTAGGGGAGAGGTCGCTGCGGGAAGCTGTGGGCGTCCACGATCAGGCAGCGGCCGTGGACCCCAAGGGCGTTGCTCGTGGCCCGCTCGAGACGCGCGGGGTGCGGGCGGTAGTAGGCGTCGAGGAGGGTCCGGCGCTCCTCGCCACTCAGCTCACGGCGTAGCGGCTTCTCTGGGTCGCCCGCATGAGTGCGCGTGTAGAGCACTCCCATGCCGATGCCGGCCATCTCCTCGTCCTCGTCGCGCTCGAAACGCTCTGGGTCGCAGACCAGCCGGCTGACTCCATGGCGCACCGTGACCGCCTCTGCAGCCGGCAGCGTGAAGAGGTCATCGACGTAGCGGTCGGTCATGAGCAGCAGTTCACGTTCGAGTTCGGCGTCGCTCAGGACGAACTGGTCGCGCACTCCGTCCGGAACCACCGTGGAGCTGTGCGGGTCGTGGAGGACGAGGTCGGGAGTCGTCATGCCGCGACCCTACCAGACGACCCCTCGCACGCGACGATCCTTCGTCGCGTGACTCCATATGCAGCGGCCCAGAGGTGAGCGAAGCGCACACGCGCGGCAACGGCTGTCTCGGCCCGGATGCCGTGGCCCTGGAGGAAGGTGCGACCGCCGACGGCCAGCGGCTCCGCGAGCGGCATGGTGGCGCGCCAGAGGTGCCCCAGGTGGATGCGGGCGGCGGGGTCTTCGATTATGGATTCATGGTACGCAGACCCAGGACGACCCGCCGCGTGTCAGTCGCCTGACCCACGCGACGGGCCGCGTAGCCGCATCGTAGGCTACCACCCGGTTCTGGGACATGGGACGTTCCGCTACGCAGAGCGGCCCGCCGCAGGGGAGGAGCCGCGAGGCGGGCCGCTGGAACAGACGCAGGGGGTACCGTGGCTGTTCCGCTACCGCGACTATTCGCCGCCCACGCCGACCACCCTGCGGCTACTGGGACGCAAGGACGGACTTCCGTACGAGCAACGCCTAGGACGTGCGGCCGTCCTCGGCTTCCTGTTCAGCAAGCAACGCGCGCTCGGCCGCATCGACCGCGTCCTGCACCGTCTTGGTCCCGAGGCTCACGCTCATCCCGCAGCCGGGACACCTGATCACCATGTCGCGTCGTGCATGGTAGACCGTCGTCGTGATCGCGCCCCAGCAGGACGGACACCCGATCTCCACCTGAGCTTCCTCGCCGCGCCCCATGATCCGCCTCCCGAGAGTCGTCAGACTCTCTTTCGGCCGGCCTCGGGACTGGCCGCATGGTACGTCCCTCTAGGCGCAGCACGACCCGCCGCGCTGGAGTCCTCGCCCGGAGGTTGAGACGGGCGGCGCGGCCACGGCCGTTCCCTCCCGATGGTACGCGGCGTATGGTCGCGCCAGTACCGTGACCGCCGCGCTGCGGGCCCAGGAGGAGCGGGCGGCTCGGGCGACCTGAGGGGGTTGTCGTGAAGAAGCTGCTGCTCGTGCTGTGCCTCGTGCTCACCACCGTCCTCTTCCTTCCGAGCGTCGCCGGCGCCTCGACGCCGACGCTCAAGAGCCTCGCCAAGACCGTCGCCGCGCTGCAGAAGGAGGTCGCCTCGCAGTCGAACACGATCGCCACGCTCACCTCCAAGCTCAGCGCCGACGAGGTGACCATCGCCGCGCAGGGCCAGAAGCTCTCCGACGCCGCCTCGCTGCTCGCCATCGCGCCCTACGTGAGCCTCAACACCAGCGCCATCAACGGCGTCGCCGGCCCCAACATCGTCTTCCAGGGGAGCAACGTGTGGGTCAGGAGTTCGACCAGCGAGGAGGACACCACCGGCACCGGGAACCTCATCGTGGGTTGGGACTCCCACCTGTCCGGTATTCCCAGCGGCTATCGCACCGGCTCCAACAACCTCGTCTGCGGCGACCACAACGGCTTCACCGGCTACGGCGGCTTCGTCGCCGGGCGCTACAACAAGGTCAGCGGCGCATACGCCAGCATCAGTGGTGGCACATCGAACACGGCGAGTGGCGATTGCGCCAGCGTCAGCGGCGGCCTCGGTAACTTCGCGATAGGTTCCTGCGCCAGCGTCAGCGGCGGCGAACACAACGACGCCGAGGGCGGCGGCAGCAGCGTCAGCGGCGGCGACAGCAATCTCGCGATGGGCTACGAGACCAGTGTCAGTGGCGGCTATGGCAATCAGCCACGGAACACGTCGGCAGGCAGCTACTCGTACGCCAGCATCAGCGGCGGCTACCGCCTCACGTCCAACACGATCTATGGCTGGGCCGGCGGCACCTACCACACTCCCTGAGCGCAGTCAGGACCACGCCGACGCTCTTCTGGGCGAGCAGCTCAGTCACCGAGGCCCGGCAGTTTGTCGCCGGGCCTCGGTGCGTTCATCGCTGACAGAGCGCCGCATGGGCCGGCTGACCATGCTGGCGGGCAATCTGCGCCGCCAGGCTGCCAGAGAGACATGAGTGACGGTCGGCCTACCTACGTTGCGCGGCTAGGGCGTGCATTCACGTTGGCGGTCGAGGCGCTCAAGGCTGCGATCGTTCCACGCCGTGAGGCCCGAGACGCCTGGCCGAATCGTCACACTCCAGAGAGCATGTACGACCCCACGAGCACGACCAGGCAAAGCAGAAACAGGGCCAGGAACCGTGCTATCCACGTCCAGTAGCGCCTCGGGTCATCGCTGCGACGGACCGTGCCCTGATTCGTGTAGAAACGGCCGCTGATCAGGGCGATGGGAAGGTAGAGCGCCAGCCCTCCGATGATGACCGCCAACGGCCAGCTGTGCTGTACGTGCTGGAGGAAACCGGTCCTCACGGATACGACCGGGGAAGGCGGCATGCCGTGACGGAGTGTGCTGGAGGCCGTTCTCTCATGACTGACTCCAGTCTAGCGGAGGCAAACCGGCGTGACGTGTGTTCGCTCCGGGCCTCTCGCGCGTACGTGAGATAGACCCCTGCGAGCCGACACTCATGTGGGCAGCACTGCAGCGACTCGTCTTGCAGCCCCCTCGTCTGCCAGGGACTGTCAGAAGCAGGTGGGGCCAGGCCGTGAAAGAATGGGACAGGTAGGCTCGACACGGCATAGACAAAACCCCTGCAAGTCAAGGGAAAATGCAGAAGGAGCTCCATTGTCGTCAGCGCTCAGCGGGGTGACCGCGCTGCTCGCGGCGGGCGGGACCGGCGGGCATCTGCAGCCGGCGCTCGCGGTCGCGGCTGAGGCGGAGGCTCGGGGCGCGCGCGTCGTGGTCGTGACGACGTCCTCGCAGGTGGAGCGCGTCGCCGAGCAGTACCAGACGTTCGCGCTCGAGCTCAAAGGCTTCTCGCGCAGCTTTGCGCCGCGCGACTACGCGACGACGCTGCGCCTGCTCGCCGCCGCCGCGCCTCGCGTCAGGCGCATCCTGCGCGACGTGCGGCCCGACGTCGCCATCGGCGGCGGCGGCTTCGCCAGCGGGCCTGTCGTGGCGCTGGCGGCGCTGCGCTCCGTGCCGGCGCTGGCGCTGGAAGCAGACGCGCACCTCGGCGTGGCCAACCGCATGCTGCGCCCGTTCGTGCGGCGCGTCTGCCTGAGTTTCCCCATCGCCGGTCTGAAGCCGCCCAAGTTCGTGCTCACGGGGCGGCCGCTCGCGGCCGGCCAGCTGACGGCGTCGGCCGTGGAGGGGCGCGAGGCGTTCGGCCTGGCGGCCGATCTGCCCGTCGTCCTCGCCTTCGGCGGCAGCCAGGGCGCGCAGAGCATCAACCGCGCCTGCGTCGATGCCTTCGGCGGGCGTGCCATCGACTTCCAGCTGGTCCACGTCTGCGGGCCGAGAAACCACGCCGCCGTGCTCGCCGAGCTCGAGGCGCGCGGCGAGCGGTTTGAGCGGTACCACCTGGTGCCCTACACTGACCGTCTGGCCGGGGCCATGGCGGCCGCCGACCTGGTGGTGGCGCGCTCGGGCGGATCCGTCGCCGAGCTCGCCGCCCTCGGAAAGCCGGCCGTGCTCGTCCCGTATCCGCACGCGACCGCCGACCACCAGCGCAAGAACGCGCGCTGGATGGTGGACGGCGGCGCCGCGTTCCTGGTGGACGACGCCGAGCTGGACGGCGAGAGACTTCGCGGCCTGGTCGCAGGGCTCCTCGGCGACCGTGCGCGTCTCGCGGTCATGGCCGCCGCCAGCGCCGCCCTCGGGCGGCCGGACGCCACAGCGAGAGTCGTCGACGAGGTCGAGAAGATCGTGAAGAGACGAGGGGATGCATGAAGGACGAAGCGCCGAGAGACTTCCCGCAGCCGGTCCACTTCATCGGCATCGGCGGAGCCGGCATGAGCGGGATCGCGGTCGTGCTGGCGACGCTCGGCGTCGAGGTCACCGGCTCCGACCTCAAGACCTCGCGCTACACGCGCCGGCTCGAGGAGGCAGGCATCACCGTCACGGTGGGCCACGACGCCGCCAACCTCGCCGGCGCGGCGCTCGTGGTGATCTCCTCGGCGATCCCGGAGGCCAACCCGGAACTGCGCGCTGCGCGCGCCGCCGGGCTGCCGGTGCTGCGCCGGGCCGAGATGCTGGCACGCATCATGGCGATGCGGCGCGGCATCGCGGTCGCCGGTACGCACGGCAAGACGACCACCTCGTCGATGATCTCGCACGTGCTCATCAAGCTCGGCATGGACCCTACGTTCCTCGTCGGCGGCGAGCTCAACGACATCGGCTCCAACGCCGGCGTGGGCGACGGGGAGTGGCTCGTGGCCGAGGCCGACGAGAGTGACGGCAGCCTCCTGTACCTGCGGCCGGAGGTCGCGGTGGTCAGCAATGTCGAGCTCGACCACCACGCCAACTACGGCTGCCTCGACGATGTCCACGACGTGTTCCGGCGCTTCGTCGCGTTGCTGCCCGCCGACGGCCTCCTGGTCGTCGTCGCCGGCACCGGCGGGGAGGAGCTCGCCGGGCACACGGCGGCCAGGACCGTGCGCGTCGGGATCGACGCCGGCGACCTCCAGGCGACCGTCGCCCGCGTCGACGACCGCGGCAGCGAGTTCTCCGTGGCCGCGGACGGCGTCGAGCTCGCCCGGGTGGAGCTTCGCGTGCCGGGCGAGCACAACGTCCTCAACGCGCTCACGGCGCTCGCCGTCCTCCGTCACGCCGGCGTCTCGCCGGCCGACGCGTCGCCGCACCTCGCGACGTTCAGCGGCGCCGCCCGCCGCTTCCAGGAGATCGGCCGCCACGACGGCGTGCTCGTGATCGACGACTACGCCCATCACCCCACGGAGATCACGGCGACGCTCACGGCCGCCAAGCAGGGCGACCACGGCCGCGTCATCGCCGTCTTCCAGCCGCACCTGTTCTCGCGCACCCGTTATCTCCAGCGCGAGTTCGGGCAGGCGCTCACGTTGGCGGACGAGGCCATCGTCACCGACATCTTCCCGGCGCGGGAAGAGCCGGAGCCCGGCGTCACCGGCAAGCTCATCGTGGACGCCTACCTCGCCGAGAGGCCGGGCGGGCCGGTGTCGTACCTCCCGCGCATCCCCGACGTGGTGGACAACCTCGCGACGCGGGTGCGCCCCGGCGACCTCGTCCTCACGCTGGGCGCCGGCGACGTGTTCCGGGTCGGCGAGCTCTTGCTCGCGAGGCTCGCCGGTCAAGGGGAAGACCCTGCCGGCGCCGAATAGTCACTCGTAGCTGTTCTCACGCGAGAGGGTCGGCGCCATGGCCAAAGGAGGCGGATCGAGCCGCCCGCGTTTCCGTCTTCTCCCGACGGTCCTGCTCACCGCGGCGATTCTCGCGGTGCCGACCGTCGTCTACGCGTGGGGTCGTGACTCTGCTTCGTTCGCCATCCACACCATCACCGTGAGCGGCGACCATCTGCTGCGCGGCAAGCGTGCGCTCCGGCTGCTGCAGCACGACTATCTGGGCCACAACCTCTTCACGGTCACCACCGGGGACGTCACCCGGACGCTGTCGGCCATCCCGTTCGTGCGCGCCGCGAGCGTGAACCGGGACTTCCCGCAGACGCTGCGCGTCACCGTGATGGAGTACCGGCCCGCCGCCTACGTCCTGTCGCACGGCGTCTGGTACCTGGTCGCGGCGGATGGCCACGTCATCGCTCCGCTCACGAAGACGGCCGCCGGCGGGCCGCCGGCAACGAGCGGTCCGTCTCCATCGGCATCGGCGACCGCGACGCCCGCGTCGAGCGCCGCGCCCTCCGCGACGCCGAGCGCGTCGACCGCCGCTACCACGTTTACGACGACGACGTTCGCGGAGTCGCCTTCCGCTGGCGCCGACGGGCTCCCAGCGCCAACGGGCAGGGCGGCCGCCTTGCGGGTGCGCCTGGAGGCCGGTCCGCCGAGCCCCGCGTTCGCGCTCCCGCGGCTGTCCACGGACACCGCCCTGCACGACGGCGGCACGGTGGAGGACCCGCGCGTCGCGGCGGCGCTGCCGGTCATCGCGGGCCTCCCCACGGATCTGCGCGCCGGGCTGCTCGTGGTCGAGGTGAGCCCGGTGCGCCAGCTGACCTTGCTGTTCGCGCATGGACCCACCGTGACGTGGGGGGACGTCAGGAGGTCGCAGGCCAAGACGCTGGCTCTGCAGGCGGTGCTGGCGCGCTACGCGGAGAAGCACACGGCATGTGTCTTCGTGGACGTCTCGACCCCCGATCTCGTGCTTGCGCTCCCGGTCCTCAAGTGATGGTCGAGGCGGCTCCTCAAGTGATGGTCGAGACCTTCGCGATGGCTCCGGGCCTCTGTCGATTGACACCTCACAGGCCCCTCAGTATGTTAAGTCGAAGGGGGGCAACGGGTCCTTTTCGGTGTTTCCCGGGCGCGATATCTTCCCTGCAAAACCGCAGGTTTTCCGGCACAGATACACAGGCCGGCGGCAAGTCTCAAGTGCTTCATGAGGGTCTGCCGACGGCTTCGACGGCGAGTCTCGACCACGACAGGAGGGTCAGCACCATGATGGACGCTTCAGCGAACTATCTCGCCGTCATCAAGGTCGTCGGCGTGGGCGGTGGCGGCACCAATGCCGTCAACAGGATGGTCGACGCTGGTCTCCGCGGCGTGGAGTTCATTGCCGTCAACACCGATGCTCAGGCACTGCAGATGTGCGATGCCGACGTCAAGATCCACATCGGCAGCAAGATCACGCGCGGCCTCGGCGCCGGCGCCAACCCCACCATCGGCTATCAGGCAGCGATGGAGAGCAAGGACGAGTTGCGCGACGCGCTCAAGGGTGCCGACATGGTGTTCGTCACGGCCGGCAAAGGGGGCGGCACCGGTACCGGTGCGGCGCCCGTGATCGCCGAGCTGGCCAAAGAGCTGTCCGCCCTCACCGTCGGCGTGGTGACGCGCCCGTTCGCCTTTGAGGGCAAGCGGCGCGCGCGTCAGGCGTCGGACGGCATCGACTCTCTGCGCCAGAAGGTCGACACGCTCATCGTCATCCCGAATGATCGCCTGCTCCAGGTGGTCGAGCGGCGCACGTCGGTCATCGAGGCCTTCAAGGTCGCCGACGACGTGCTGCGCCAGGGTGTGCAGGGCATCACCGACCTCATCACGGTGCCCGGCCTGATCAACCTCGACTTCGCCGACGTGCGCACGATCATGAAGGACGCCGGCTCCGCGCTCATGGGCATCGGCGTGGCCGGCGGCGAGAATCGCGCCGTCGAGGCGGCGCGCGCGGCGGTCAGCTCGCCGCTCCTGGAGGCCAGCGTCGAGGGCGCCCGCGGCATCCTCCTCAACATCACCGGCGGCAGCGACCTCGGGCTCTTCGAGATCAACGAGGCCGCGGAGATCATCTCGAGTGCCGCGGACAGCGACTGCAACATCATCTTCGGCGCGGTCATCGACCCGCAACTCGGCGACGAGGTCCGCGTGACGGTCATCGCCACCGGGTTCGACGGCCCGCTGTCGGGTGAGACGCCGGCGCCGCGCGAGACGGCCGCGCGTGAGCCCAAGGGCACGCCGTTGTTCGCGGAGGAGCACAAGCCGTCGTTCGAGATGGACGACGACGTGCTCGACATCCCGAGCTTCCTGCGCGATCACTGAACAGGTTCGGCGCGTGGTCTCGTGCGCAAGTTGCGCGGTCCCTCGCGGTCAGATACCCTCTCTAGCGCTTGACGGCCTCCTAGGGCCGCAGGCGCAGTAATCCTTTGAGAAAGCACAGAAACCTCATCATCCTGTTGGTGATGGCCGCCCTGGTGGCGGCCTCGCTGTACTTCATCATCCCTCCGGGCGTGAAGACGCACCTCGGCCTCGACCTCCAGGGCGGCCTCGAGATCGTCTACACCGCCAAGACGGCCACCGGCGCCGCGCCCTCCTCCGACCAGATGGACCAGACGGTCAGCATCCTCGACCGGCGCGTCAACGGGCTCGGCGTCACCGAGTCGGCCATCCAGAAGCAGGGCACCGACCAGATCTCGATCTCGCTGCCGGGCATCAAGAACACGCAGCAGGCCCTCAACGTCATCGGCAAGACCGCCCAGCTGGAGTTCTACTACGACGACCCGCAGCACCGGCCGGTCGGCCCAGTGGCCACGAAGGACGAGGCGCTCAAGCAGCTCAAGTCACAGGGCGTGCCGGCGACGAAGATCGCGCAGCTTGCGGCCACCGGCACGAGTTACGGCGCGCCGCCCAACTACTCGCTCGTGGAGGCCAAGCCGGGCGTCTTCGGCAACACCAGCTCGGTCTGGTTCGTCTACAAGCGCCCGCCGGCCATGGTCGGGTCCGCCATCTCAAAGGCGACCGCGGGCTTCAACAGCACCACCGGCAAGCCCAACGTGCTCATCGACTTCACTACGGCCGGCAGCAAGCAGTTCCAGGACATCACCCGCAATCTGTACCACACCGGCCTGCTCAAGGGGCAGCCGCAGACCTTCGCCATCGTGCTCGACAACGTGATGAGCTCCGACCCGCAGATCGACTACACCGACTCGACCCTGATGAACGGCATCAGCGGCGGGGCCGAGATCAGCGGCGGCAACATGACGGTCCAGGATTCCAAAGACCTCGCGCTCGTGCTCAACATCGGCGCCCTGCCGGTTCGCCTGTCGGTCGCCGAGCAGCGCTCGGTCTCGGCGACGCTCGGCAAGGACTCGCTGCACCAGGGCCTCATCGCCGGTCTCATCGGCCTCGGTATCGTGCTCATCTACATGCTTGCGTACTACCGGTTCCTCGGCCTCGTCGCCGATCTGGCGCTCATCGTGTACGGCATCCTCCTCTGGGGGCTCTTCAACGTCATCCCGGTGACGCTGACGCTGCCGGGCATCGCCGGCATGATCCTCACCATCGGCGTGGCCGCCGACGCGAACGTCGTCATCTTCGAGCGCATCAAGGAAGAGGTGCGCCACGGCAAGACCGTGCGCTCGGCGGTCAACTCGGGCTATGCGCGCGGCTTCAAGACCATCCTCGACGCCAACATCCTGACGATGCTCACGGCCGCCGTGATCTTCGTGTTCGCCACAGCGCAGCCCAAGGGCTTCGCGCTCACGCTGATCCTCGGCGTGCTGGTGAGCATGCTCACCGCCGTCCTGTTCACGCGGGCCATGCTCGGCGTGCTGGCCGGCTTCGCCTTCTTCAGCAAGCCGGCGTTCATGGGCGTGCGCACGAGCCAGATCGAGGCGGCGGCGGTCAGCGAAGGCCGCACCGCCGCCAGCCGCAAGCGCCGCACGACGACGTCCGCGGCTCCGGCCGCGGAAGGCGACGCGGCGGCCGCGACGGCCACCGCCGGCGCCGCTCCGGCGCCGGCGCAGAACCGCGGAGCGACCACCGGGAGCCGCACCTCGACGTCCCGCAAGAAGAAAAAGAAGCGGAGATAGGGCTTGAACTTCTTCCGGCGTATCTACAGCTTCGACTACATGGGCCACAAGAAGTGGTGGTTCACGATCTCGGCGATCATCATCGGCGCCGGGCTGATCAGCATGTTCGTCAGGGGCGGAGGCAACCCGCTCAAGGGTCTCAACTACGGCCTCGAGTTCAAGGAAGGCACGCGCATAGCCGTGATCTTCACGAAGCCTGCGGCGCTCGGCGACGTGCGCGCCGTGGTGACGGCGCAGGGCCATCCGGACGCGGTCATCCAGCAGGTCACGAACTCGAGCGGCGCGTCGTCGTTCCAGATCCAGACCAGCACGCTCACACCCGCGCAGCAGACGTCCCTGCAGCAGGCGCTGGATCAGCGCTTCTCGATCGACCCACAGGGTGGCTGGAACCTGTCACTCGTGGGCGCCACGTTCGGGCACCAGGTGGTGAGCTCGTCGATCAAGGCGATCGTCATCGCCCTGCTCCTGATCCTCGCCTACGTCACCTTCCGCTTCCAGTGGAAGTTCGCGGTGGGAGCGATCGCCGCTGAGGTCCACGACCTGCTCGTCGTCGTCGGCATCTACTCTCTGACCGGCCGCGAAGTCACCACGGCGACGATCGCTGCGGTGCTGACCATCCTGGGGTACTCGCTCTACGACACCGTCATCGTGTTCGACCGTATCCGCGAGAACCAGCCCAAGCTCAATCGCGTCCCCTACGGGGACATGGTCAACGTCTCCATCTGGGAGACCCTGACGCGCTCGATCAATACGACGATGATCACGCTGCTGCCGGTCGTCTGCCTCCTGCTCTTCGGCGGCGCGACGCTCAAGGACTTCGCCTTCGCGCTGCTGGTCGGCATCATGTCCGGCGCCTACTCGTCGATCTTCGTGGCCAGCCCGATCACGACGATCCTCAAGGAACGCGAGCCGCAGTACCGCAAGCTCAAGCTCGCGGCTCGCCCCGAGAAGACCTGAGCTCGCGCCGGGCTTCCGGCACCCTCAAGCTGCGCATGAGCCTTGCTCAAGTACGGACTGAGGTCGCGGGCGCGGGACTCAGGTTCCCCGAGAGGCTCACCCCGGAACCTGCCAATACTCCCTCAGATTCCCTTTACACGATGTTCACGGCGTCCTAACGTCGTCCGCGCGTCTCCGGGGCCGGAGGCGCTTCGCTGGGTCGGATCGCACAGTCGAGTCGCACGCCACTTGTGGTTCTGCAACCGGGGGGAGGTGGATGTTGGGCGCAAAGGCCGGCACTCCGGGCATGGGCGGCGGCGACCACGGCGGTCGTCTGCGGCTCGCCGCGGCGGCTTCCTCCGCGTTTGCGCCGCCGATCCTGGAGCTCAGGGGTGAGTTCGACCTCGACACCGTGCCGGAGATCGACCGCTTCCTACGCCGCCGGCTCGGGCCGCTGTACCATCAGCAGCACCTGGTGATCGACCTCGAGCGGACCACCTTCGTGGACTCCAGCTTCGTCGCCTTCCTGATCCGGCTGGTGGGCGATCAGCGCGCCAAGCGCAAGGAGCTGGTGCTCGCCCGTCCCCACGGCCAGGTGAGGCGCGTCGTGGCCCTGGTCGGGCTGCACAACATCATCCCTGTTTTCGAGTCGGTGGAAGAGGCGGTCGGCGCGCTGGTGAGCGGGTCGCTGCCCGTGATACCGCCGGCGTTCAGGTCGGCAAGGTCAGAGGCTTCCTAGGGGTCGGGAACCCCTGGTGGTGGCTCGCAGGCTGGCGCGGCGCGTCAGCTGGCGCGGCGGATGCCGCGCACTGCGTCAGGGTGACGGGCAGCCATGACCCGCGCCTGGAACGCCTTCATGCGGCAGGCGTCGCTGCAATACTTCTTGGCCGGGTTCGTGGTCGAGAACTCCCGGCCGCACGCATCGAAAGCGCAGCGCCTGGTGATCTCCTCGCGCTGGCTGGTCTTGCGGATACCGCGGTGGAAGTCGTCCCGCCACTCGCCTCCGTGCAGCGCACAGACACTCGACGGGTTGTAGGCCGACAGCCTGGTACCACAGCCCTCGACGATGCAGATGCGCCCGATGCCATATGTCCTGGTCTTCAACATCTCTTCAGCCAGCCTCTTGTCCGCCGGGAGAGTGTTGCGAAGCGGGGCGCCCAGGCTCAGGGCCCCGCCGCCTTGACGGCCTCGACGCGGGTCGCGTAGATACCGAAGATCCTGTCGAGGCCGGTGATCTCGAAGATCCGGATGATGTTCTCGTCCGTGCAGACGATGTCGAGATTGCCGTTGCGCGGCCGCACGCGCTTCGCGCCGCTCACGAGCACGCCGAGCGCCGTCGAGTCGATGAACGTGACATCCGAGAGGTCGACGATCACCCGCCTCGCGCCACCCTCGATACCGTTGAGCAGGACTTCCTTGAACTGCGGCGCGGAGTAGATGTCGATCTCGCCCTCGAGGACGACGACACCCACTTCCGGAGAGGGCGTCACGTACTCGACGCGAAACTGCGGCCTCTCCTCCATACGCGCCTCCTGCCCATTGCGTGGAGGGGGGCACGGCAACCTGCTCTGGACCCCCCGGTACATGTGAACCGATACTTTCCGGAGCCTCGCGCCGCTAAACCCGGAAGCCGGGCTCCTGAGGCTCGCGGCGGGCTCGAGACGAGCCCACGAGCCGCGCCCGGCCGGGCCGATCGGGCCGTGCGAGCACTTGGCGCGGAGGTAGAAGGGCGCTCAGCGCGGAGCGGTGGGGAGGAGCGTCTCGGGGGTCGCCGCCCCGCGCAGCGCATAGGCGGCGATCATCCGGTCGGTGACCCATTCCACCGGGGCGCGATCGTCCGTCCAAGGGGTGGATGCCGGAGCAGCAGCCCGCAGGTCGCGCGCGAAGAGCGCCGTGTCGGGCAGGAGAGCGGGCGGCGCGGTCGCGAGGCGCGCGCGCAGGACGCTCGCCGGCTGAGGCGCCGTCAGCCCGACGACGAACTGGTTGAAGGTGAGCGCCTGCCACGTGACGACCTGCGGGAACTCGGTGGCCAGGGTGCCGGCGACGGCCGTGGCGAGGCGGTGGTCCTCGGGGACGGTGGAGACGTTGAGGGCCACGATGCCGCCCGGCGCAAGCCGGCTGCGCACGAGGCGGAAGAACTCGCGCGTCGCCAGATAGAAGGGCACGTAGGGCTGGCGGTAGGCGTCGATGAGGATGAGGTCGTACTTCGCGCCGGTGGACGCCAGGAAGGGCCGCGCGTCGGCGGTGAAGACGGTGAGGCGCGGGTTGTCGCCGAGTCCGAAGTAGCGGCGCGCGGCGGCGGTGACCGCCGGGTCGATCTCGACGCCGTCGATGCGCGCCTGCGGGTAGTAGACGCCAAAGGCACGCGCCGTGGTGCCGCCGGCGTTGCCAAGAATGGCAACACGCCGGACCGGCCGGCCGAGCAGCGGCGGCGCCGTGAGGAACATGTCCCACTCGCCGCCGGTGAGCACCGTGTCGGCGCGCCAGACCGAGTGGATGGCGTAGCCCTCGTTGAGGTAGAGCCGTCGCTCGGGCCCCTGCTGCAAGACCTGGATGAACTGGTAGCGCGACTCGCGCTCGTACAGCAGCCCGGCCTGGGGCTTGATCACGCCGGGCGGGACGGCCAGCAGCGCGCCGATCAGCACCGCGACCGCGACGCTGGGCACCAACTGGCGACCGCGCAGCAGCGGGAGCGCGGCGACTGCGATCACGGCCGCCGCGCAGAGCATCGTGCGCTGCGTCCCGATGAGCGGGATCGTGACGAGGGCCGGCAGAAAGGTGCCGACGATACTGCCGGCTGTGGACAGGGCGAAGATGCGCCCTGCCGTGCGGCCGGCATCCTCCACGCCGGTCGCCGCGAGGCGCACCGCGAACGGCGTGACCATGCCGAGCAGGATCACCGGCGGCGCGAAGAGCGCCAGCGACGCGGCGAACGAGCCCACGACGGCGCCGACGGAGATCGTGTCGATGCCGCGCACCGAGAGGTCGAGGAAGGGGCGCGCGACGAAGGGGATCGCGGCGATCAGCGCGGCCGCGGCGAGGACGATCGTCGCCAGCCAGGCCGGCGACGGATGCCGGTCGGCGAGCCGGCCTCCGAGCCAATAGCCGAGCGACAGCGAGACGAGGATCAGCCCGATGATGTTGGCCCATACGGCAGTCGAGGAGCCGTAGTAGGGCGCGAGCAGGCGCGAGGCACAGATCTCCGTGGCCATCGAGCCGATGCCGGCGAAGAAGACGAGCGCGGTCAAGGCGCGCGGGCGGGAGGTCGCGGGCGCGCCAGGTGGGGCCATGCGCGCGCCCGGCGTGGCGCCCGGTGCGGTGCGCCATGCGGCGTCTGGGCCGGCCGACGTGGCGCCTGGTGGGGAAAGTGAAGGCGGCGTGCTCACGCCTAGGGAGTGTAATCGAAGACGCCTCCAGGGAACCGCCCTCGGCCCGCCAGATCTGCCGATTGGCCTGCGGTGCGCAACAACGTACGATGCCGTCAGTTGGAGCGTAGGTCGGGGGGGAGGATCCGTGACGGCAGCGGATTTGGCAGATGAGTGGCCGGCAGGGGCGGAGGTCATCACCGCCACGTGGCTCTTCTGGGATGGCTACGAGCCGCGGGTCGAGCGCGACGTGTTCGCGACTGCGGAGGCATCGTCGATCGTCGCGGCTGTGGATGCTTTCTGCCGCGCCAATCTCGGCAGCGGCATCGACCACTACGAGTTCTACTGGCCCAGCGTGGGCAGCACGCATGGCCTCTGCCTGGACGACGGTCGGCGAGTCGTCGTGAAGGTGCACCGTACGACTGCGAACGCCGCTCACCTCGCGGCGGTGCAGGCGGTCCAGGGCCACCTGGCCGCAGCCGGCTTTCCCGCGCCGCAGCCGCTCCTCGGCCCGACGCCGCTCGCCAATGGCATCGCCGTTGCGGAGATGCTGCCCGACCGCGGCGCCTGGGAGGACGCTCACCGGCCGCAGATCCGCAAGCTTGTCGCGGGCGGCTTGTTCAGGCAGATCGAGCTCAGCCGGGAGCTCGTCGGTCTTCCTGGCCTCGAGTCCAGTACGGCGCGCATGCGGCAACTCTGGCGGACGCCGCACGACCTGCGCTTCGACTTTCCCGCGACCGCCGATGGGGCGGAGTGGATCGACTGCCTCGCGGCTGAGGCGCTGCGACGGCTCGCCGCCGAGGGGGCAGGCGAGCCTGCCATCGGCCACAGCGACTGGCGCGTCGAGCACCTGCGCTTCGCCGACGGCGAACTGGCGGCCGCCTGGGACTGGGACAGCCTGGGCTCCGGGCTCGAGCCGGCCTTCGTGGGTTCCTCAGCTCACTGTTTCACCGCCGACTTCCACATCGACGACCTGGACGTGGTGCCGGCTCTCCAGGAGGCGCTGGCGTTCATCGCCGACTACGAGGCGGCGCGCGGCGCGCCCTTCAGCGCCGATGAACGCCGCACGGCGGTCGCGGCGCTTGTCGCGACGATGGCCTACACGGCACGCTGCGAGCACTCCGACACGCTCACCGACATGGGCGCGGCCCCAGCGCGACCAGTGCCACAGTGTGTCCTTGCAGACACCTACTGCGGCTTCCTTGCCATGTACGGCCCCGAGCTCCTCGGCGTCGAAGTGAACGGCGTGCCCGCGGTCTGCGAGGCGTAGGCGGTTGGGAGCGGGATGAACCTCCGTCGGTCCGATAGCGCCGATGTCGCGGCGATCCAGCGCTTGATCCACGCGACGATCGAATTCAGCTACGTTGGCTTCTATCCGCCGCGGGCCGACCAGCACTTCAAGGAGTACCACTCCGTGGATCGGATCCGCGAACGGCAAGCGGTGGGCACTGTCCTCGTCGCGGAGCAGGACGGGCAGGTCGTGGCCACCGGCGCGCTCGTCGGCGCGGACATCTCCGGCGTCTTCGTCCACCCGGAGTTCCAGAAGTGCGGCATCAGAAGCCAGGTGATGGACAGGCTGGAGGGAGATGCGGCGCGCGCGGGGCGCGACGGCGTTTGCCTGGACGTCTCATTGCCGTCCAAGGGTTTCTACGAGAGCCGCGGCTACCGACTGCTCGAGACCTTCTCCATCGACGTCGGTGAGGGCGAGCGCCTCGACTACTGGACGGCGGAGAAGCGGCTTGGCACCGGCGAGGCAGAGGGGACTTGGTGGAGGTAAGCGGGCTCGAACCGCTGACCTTCTGGCTGCCAGCCAGACGCTCTCCCAGCTGAGCTATACCCCCACTGAAGGCTGTCGGCAGTGCCGGCAGGCACAGAAGTATACCCAGCGCGCCGGGAGCTCGCAACTTGCGGCCGCCGCCGCTGAGCGTCTCGCCGTCGCCGCCTTCGGCCGCCCAGCGCTGGCGCACGGGCACCTCTCGGCGCGAGCCTGCGCGAGCCTCATGTACAATCAGTCGCTGGACGCCCGCGCGCCTGCGGCGGCGGGCTCCTCAGCCAGCGGCCCTCCGGCCGCCGGCGCCGCAGATGGCCGCGAGAGAGGAACCCATGGACCGACGCTACGACCCCCACGCCGTCGAGGCCAAGTGGCAGCGCCTGTGGAAGGAGACCGACGCCTACCGGACGCCGGACACCTCCGACAAGCCCAAGTTCTACTGCCTCGACTTCTTCCCGTATCCGTCTGGCGATGGGCTCTCCGTCGGTCACTGCCGCAACTACGTCCCCACCGATGCCGTCTCGCGCTACGAGCGCATGAAGGGCCGCAACGTGCTGCACCCGATGGGCTGGGACGCCTTCGGCCTGCCGGCGGAGAACTACGCCATCAAGATGGGCGTGCACCCGCGCGAGACCACCGAGCGCAACATCGCCAACTACCATCGTCAGATGGACCTCATCGGGCTCTCCTACGACTGGTCGCGCGAGCTCGCCAGCTGCAACCCCGACTACTACCGCTGGACGCAGTGGTTCTTCCTCCTTCTGCACGAACGCGGCCTCGCGTACCGCGGCACGGGCCGGCAGTGGTGGTGCCCGAGCTGCAAGACGATCCTCGCCAACGAGCAGGTGGAGCAGGGCAAGTGCTGGCGCTGCGGCAGCGAGGTGACCAGGAAGGACCTCACGCAGTGGTTCTTCCGCATCACCGACTACGCGCAGCGCCTGCTCGACGACCTCGGGGGCATCGACTGGCCCGAGAAGATCAAGCTGATGCAGGCCAACTGGATCGGGCGCAGCGAGGGCGCCGAGGTCGACTTCGCGCTGCCGGGTCGGGACGACGTGCTCACCGTGTTCACGACCCGGCCGGACACGCTCTTCGGCGCCACCTACATGGTCCTGGCGCCGGAGCACCCGCTCGTCGAGGAGCTGACGAGCGACGAGCACCGCGACGCAGTCAAGGCGTACCAGGACGTGGCGCGCCGCCAGAGCGAGATCGAGCGCCTCAGCACCGAGAAGGAGAAGACCGGCGTGTTCCTCGGCGCCTGCGCCGTGAACCCGGTCAACGGTGAGCAGATCCCGATCTGGATCAGCGACTACGTGCTCATGGGCTACGGCACCGGCGCCATCATGGCGGTGCCGGCCCACGACGAGCGCGACTTCCAGTTCGCCACCGAGTTCGGCCTGCCGATCATCGAGGTCATCGCGCCGCCGGAAGGCGCGCAAGGCGCGCTGACTGAGGCGTACACCGGCGACGGTGTCATGGTGAACTCCGGTGAGTTCGACGGCATGCCGGCGCCGGGCCCGGCCTTCGACGCCATCGTCGCACGGCTCGGCGAGGGCGGCACGGCGCGTAAGACCATCAACTTCAAGCTGCGCGACTGGCTCATCAGCCGCCAGCGCTACTGGGGCGTGCCGATCCCGATCGTGTACTGCGAGAAGTGCGGCGCCGTGCCGGTGCCCGCCGACCAGCTGCCGGTGCTGCTGCCCGAGATCGAGGACTACGAGCCCACCGACGACGGCCGCTCGCCGCTGGCCCGCGACGAGGCCTTCGTGCACACCACGTGCCCCAACTGTGGCGGCCCCGCGACGCGTGAGACCGACACGATGGACACCTTCGTCTGCTCGTCGTGGTATCACCTGCGGTATCCGTCGGCGCACGACGACACTGCCGCCTTCGACAAGGATGCGACCAAGTACTGGCTGCCGGTCGACCTGTACGTCGGCGGCGCCGAGCACGCGGTGATGCACCTGCTGTACGCGCGCTTCTTCTGCAAGGTGCTGGAGGACGCCGGCTACGTCGACTTCGGCGAGCCCTATGCGACGCTGCGCAACCAGGGCATGATCCTCGCCGGCGACGGCCAGAAGATGAGCAAGAGCAAGGGCAACGTGATCACGCCGGACAGCGTGGTGGAGCACTACGGCGCCGACAGCCTGCGCGTGTACGAGCTGTTCATCGCGCCGTTCGAGCAGAGCGTCGCCTGGAGCGACCGCGGCGTGCAGGGCTGCTACCGGTTCCTGGGGCGCTTCTGGAACCTCGCCTGCGAGGTCGTGGAAGCGCAGGGCAGCGGGGTGGCGGCGGACGAGGCCGAGGCCGAGAAGGGCCGCCAGGTGCTGCGCGCGCTCAACAAGACCATCCGCAAGGTGACGCGCGACATGGAGTCGTTCCGCTTCAACACGGCCGTCTCGGCGCTGATGGAGCTGCAGAACGAGGTGCTGGACGTGTGGGCGAGCGCGCGCGGCGCGCTCACGCTCGCCCAGTGGCGTGAAGTCGTGACTGACGTCACGCTGCTGCTCTGCCCGATGGCGCCGCACCTCGTCAGCGAGGTGTGGGAGCTGCTCGGCGGCGAAGGCGTGGTGCTCGACGCCGCCTGGCCCGGCTGGGACGAGGAGCTCGCCGCCGACGAGGTCGTCACCGTGGTCGTGCAGGTCAACGGCAAGCTGCGCGACCGGCTGCAGGTGGCGGTGGACGCGGACAAGGACGCCGTGCTCGCCGAGGCCAAGGCGGCGGGGAACACGGCCAAGTTCCTCGAGGGCAAGCAGGTCGTGAAGGAGATCTACGTGCCCGGGAAGCTCGTCAACTTCGTCGTGCGCTAGAGCTCCTTGCGCCGGAAGACCCACGCGGCGGCGACCACGAACAGTACCGCCAGGACGGCGGTCGTCGCCAGCGGCATCGCCAGCGCCGCATCCTTGCCCTTGAGCAGCGCGTCGTTGGCGGCCATCAGGCCGGCCGGCGTGACGTTGCGCACCGCCGGAAACCCGGTGAGCACGAACAGCGAGACGTAGACGGCGATCCCCGCGCCGGCCGCGGAGGCTTGTCGTTCCGTCCACGCCGAGAGCATGACCATCAGCGTCGTGAACATCGCTGCGAGGACCAGCCACAGCGCGACCGACTCGACGAAACGGCCGATGAGCGCGGAATCGAAGATGACGACAGTCACGACGATGCACAGCGCGGTGCCGAGGACCGTCGCGACGACCACCAGCAGCACGCCGGAGATCGCCTTCGCGACGATGAAGCCGGCGCGCGATAGCGGCTTCGTGAGCATGAGCACGTCCGTCCCGGCGCGGCGCTCGCCGGCGACCGCCGCCGCGCCGGTCACGATGATCACCAGCAGCGCCATCTGGGCGAGGTTGCCCATGAACTGCAGATAGGAATCGCTCGCCGTCGGCGTCGGGAAGTGGATGACGACGCCGGGGGTGCGCTGCGCCGTCATCTTCAGGATCTTCGGCGTGAGCGCGGCCAGCAGCGGCGTGGTCAGGCCGAGGAACAGCATGACGCCGGGAAGCACGAAGAGACGCCACGTCTTGCGGATCTCGCGGAGCTCCTTGCCGAGGAAGGGGCCGAGGCCGTTCACGAGGCCGCCCCCGGCGCCGCACCTTCTACGAGGTCGACGAAGACCTCTTCCAGCGACACCTCGGCGGCCTCGAGCCGGCGCAGGGCGAGGCCCTCGGCGGCGACGGCCGCGGGGACGTGACGATAGGCATCGTCGAGGTCGGTGACCTCGAGGTCGATCTCGCGGCCCTGGCGCGACACGCCGATCAGCCAGGGCTGGCCGCTCAGTGCGGCTTCCAGCCGCGCCGAGTCATCCACTTCCACCAGCACGTGGTGCCCGCCGCCGTGCCTCGTCTTGAGCTCGTCGATGGGCGCCTGCGCCACGACCTTGCCGCGGGCGAGGATGGCGACCGTGTCGCAGACGCGTTCCACGTCGGCGAGGATGTGCGTGGAGAAGAAGACCGTCGTGCGCCCCGCGAGGCCGGCGATCATCTCGAGGACCTCGCGCCGGCCCATCGGGTCGAGGGCGCTAGTCGGCTCGTCGAGGAGCAGGAGGCGCGGCGCGTTGATCAGTGCCTGGGCGACGCCGAGGCGCTGCTTCATGCCGCGCGAGTAGCCGCCGATGCGCGCATCGACGTCGGTGAGCCCCGCGAGGTCGAGGAGCGCGTCGACGCGCTCGTCGAGCGTGGCCGCCGGGATGCGGAAGAGCCTGCCCGAGAGCACGAGGAACTCGCGCGCCGTCATCCAGGCGTAGAACCCCGGGACGTCGGGCAGATAGCCGAGCTGCGCGTGGATCGCATCGGCGCCGCTCACGACGTCGTGGCCGAACACCTTGGCGCTGCCGCCGCTCGGCCTGGCCAGGCCGGCGAGAATGCGCAGCGTGGTCGTCTTGCCGGCGCCGTTGGGGCCGAGGAAGCCGAACACGGAGCCCTCGGGCACGGAGAGGTCGACGCCGTCCAGGGCGCGCGCCTTGGCGAAGACCTTGGTGAGGCCGGCGATCTCGACGGCGCTGTGCCGCCGCTCGTCTGCCGTCACGAGCCCTCCGTGGCCGCCGGCGGCTCGGGAGCCTCGGGCGCCGCCGGCACATCCTCAATGCCTTCGGCCGGCGGGCCTG
>Ga0316226_1000994_pt1 | contig 33292 bp, 28 predicted proteins | sample TBH18017metaG_FD_206009 | JGI IMG/M metagenome (GOLD analysis project Ga0316226, IMG submission 206009) | Freshwater microbial communities from Trout Bog Lake, Wisconsin, USA - TBH18017 | ecosystem: Environmental > Aquatic > Freshwater > Lake > Hypolimnion/Profundal zone | place: USA: Wisconsin...
TAGTACGGGTCCCAATGTACAGTTACGATTGGGTGACAATCATGGCGATTTGGTAACACCCGTCCCCACCTCCCCTCCGGCTCCCGGAGCCCGCTCCGGTTTCGTCTCAAAATGAGAATTGCTGCCACGTAACGTTCAATGTCGGCGGCGGCGGGAGTGTCTTTCTTCTGCGGGGTATGTTTTTCCTTTTTGATGCCCATGAAGGGAAAGCGGGGGATCCGCCTGTCTTCGTATGCCATTTTCAGCATAGAGCGGAGTGCATACAGGCGAACGTTGCGAGAGTGAGCCGAAAGCACTTGGCCGGTCCGCTCGCTGGTTTGCGTTCTCAACCTGGTCAAGAACTCCCGAATGGCTGGTTCCGTGATCTTGTCCAGTCGCATGTCAGCGCCAAAATACGTTTCCCACTCACGCAGGAAACACCGTTCGTTGTCCATCGAGTGGCTGGCCTTAGCGGCATTCCGCAGGTAATGCTCCCGGTAATCCCCGAAAGTCGGCACGCTGCCCCCGCCTCGAAGTTCCCCACTCCGTTCCTTGGCTCGTAACCCCGCCAGTGCGGTTCTGGCCTGCGGGACCGTTGTAACCTCATGCCCGAGTTTGAACTTCTGCGGACGCCGCTTTCCCGTGGTTGGGTTAGTGACCCGAATTTGCCCGTAAAATACCTCTCCCCGTTTCCACAAGCCACGGACCTCATTTCCCTTCTTGTCTTTTGGCTTAACGAAGCCTAGTTTGACTGCGCTCATAAATGAATGGCGTTACGACAACCGAATGTAGGCAAAGAAGTAGATTATTGCAAGAAAATCCTTTCTTGCCTCTCGTAAGTCATTGATTTCCAAGTGCGTCCGTAGCTCAATTGGATAGAGCTTCTGACTTCGGATCAGAAGGTTGCAGGTTCAAGTCCTGCCGGACGCGCCATTGATAATCAATGACTTACGCATCATCCAAAACGGCGCAACTTGCTGATCTGATACTGCTATTGTATACTGTTTCGTGAAAACGAAGCAGAAACCTGCGGACGAGGGCCAAGATGGGAAATCCAAGCTCTGGCAGAAGACGCCTTACGCCAACCTCCTGCGTTACCTGCCCAACGGCATGTATTTTTACCGCATTCGAGTTCGAGGTCGCCTGATCCGGCGAAGCCTCAAGACCGATGTTCTTTCCGTCGCAAAACTCCGCCTGACCGACGAAGAAAAGCGACACCGCCAAGCCGTCCAGCTGCAAACCGCCATCCAGCGAGGCCGGGCGCAAATGACCTTTGGTGAGGCCCTCGAAATCTACCGTGCCCGCCTGCAAGTCAACCCCGACATCAAGTCCAAGACCAAGGACTATTATGAGCAGCGAATTCTCTCCCTGAAAAGGACGTGGCCGACCTTGGAAAAGACCAACCTCCGCGACCTCTCCAAGCAGAACTGCCTGGACTGGTCCGCGCGTTTTCAGGGAAGTTCTACCGCCTTCAACAACAACGTCCTCGTGCTCCGGGCCGTGCTCGACGTCGCCATCGAAAGCGGCGTCATCTACGAGAACGTCGCCCGCCATATCACCCGCCGGGCGGTCCGTCCCAAAGACCTCCATTTGCCCGACAATGCGAAGTTCGGTGAATTCGTTCAGGCCATCGAAAACGCTGGGGGACGCTTTAGTCACGATTGCGCAGACCTGGTCCAGTTCCTGGCCTTTGGCGGTTTCCGCCTGGGCGAAGCCAGGAACATTACCTGGAACGATTGCGACTTTGCCCGCGAGGAAATTGTCGTGCGAGGTGACCCGGACGAAGCCACCAAAAACGGAGAAATCCGCCGGGTGCCGATGATCAGCGAAATGCGTCGCCTGCTGGAACGTCTGCGTTCCGAAAGTCCGAAAGCCACCCCAACTGCCTCGGTCATGCGTGTGGGCCAGTGCGAGCTGTCTATGGACGCGGCGGCAAAGAGGGTGGGCACTCCCCATTTGACCCACCACGATTTGCGCCACTTATTCGCAACCCGGTGCATCGAGAGCGGGGTGGATATTCCCACCGTCTCACGCTGGCTAGGCCACAAAGATGGCGGGGCGCTGGCGATGAAAGTCTATGGGCATCTCCGAAACCAGCACTCAGCCAGCATGGCCAAGCTCGTGAAATTCGGTCCCGGTGATTCAACCATCGACGCTCTGGTAAAACCACGGCCCAGACTTCCAGCGACGCAGGTCGCGGGAAACTCGCCCACGGGATGAAATTCAAGAATCACCCCCCCGTCGCTCATGGCGTTTCCTTGAGGAAGCGCTCAATTTCGGAGCGGGGGATTAGCAGATGGCGGAGGGCCTTCGAAGGCGGTAGCAGGCCGCGGTCGATCAAGCGCCGCACAGGTTTCTCACTGATCCCCAGCACCTGTGCCGCTTCTTTTATCCGGTACACCCGAGCCGAGAGGATCGACTCGGAAGTGGTGCTGGATGTAACCGAGCTCCATCGGGCCGTTACCGCCCGCCGGGTCGCCAAATTCCTGATTTCAAATGACTTGCAGATAGGCTATCCCGTTTTTCACCCCGTGATAGACCTTGTCACGCAGGTCTAGTGGTGCGAGCCTTCTCGTCACCGCTATGTCAGTACATGCCGGCAGTCTGTTGCAGGTTGAGGGCTTGAGCGTCGATTTTGACGTAGGAAAGCCCACGGCGCATTGCGCCCTGAATGGCGTATCGCTTTCCATTGCCAAAGGCGAAGTCCTCGCCATGGTCGGCGAGTCGGGGTCCGGAAAGACGGTTTTTGCCCGCACTCTCATCGGGGTTCTTCCCAAAGGGGCCGTGGTTCGACACTGCAAATTGTTGTGGAACGGCGAAGACATGAGCACGTTTTCTCAGACCCGAAGGCGCGAATGGTGTCGCAAAAGTATCGCCGTGATTTGGCAGAACCCTCAAGGAAGCCTCGTTCCTGTTTATTCCGTCGGCAATCAAGTGCATTGGCTGTTGAAACTCCAGGGCGAGGAAGACCGCTCCACGCGTCAGAAGGTGATGGTAGACCTGTTCGAGCGCGTTGGCCTCCGTCAACCCGAACGCATCGCCCACCAGTTGCCCGAAAACTTGAGCGGTGGTGAATGCCAGCGGGTTATGGTCGCCATGGCGCTTTCTCGCAACCCGGAATTGCTCATTGCGGATGAACCCACCAGCAATTTGGATGTCAAGCTCCAGTCTGAGATCATCTCGCTGATCAAATCCATCGCCTCCGAACTCAATTTCGCCATGCTTTTCATCACCCACAATTTGGTCATCGCTTCACACCTGGCAAACCGGACGGTTATTCTTTACCGAGGAAGGGTTGTGGAGGAGGGTCCAACTGGCCAAGTTCTTCAAAACCCGCAAAACGCCTATACTCAATCCCTCATCGCCAGCGCAACCCTCCAACCGAGATTGCCTTGAAGCCTATGGAATTAACCTGTAAAGTCTGATTGCTATGAGCCTGTTTTCGTTTTTCAACCTGTTTGCGTCTCACGGGGACCCTCTTTGGTATTTGCGGTTTCTTGGGCTGCCTCTTCTGGGAGTGGTCGGTGCCGGGCCTGCCGGAGGAAGGATCGGCAGACGGGACGACAGCGACTTGCCCGAATTTGTGAACGGGCTACTTGATGGTTCTGTAACTCCCGAACAATTGCGCCGGCGCGTGGATTCCTACTCTATCCCGGAGAAAGTCAGCCTGGTTCTCAACAACAATTGCAACCTGGCGTGCAGGCACTGCTACCTTCAGGTCCCCCGATTGACTGGCGAGCCCTTGTCTCCACAGGAATGGGAAATCCTCGTCGCATCCATTCTCGACAGTGGAAGCCCGTTCGTCTCGCTGGCCGGGAAAGAAATCTTCCTGTCGAAGCGAAATGTGGAGTTGCTCGCTCGAATCGACGCCCTCAATGAACAACGCGGACACCCTTCCCGGCTCGGGGTGGTGACCAATGGTACTTTGATCGAACCGTATCGACCGCTGCTCAAGCAACTCCATCTGGATTATCTTGACATTAGCATAGACGGCGGACCTGAAGACCACGACGCGATCCGCGGGACAGGAGCCTTTGAGGCCGCACGTCCCAACGTCGAGTGGGCTGCCCGTGAAATGCCAGCTCCATTTTTCCTGAGCATGACGGTACATCGGCGCAACTCCGACCGCATCAGCGCTGCTCTCGCAGCTTTCCAAAGGCTTGGTGTGTCAAATGTCGGATTGGGCTTCATGGTTCCCACGCGGCGAACCGATCCAACCCTCGCCCTCGGCGCTGCCGAGATCGAGGCTACGCTGCGCGACCTTTCAGCACTGGGATCGATTCCGCTGGTTCGCCCGATGAAGGTGGTGTTCGAACTCAATACCCACACACCGGAGAGCCTAGTGGCTTTTCTGCGCTCGCCCTGGTTCCTGGCGGACGCTATCGAATCCGACCGCTTCGATAATCCTTGGATCGAGCATCGGCTCAAAAACGGCCTGCTCCTGCAGTTCAAGTTTCTCGTCCTGCCGTCCTCAGCAGCGCGCACGGCGCGCATCACCCCGGAAGGCCACTTTCTGGCTTTGGATGATGTCTTCGACACAGGCCGTTATGCGGAAAACTCGCTCGCGAATGTTAGGGACCACGGCCTTGATTATGGCCAGGTCCTCCATGCCGCAAAGCAGCACGATCGCTTCCGTGAGATTCTCGAGGATTACGTAAGGCAAATCCTCCCCGAACTGCGTCGCGCCTACTCCGAAGGCTCCCGGGTGCATCATCGGTTGGCTGCCTAAAGGCATTCTCATTTTTCATGAAGCCCAAGACCCTTCTCATTTCTGCACTACTTGTCGGGATAATTGGTGCCGCAACCTTCATGGTCACGCGGTCTAGCAAATGGACAACTAACCACCCTACATGCGTCGTCGCCTTAGAGAGCACTGTCAACACCCTCGATCCGATGCGCGCCACGGAGGTTTTCTCTGGGCGCGTTGTCGCCCAGATTTACGAAGGGCTTGTCGGCCTCGACGCGCAAAACAGCCTCGTTCCTGTGCTCGCTGAAAGTTGGTCCCTGTCCGACGACCACAAAGTATGGACGTTCAAAATACGTTCCGGGGTGCAGTTCCATCGCCATCCCGCGATAGCCGGAGGTCAGGTCCGAATTCTCAAAGCAAGTGACGCGGTGTTTTGTCTGACTCGCCTGCTTAACAAGGAATCTCCGTTTGCTTTTGCCATGCTCGATGTCGTAAAGGGTGCCCCCGAATACAATGCTGGAAAAGCGAAGTCCGTGACTGGTATTACAGCCCCGGACGATATGACATTGAGGATGGAATTGGTTTCTTCTGACCCGTTCCTTCTCAACCGCATGACCAGCCAGGTCTTCGGGATTTATCCGGCCGAAGCCGCGCAGCTTGGCCCCGACCGATTCGGTACCGAGGTTGCCGTTGGAACCGGCCCATTCGTGCTCGTCGGCACCCGCAGAGATGATAACGTACGGCTGGAGCGGAATTCGCGCTACTGGAAAAGCGAACATGGCAATATCGAAAAACTGGAGTTTCGCGTCATCCAGAATAGCGCGCTTTGTCTGGCAGATGTCCGTAACGAACACGTCGATCTCGCGTGGCTGCAGTCCGAGCAGATGCGGGACGTTTTTACTGACGAGTCGCTCAGGACGACCGTCCCTGTAATGCGTCCCGACTGGGCAAAGAGATTCGTCGTGAATCGATTCAGCACCTTCAATTCCCATTTCCTTGCTCTGAATGACGACAAGTTTGACGAAGCATTCCGGCGGGCCGTCTCGTTTGCGGTAAACCGGGGTCAAATCGTTGAGGCAGTAACCTTTGGCTCGGCCAAAGTGACCCCCGGGCCGCTCCCGCTGGCTATGCATGGGTTCGAACCTGCCTACGCAACCGACATTCACGATGTCGAGAAAGCCAAAGCGGCACTCGCCCAATCGCGTTTCAATCCGCAAAACGACGCGCTCGAAATCCTCGTCCACGATCGCGAGGGTGCTCGCGCCATCGGCGAGATGATCCAGGCTCAACTGCAGCCTCTCGGCGTTAGAGTTCGATTGGTAGAACTGGGTTTCAACGAAGTGTTCACGAGGATCATCCAGGGCAATTACCAGGGCGCCATTATGTTCCTGGAATACGTCTTCTCCACTCCTTTGCCGATCCTCGACAACTTCTTCACTCCCGGCAAGCTCCCGAATCTCTGGAGATTCAATAACCACGAGTTCAACGATCGGGTGACGGCGATGAAGAGCCTTAGGGATGCTGTCGCCATGAACCACGAGGCGCAGAGCCTCGAAAAAGTGCTCGTGGACCGAGGGGCATCCGCCTTCCTTTTCCAGCGCCAGAACGTCGTGCTTCACAACACCCGGCTCTCGGATATCCTGATTGACGGCCACAGCATGCTCCATCTCGGAGAGGCCAAAATGGAGCCGTAATAATCTCACCAACACTCGGAATCATGCTTGCATGGCTCAAACGGACCACAGCCGATCTTCTCTATGCCGGGAGTTTGATCGTGGGGATTGTTGCCATTGCTTTCTTTTTCTTTCAGGCGTTTCCGACCGACCCTGCGCGGCTGGCCTTGGGTCCTGGCGCTGGCGCGGAAACCGTCGAGCGCCTCCGGGATGGATGGGGGCTGAATCGTCCCCTCGGGGAACGTTTTATCTCCTACATTGGCGGTCTTGCCCGCCTGGACCTCGGCACCACGTATCGGGATAACCGAAGCGTCTCGTTGCAAATCGGCGAGAAGTTCGCCGTTACGGCCTCAATCGGGCTGCGGGCGTCGCTCCTCGCTTTGGCTGCCAGCTATTTGATTCACCTCCTCGCATTTTGCGTTCCTCGGTTACGTTTTCTTGCTGGAGGCGTGGCGACAATGGTCGCGATCCCCAGCTTCCTTGCTGCCATCCTTGGGGGAATCCTCGTCTCGATTCTTGCACCGGGAATCGCCCTCAGCCGCACCGGGGACCGCGTCTGGAACGATTATTGGTTGCCAGTATGCATTCTGGCGATTTATCCCGTTGCCCTCCTCACCCGGGTACTCGTCCGGAAAATAGATGATGGGCGACGTACCCTCTACTTCCAGGCACAGGCGGCCGCGGGTTTCTCGAATTTCCACCTATTTAATCGCTGCTTGCTTCGCCCGGCACTTGTTTCTTGGCTGGCGGCACTCTTCAATCACCTGAGCCTGCTTTTCCTGGCCACGATGATAGTCGAAATCATCTTTACTATCCCCGGCGTTGGCCAACTGCTTGCCCTCGCGGTCCAGCGCTCCGATTTTCCTCTGATCCAGGGAATCCTCGTCCTGAACGGAGTGTTTTTCATCGTTCTGCACTTTCTGAGCGAGCAAGTTTACAAGTCCCTAAACCCCGCCGTGCGGGCCGGTAGATCAAGCCGATGAAGAGCGAAGCAATGAGTGCCTCATCCATCCCCACGGCAGCGGCGGCTGTCGGACCAAACGATTCGGCAGTTATGAGACTCACACGCCTCTCACCCATGGCGAAGCTGCTGCTTTCCTTGGGCGCCTTGGTGCTGACTTTGGTTCTCTTGCCCACCATTCTTGGAATCTGGAGCAAAGCTCTCGACCCCTACACTATGTCACTCGACCACGCATTCAGCCGGCCCGGTGGGCGCCATTTGCTGGGCACGGATTCTTTCGGGCGCAATGTCGTCGCCCGGTTGCTGGCGGCGGCCGCCCTCACGCTCCAAGCCGTGACCGTCGCTGTCATCACATCCCTCTGGCTCGGTGTGGTGATTGGCGGTCTGGCCGGTTGGTTCTACGGTAGCGTGCTCGACCGGTGCATTGGGTGGGTCATCTCCCTGATCTACACGGTGCCCTTCTACCTCATCGCCGTGGCCGTCGCCGCAATCGCACGCCCCGGCTTAGTTGGAGCCTTCTTCATCCTTGGCCTGCTGGCGTGGGCCGCCCCAGCGCGCCTTGTGCGGGCCGAGATGATTCAACTGCGCCACACGCAATACGTCATTGCCCTCCGTGCCGCGGGGCAGCCCAACTCGTTCCTTGTCCGTCGAATTCTCCTGCCCATGGCGATTGCTCCCGCTGCCGTGGCCGTAACTCTTTTTGTCCCGGAGTTCATCGGGGTCGAAATCGGGCTTTCGTTCTTCGGGCTCGGCCCCCAGCCGCCAACGCCCTCCCTCGGTCGCGAACTCTACTACGGACTCTCGTTCATCGGCTCCGCTCCGTGGCTTGTCTGGGCGCCGGCCATCACCATCCTCATGGTCGTCCTCGGCTTTTTCGCGCTCGGCCGGTTTCTTGGCAAAGCCCTGCCAAGCCGGGTTCAACCATGATACGCCGCCGACTTGAGATGCCAACGGACACAAAAGTGCAGAATACACAGGAAATGACGGTCTGGCAGGAGATGTCGCGCCAGACAAATTACCGAACTATTCGGGCCACCGAGCGAATCTGCCAGGAATGGAACGAGCTGCCGCTTTTTAGACTCCTGAGCACCGAGACTCAGCCAGGTATCCTTCAAGTTGCGTTCGTTCGGCGGGTTCAACAACAATACGATCCAAGACAGACAATTGAGACGGTGCCCCCTGTCGATGATGTTCCTTTCAATGCCAGCATGGTTACCGAATTGGAGCTTTGCCCGGAGGAGCTAAGAGAACTTGGCAAAAGGCTAGCCGAGTCAAAAGCCAGCTTCAAATCTTACCTGGATTTTCTGGAAGCGACCTCGGCTCAACGTCCTTCGACGAGAGCCGCGATTCGATATTTCAAACAGCAGTTGCCTCACCTACCACAACTGTCCGGCGAGCTCGCTGTAATCCACCACTATTGCGTCGAGCTTTACCGGCGGCTCCCCTATACCAGAGTTCTCAATTCTCCAATCTATCCCACCCTCAAGCTGCCACAGACCAGAGCTTTCTTTTTTGAGGCTAGAGCCCGGCCTGACCAAGGTGGTGACATTCTCCCTGACATTGTGTTACTTGACCCCACCCAAAGAGGTCCGACGATACAAACGCAGAACTTTTTTCGGCCATACTTGACTCCAAGGCAGAAAACAACGCTGACCGAGCAATGCCAAGATCCAGAGGCTCTCAGCAGGGTCCTTTTGGACATCCATCGAATCTGGTTTGAATTTCTCGAGCTGCCGCCTAAGGACAATCCTCCCGACTGCTTCTGCGTGGTGCTTCCCGTGAGGGAGAACTGGTTGATGGAGATCCCGGAAGGCGCTTATCTTGGCCACCTTTTGATCATTCTCAACCGAAGCCGATTCCACTTCGATGCGTTAGCAGAAGATAATGAGCCGAAGCAGATGTATCGGATTGAGCGGGAGATTGGACAGGACCAAGCCCAGTCCATCTGGCACAAAATGTCCCGCTTCTCCGACGCCGCTCAGAGATTCCTTGAAGTAAAACCGCAGACACTCCATGAATCCGACTGGCTTGCAAAGGAAGAAATTAAGGAAAAGTGCGATCTAACCAGTGCCTCGCTCGGCAAAATGCACTGGGAGACCATGCGCCGGGACCTCAACCGGTTTGCCCAGATATGCTACGAAAGCGAATTCGATGATTGGCTCGACATCGAGTTCCCCCCCAACGCAGGCCAAGAGGCCGTCCGCAATGCGCTTCGATCAGCCGCAGAGCATACTGACGGATGGACACCGATCGATTGCCCTTCCCCGGACTGCGTCAGGACGAATTGGGAGAGTGGCCTTTCCACGGATTATAGCGATTACTTCTTCCCCTGCGGCTCGTGCGGTTGTGGCGGCCACAGCGTCTTACTCAAGCTCAAGTCCGAAACCCCTGACCCTGGCGCAACGCCCAAGCAGACCCTCGACTTCTGCCTCCATGCCGACCCCGATACTATCATCCCGAAGGATAGCAATCAACGAACCGCCTATTTCCGCCGGCTTTACAAGCGCTACAATCACTTCTACCAGCGACTCCTCCGCCGCGCCGAAATCGCCGCTATTGGCAAGCAATCCGGCGAATCGAAGACTTTCCATGACTACTCGAAGGACCTCAACGTGCTCGACGACCAGTTGAGCCGCTATGCCTCGGAAGCGGTGGATGTGCGCGCACGGGTGGAGGTCGAGGCCGAGGGGTTGCTCCACTCTGGATCTCTTTCCCCGGGAACCGCAGCCGCGCTGGAGCGCATCAAGCGGGAAGCCGCGCGACTTGCCACGCCGAAGTTTGACTACATCCTGCGTCTGCGGTTCTTGATGAGCCACCTGCGCGTCAAGACGGAAGGCCGGCTCTACGAGGCACCGGAATGGTGCTGGAAATGGGTCCAGTCCGGAACCAAACGCGACATCTACCTTCTTGTCCGTGCCCTTGTTTGGCTCCCCGCCGGGTGGTCGCGCTTCGACGAGCAGCGCAAAACACTGCCGGAATCCGCCCGCCTTGACGAATCATTCACATGGGCGAGGCTCTTCCTATTCGACGAGGACGAGGGCGAACGGTCCGGAACGCCGCCCTTACGAGCGGCAATTGATAAGGCTTTGACGAAGCTGTTCATCAACTGGGGGATCAAGCAAAGGGACTACGCGGAGTGTTTCCCGCCGCCGCAACTGAACCCCGAAGCCGACTGGAGAAAGCAGTTGCTGTGGGCCGCGCTCGGGGAAGCTAAAAACGAGGCCCTGCGGACCTTGCTTCCGGCGCATTTGCTGCCGCTCATGGTGTTCGCGCTCCGAACTGCTTTCGAGCATTCCTACTTGCGCATGCTGATGCGGGTGCGGAATGCGGGATCTCTGCGCGACCTGCCACGCCAGACCCCGCGAGCAATTCGGTTGTGGGACGAAGTGGGAACAGGCCATCGGATCCATGTGGACTTTCCTGCCGCCGGCTTGGAATCTGATCTAAACAAGGAACCTGCGGCTGACGCACTAACGACCGAGCTCCCTTATGGTCACTGGTCAAAACACATGAACCACTATCATCGAGTCGCCAAACCGTGGTGTTGGCATTCCCGCCGCATCCGGGGAAAACTAGACCCGGCTGACGCCGACCGATGGTTTTACCGCATCACCCTTGAAGCTACCCAATGACGCCGTGCGTAATATCGAAACAATGTCACGACCGACCATGAGCCAGAACACATTTGACAATCTTGCCACACTTGCCCTTTACGTCTGCGCTGAGCCGAGTGACCCGCCGGACCAGTGGATCTTTGCAGTGGACGATTCCTGGCTCCATCACGGCTGGCAAGGTAATGGCGCGACCTCCAAGTTGCAGCCTTTGTTCAAGGTCACAGAACGCTCAAGCAGTCAAGCCGTTACCCCCTCCCAAGCCAGAGAGCAAATGGTTTTCTCTGAAAGCAGCGAGGAGGTTAGCAGTAGTGCCATTCAACTACTATCAGAGCCCGAGCGCACGCCTCACCACGACGGTCCTGTTGCAAACGCGCTGCTCAAATTCATAGATCACCACCAAAGACAATACGGTATCTGTTTCTGCACGTTCGAATACTTCTGGACGAACATCACGCGGATCAACAAAGCGCAGAATGCAGTATTCTTCGACATCCGCCATCAGCTTGCCGAGTCGGATACAGCGGCCGATCTCGCCACTTCGTGGACCAACGCGTTGGACGCCTATTGGAAGCTCAATCCGCTGACTGAGCAAAATGGCACAACAACCAGGACCTCTCCGTTCATTTTCGATCACGACGTCTTGGGTTTCCATCTGTATTTCGCCCTGAAGCTGGGCTGGATCCCCAATGCGCCGACGAACCGCATCGGCGACAACCATCTCCTCATCCTGTCGTCCAATCTCTTTGAAACCGCCGAACTTGACAGGGAAAGCAGCGAAGACAACCCTCAGGCGGAAAGCAAAAGTGTCGTGCAGTCTCTGGAGAACGGCAAGACTCCCATCAGCAACGCGGTTCGACAGCAAATCCTGCAGATCCTGAAGTCGAAAGATCGCGAAAGCGCCTTCCAGTCGTTTCTTCGGGTGCAGAAGGCGGTCTGGGATCGCATTGCCAAGGGCGATAAGTTCAAACACAAAGGCTTAGATTTTACGATTATTCCTATTCCCAAGGGGAAGCAGGGCGGTCTTCTCGATACGGGATTGACGATTTTTGACAACACCTTCCAGAATGCGGCTAGTTGGGATGCGAAACTCGACGCTCTGTGGCACGACATGGCCTTGTCTTGGCAGCAGTTCGACTGGGGACATTATCAGCAGGAGGGTTCAAATTGGCAGCATCAGAGGGCCGACTTGCATTCGGCGGCGTGGCTTCCATCAGACGATTCCCTTAAACAGAAGGCGCTACGAGGCATGTATTACGTGAATTGGAAGCAGGAGAATGCCTCTACCATTTCGGTGGGCACGCTTGCCGAATTCCTCGAACATCATTGCGAGACAGGTTCTGTAAACTTCACGGATGCAGATCAAAACTGCAAAACATCACCCGTGAGTCTCCCTTCGTGCCCGGGCATCCTCTTTGCGTTTGCGCTAGTTCACCTCCTTCGGGAACTCGCCACGAAAAAAGAAAATGGAGAAAATCGGCCAAATCGAACAACGCCGAAGGTTTCCTGGTCTCGGAAAATGACCACTGTCAAAATGACGATTCAGCTTGAGCAGGCTGAGGATGGTATAAGTAAACTCAAGAGTGGCCTTTTTGGCGGGGCGGATCCCGGAGGCACGATTCAGGCTTTGAAGAACCTTGTCTGCGCCCAGCTTGCAATTCTTGACGTCAAGAATTGCGCCAACAAAATGATTGGCGACATCGGCAAGGGCGGCATAACCCTCCGAGACAAGCTAACTTCAGAATCCGCAGAGACTCAGCCAGCCGGGAGAACTTTGCCTTCTTTCGACGCCAATTCCATCTGCTTCTATTTCCACGTGCTCGATTAATCTCTGCCCGCCCACCGTAACTCATCGAACCTTCTGCCATGAGCATCGCGATCATTCCTCAGAATCCCGCACCAAACCACCGATGGAAACAACGGATTTTCAAATCGAAGCACTACCCTCACACTCTGCTTGTGCTTCACGATCACTCCGTTGGCCTTTATGTTCCTGGAAGCACGTATGACGCCTTGCAAGTGGCGGACCAGGAGTTCAAAGAACTCGTTGTTTCGGGAGACGACGACGGGAGCGATCCAATTCATGCGATCGTTCATGCAGAGAATCGGAAGATGTTCACCGGTGATTTCTTTAGCCCGTTAACTGAGAGGGGAGCACCCGATTCCAGGAAACGAATCGTGTTGCAAGTGAGCAGAACTTCCTCGGTGGCTTCGCTGTCAGAGTCAGAAGAGAGCGTAGTCTGGCTCTCGATGAAGGATCGTGCCGCCTACCAGCGCATCGCCGAGTGGTTGCCGGAGTTTCTGAAACTCGACTTTGAGACGGCTGCCAAGATCGCTGACAGCGCCAAGCATGGCATCCGAACCAAGGTGGCCGGATACGAGGAGAACTATGCCCACCTTCTCGACGTCATCCTTCCCAAGCGAGTGGAGAACCTGCTCGCCTTGCGACTGCTATGCGAATCATGGCTCTTGATACATTGGAACCAAGGATCGAGTTTCCCGAGACGCAATGATCTCTCGAACGCACTTGGAATTTCTGTGGACGATTACCGATTGCCTGCCGGTGTTCGACTGAATTCCCCGGAATCTCTTGACGACTGGTTCCGCCCGTTTGGAGAGAATCACGACGGCGACCGCATCGCGAGCATTACGGAGGGCTTGAGGGCCGAGGATACAAAGTCCAGCGTTCTTAGTTTCTTCAAGTCTTTCAAAACCAGATCCGAGCTCGATTTCTCCAGCGTGGCGGAACTGTATCTTTCGCTGTACACGGTTGCGCCGGCGTCGAGCTAGGAAATCCTATGGAGACTCCATTTGCCAGCGCCCTCAAGCAGATTCTTGATTTGCCTGGGATCGCGGTGTTCGATTACCGCTGTTCTTTTGCCACACTTTGGTCGGAAGGGATGTTAGAGACAAGTGTTTCCACAGCCCCGGGGCGGCGCCTAATCGTCATCGTCGGGACCGATCCCGCCGCGGGAGCGTTTTCAACTTTGCTGCCACCAGAATCGCCAGCTGCTATCGCGTTTGCTGAACACTTCACGGCCTACTCCTGGGCCGCAGCCTACCGGCTGCGAAATCCAGATTCTCATGCCACAATTGTTCTCTTAGACCTGAACGCGCCCTCGCTCGCACGGAGCGCGGCAAGCGACTTTCGGGGCTTATATGCGCAGGAGATACCGCGGTTGTCTTCCGCCATTCCCGGGGTCTTTTGCTTTTTTAATCCGCGCCTGTCACGCATAGTCGAAGCACTTTCGGCTCTGGCGCCGGAGCCGCTTGGCATGGTGGAACAAGCCCTGCTGCGAGGTATCATCCAGCAGCACTTGCGCCCAGACCCAGATAACCACCACCATTTCGGGAACGTTGCGGCTGCCCTGATGCTCACAGCAAGCGGCGATAGCCCAACGGCAAGCGCCCACGCAATCGCTGGCCTTCTCCATGCCCTACAGCCTGGAACACGTTTTCAGCACCTCACCGACCATAAGTTTAAAGTCGACCAAACACTGTGCGCCGCTCTATGCAAGGGCGTTCCCTGTGTCCTCTTGGACGACGTGGGATGTCTGTGGAAATCCTTCATCTGTCAGTGGGTTCCCGAGAGCCTCCTCCACATTTCTCCAGTCACCGAATCCAGCCGAACCCGCCTCGTCCGCCGTCTCCGCGTGCTCGCCTCTGAGCCTGTGCAGAAACGTCAGATTAATGCCTCTGACTTCGGAGTTTCCGCTATTCCTGACGGACAACCCTTCATCTTGCTCCTGGATCTTCGGCTGTTCTCGCCGGGCCAGGCGGATCAGGAACTGAACTTCGTCGATAGCCTTGGCCAACTGGCCACCGCGGTTAGGGGCGCACCACACTTGAAATGGCCGGCAATTGGCGAGGCCGAGGTCTCGGACGTGATGTCCGCCTGGACGGATCCCCAGCCTCACAAGCCCAACTACTGCAAAGCTAGAAGCTGGCTCCCCAGGCTCATTAGCCTCGTTGACCCAACCCTCCCAATCGCCATCTTTTCTTCGACTCAGGACCAGGAAGTGCTAAAGGAGTTTGCTCCCTACGGCAACATCATCACCGATTTCGCCAAACCAGCGTTTCGAGGAATCCTTGGCGATGCCGAGGAATGGATCGGGGCCGCGCATCGGTCCTTTGAGAAGGCCCTGCACGCCACTCTCAAGATCAGGGCGGCGCAGGCGAAGATCAGAACGATTTGCCTTCCGTGGATCGCCCCCTCCTCAAACCAGAGCCTCCGCAGCAATCACTCCCAGATTGAGATTTTTCTGGACGAGTCTGGAACGGCAGGAGAACCCCGCTTCGCCGTTGGAGCTGTAGTGCTAATCTCCGGCAGCGCGGCGTTCGACCATCGTCTGTATCGCAACAAAGCCCTTCTTCCCAACGGACCGGGCCTTTGGGGGCTTGACGACGTTTACAAGTTCTCTGACCCGAGCCAATTCCCCCAAGGACGCGAGCGCCTCAAGAAAGGCAAAGAAATCGAGACCGGCGTGGTGGCGAAAGGACCCGATCACAATGCGCTAGTCAACGTCACTTTATCGGCTATTCAAACTTTGATAACAGACCAGAACTCCCAACTTCTCGCATTTGCTCTGCTCTCCGATCGCCATCCCGACCCGACGAATGTAGCCAGCATCCGGCACCCCTTCCACCGCTACCGCGACATGTTGGCAAGACTCCTGGAGTCCGTGCTTCTTCATTGCGAGCCCGTGCGCTCCGCCATCGAAAGCGGTGCCAGGATTTGCATTGATGCTGCATCCGCCAGAAACCACGCTGGCAACTGGGGGCCAGCACTCCTGCGGAAAAACTTCGGAGCAGCGCTCTTCGATGAGATGAATGATAAGGGCAGACCGGTGACGTACTGTAGAACACTCTCTCCCGGCGACGTATTACCCCTCGTAGCCGGCATTCTGCAGCGCAATGCCAAAGACGGCTGGGCTAATCAAGTGGACCGCGCGCGCGCTGTCCAGTTGTCGGACTTCGCCTCCTGCACCAAGAACACGCTTCAGAAGGCATCCCGCATGGACCCTAAGCCGCTACACTATCTTGCCGACTGGGTGGCGCACTTCGCTTATGACAGCAAGGACTGGTCGGAAGTTCCGAATATAGCGACTTTCCGACGTTGGTTTGGAAACGGCTTCCATCAAATGGATGGCGACGAACTACTGCAACTCCTGCGCTGTCACCGGCGCTGGGCACAATCAGCGAGAGTCGTCGCCACCATGGACTGCGCGCGAATTGCCGCATCCCCAAACCCATCTCAGTCTGCGCTGACATCCCACCTTAGAATCAAAGCCGCGCGTTGGATCGAGGACCTATCGGCTCAGGAGCTCACTGCCCTCTTTTCCATGGAAAATCCCGTCTAAACAGCCAAGCACGCCTCAATGTCCACCCCTCTGCCAGTTAGTTGGTTCTCGAATCCACCTCGATCCCTGGTGGCAGGCGACGGACCCTACGCGCAATGCCTTGCGCAGGTGCTCGGAGCAGATTTCATCCCCATGAATCATCTCAATGGCAGCCCTCAAGCCCCAGAGAGCAAAGCGCTGCCCGATCTGCTCGATTCCTTGGAAAAGGCTTTCTTGGTCATCCCGGAAGCGCTCCCGCTGGCGCAGGTCCTGTGGCATCATCATTGGCTCTGGCAATGGGTGCAACGCCTCGCGCACGCCAGCAACTACCACCAGTTGGCCGTCGTCTTTGTCCTCGGAGATGATGACACCGCGGGGTCCGCAGCCGGACTTGCAAACGGCCTTGGCCTTGACAGCCTGGACGCATCTCAAGGCTTTATGCTCTGGCGAAGGTCCGAGCCCCTCCGCCGGCTTCTCGACCAACTGCCTCACCTGGCCAGCACCGACGCCCAAACCGTAATGGACGCCCAAAACTGCCAGCCGAGGCGCACGGTTTTGCTTCAACTGAAGCAGGCAATCGCACTCGGGAGCCTGGACCAGATCGCCGCCACCGCCCGACAAGTAAGCCTGCAATTTCAGGACGATCTCCCGGCCCTCGACAATTACTGCATTCCTCCCTGCCATTTTAACGGCAACGCTTGGCGTTCTTGGCTCAAAACCGTTGTGACAGGAGGTGTCACGCCAGACCTTCAAATGAATGCCCATCGCCTCCTGCCAACCCTTATCGTCTAAGTCCATGAAAACCATACGCATATTGGTGCTCGATGACGAACCACCCGTGCTCCACCAATTGAAATCGTTCTACCGAGACATCTTTGTCAGCAAAGGTTTCGACTCTGTCAGCATTGAAGAAGCGGCTACCGCCCTGGAGGCCAAACAGCTCGCCCGCGGCGCGGAGAAGAATCCCTACGACCTGATCTCCCTGGATGTCAACCTCGGCGGCCGGGTGACAGGTTTGCATGTGCTCGGCGCCTTCAGCCGTTTCAAGTCAGCTTGGATGGCTGTGGTGCTCACAGGCGTTGGCACAGATAAGACTATCGGTGCCACCCTGGGCGAACACGAAGCGGACAAGCTGCGAAAACAACTTCGTGCCCAGGCCTACGCCCAATTCCCAGCAGAGCGCTTGATCGTCGTCGAGAAGCCACAAGCCCGCGAATCGGAAACGTACGCCAGGCAACTCGGCGACCGCCTCAGCGACATCGCAAGTTTGTACGAGATGATTGCTCGACAGCGTTACATCTTCCGCCCCATTGAAGTGACTGCGTTGGAGCGCATTCCGGGAAGAAAAGGGGCTCCCCGGGCCGAGCGCAGGTTTCTCAAGACCCGCTCTTTGCACTGGCAGGTCCGCTTCAATTGTGGGGACATCCGAACCCTACCCAACCGGGCGGGCTACAAAGTCATCCACAAACTCCTCTCTCTTGACCGCACCCAATCCCTGACGCCCGACGAGGCCCGGGCTATCGAGCCGCCTGAAGACAAGCCCGTCCCGCCGGATCAAGGACAGGACCCGGTCGCCGCCTTCTTTGTCGCCCGCGGCATAGACTGGGAGTCCCTTTCCGATGCAGAGCGGGAGAAAATGATTCGAGCTGTCTTGGCATTCCACTTCCACCGCTACGTCGCCCTTCGAACCCTTCAGGACGAGGATGAATTGACCGAGGCGGAGGCAGATGAACTCGCCGCCATCCGAAAGGAGATCGGCCCGCTCGCGGACGTTGCGGAGGACTACTACCAGCGATCAAGACCTTCTGATACACCCTCCTCAGTCTCGGCGTCCGGGCTCACGGTTTCTTCGGCCGACGAAGCCCTCGCCAGTGGAGACCTGCATATAGCTGGCGACAACTACGACAAACGACCCGGAAGCCACGGGTACGACTCGACCGCCGCCGCGGGTTTCCGTAAAAAGAAAGAAATGGCTGCCAAGTATCTCCGCGAAAACGGCTTCGCTGAGATGGCTCAACATCTCGAAGACTATATTCAGCCCAACCGCAGTAATTGGAGCTATAATCCTCCCGGCGACATCGAATGGACGACCACCTCCTGAATCGAACCCCACCCAGATTACAGGGCAGCCAGTGTCGGACTCAGGAACACACCTCGACGAATAGCGTCCGGATCTTCCTTGTTGGCGAACTTTCTTCGGCCGGCAAAGCATTCTACCAAGTCTTTCTTAATGCAGGGGCAGGTGTCTCCCTTATCCCGTTTAACGGCAAGGACGCAAATCAAGCTCTCGATTCCATCGCAAAGGAGTTCCCGTGCCCATCACCAGCCCTGATGGTGAGCGCCTCTGATGCAGCTTGGGCCGCCCTGCGTGTCCTAAACATTTGGCACCTCGACACAGGCGTCTTCCAACCTGCCGCGACCAGCTCGTCACCACAGATCCCCTTCGCGATACCCCTGCCGCACATCCAACGCGACACTCTCTTTGATCTGTTTGCTGCCAATTTGATCTTAGACACTGGCTGGGTTGCCCAGACGATTAGCGCTCTGGCCTGCGCCAATCGGAACGTCCTTGACCCCGACATGGTCAAGCGGGCTATCCTCCACTACGTGGCGGCCTCGGAACGTCATGGCTTGCACCTAGCCCCCAAGGCTACCACCCACGGTCGAAATGATGCCATCGCGGCCATCCGTATAATTCAAGGCGCCGCACTCCACCAGTTTCTCACGCCCGAGGCGGCGAAGGAGTGCTGCCGCAAGATTTGCGGCATTGGGGGCTACTTCACAGAAACACCTAACTGGGACACGCTTCCGTTCTTTCAGTCGCTCACCCAGTTCAGAGCGGCTTCAGTCCCGGAGAGGCCTCTCTTCGCCTCCATCTTGGTCGTCGACGACGAGGGGTTTTGGCGCAACCCTATGGAACCGATCTGGAACCAGTTGGGCTTCGCCCTGACCTCGCAGCAACACCCGACGGAGGTATCAGTAATCATCGAAGCGTTGCAGGCAGGCAATACCCCCGTTCGCGCCGTGCTACTCGACATGGAACTGTACGCGGACAGCCTCGGAGGCGCAAAACTCCTGCAAGTCCTTCATCGGAGGTTCCCCTCTCTGCCGGTAATCGCGCTTTCCGTTGATGACCAATTCTCCGAAACCGTGCTACTCAAGCGCATGGGCGCTTTTGCCTACGTCAACAAACACGCCCTGGCCGAGCCCCGCGCTGGGCGTGATGCCCTCAGCTCCTTCCGCCAGGTCAAAGAGGCCGTCGTTGTTGCCGCCTTCGCTTCTCTTTCCGCCGAACTTACCTCCCTAGCCGACGTCCTTTCGAATGCAAGTTCCAGGATGATAGAGCAGCAAAAAGTGCCCACTTTGGCTCGCCACAAACCCCAAGTCCAGGAGGCCAAAGACCCCGAGGCACTGCTTTCTGCACTGGATACCCAAATCCGAGAATCCCTGTTCGTCTACGTCGAGGAATGCCGCCGCATATTCCATGGGTACTGGCAAGATTCCTCCTACCCCTGCGGCACCGCCTGCCGGCAAATCATTCGTGCGCTTGGACTGATAAACGACCAATGGAGTTCGCTTTGGAGAATCTGGCGTTTCGATCCGGATGGCTATTACAGGAAAGGACGCTATTGCCGGAAGCCTTGTTTGAAGGCATGGCTACAAGTTGGGGATCTACGATTCCCATTTTGGCCATACCACGAGATAACGACAGCCATCAGAGATGCTGCATCGCATGCGGTGATCGCCGATTCGGATTTCACCTGGAGCGACGTCTGGATCGCATTTCTGAGCCTGTTCCTGAAGATGGAGGGTACCTGCAGGAAATATTACGCAATCGCTTTCCCGTCTCATGCCCCGGAATTCGCACGGACGTGCGACTCGATACTTCACCGCACCGTCGTTGCGCTTCAGGGTCTCAGGATTGGCAGCGGTAGCGGTGACTGTTGTGTTACTCCGCCTAACCAAGCTAAAACGGCTATCTCAAAGGCCGCTGCCGAAATCCAACGCCTCCTGGCTATTGTGGGCGATGCTGAACCGCAAGAAAGAAGCAGGGTATGGCTTTCATTAAGGCCCTACAACCGAGCATTCCGTCCGACGCACGAGTTGATGTGCGGTTTTCTCGACAAGTGCGGGAGCGGCCTCAACCTGTCCCACGACCAACTGTCAGCGGCCGTGCTGTTACTTAATTTAATCTCGCAACGCCTATCTCAGAACGCGGATCGCATTCACCGTTCACGACTGCTTTGAGCGCCGCATCTCGGCACCTGCCCGATCCTTCCCGGCAGCAGGCCGCTATCCATTCTCTGGCTGTTCCCCGCCCCCCCCGCCCGAATAAGATAGAACTCGCTCCGGGGTGTTGAACTCTGTCACGGGCAACTCTAGCCAGTCACGGGCGCATAGCGATCCGTTACGCCATGTTTGCATGACCATACAAGCGCTCACCGTAGAACGCACCAAAGGCACCAGGACCTACACCCTCTCGCCCAGTAAGCCAAGACTTCGAGCTCTACCGCAAAAGGCTTTCTCGGCTCGAGGCGTGATTTCGGCCATGAAAGCAACCTGGAAAACGCCATTTTCATCGCTCGGCTTGACGGTGGTGACGCGACCGTCAAATCCATGAGGCTGCACGGCTGACGCTCTGCAAAGTGGACCCAAGATGTGTCACGCGTGCGACGGCTGTCGTCACGCCTCTTTGATAGAACAACCAGAAACACCATGAATACAGTCTCCGCCAACGACCGCAACCTTCTTAAGAACCTCATCGCCCAAGCCAAGGACGCGGTTGCACCCCAGAACCGTTTCAGGGCGGCGCTCAACGCGCTGACCGCTGGCTCAATCCAAAAACCCACAGAACCGCGCACCCAAATTATGAAGAACCACTCCTGCCGCACGTCCGCAATCTGGCTGCTCGCCATTATCTCAGGTCTGCTCCTCGGCGCCTCGCCCGTCGCCGCTCAAAACGAAGTCAAGAGCACCGACCTCAGCCAAGCCCTCAAGGTCTTCCTGGAGAGCATGAGCGCCGCGCAGTCCTCGGAACAGGCCGCCCACGCCAAGGCCGCCGAACTCATCAAGGCCGCCGACGTTGCCGCCGCGCAGTTCCAGGCCACCAACCTCCCGCCTCAGGCCCGTTTCGAGGCCCACGCCAAGGCCATCAAACTCAAAACCCAGGCCGTCTGCACCCAACTGGCCGCCGCCCGGCAAAATACCAAGTTGCTCGCCGGGGCCAGGAGCGCCCTGCGCGACATCAGCCGCGACCTCGGCAGCGACCTCCCCGAGGACCTCAAGGACCTGCCCCGCCAGGAAGACCAACCCAAAGTCGATGCCGCCCTCGGCAACCTCAACCTTCCGGAGGACGCCAGCATCGCCCCGGAATCCGCCGATGCTCTGGCCGCCGCTCGCGGTTTCTATGATTTGGCCTGCAAAGGCGCCGTCCAGGGTGCCGCTGGCTCAACCACCCTCCAGACCGTGGCCCGGCGCCTAACCGCGTGGGAAGCCAAGAACCGACGGACCGTCGTCCTGGCCGATGCCCGGTTGCGCCAACTCCAGTTGGGGGCCGTCAGCGGGCTGACCTCGGTCGGCGACTATACCCTCAACCAAGCCCTCGGCGAGGCGGGCGAACTCGCCTTGCCCTCCGTCGCTTTCGGTGACCCATTGCTGGCGCCGGAAATCTCTTCCAAGGGCGAAACAGCCTCTCCCTGGCCCGCCAAGGTCAGCTTGCGCCGTGCCTTGGCCCGTTAACCCCAACCCGCAACATTCCAAAACACACAAAGCACATGAAAACCAACCTCATCCTCAAACTGGCCGTTGCCTTCTTTTGGGCTGCTCTGAATGTCGCCCGGTCGGCTGAACCCCAAATCACCGCCAAGACCGTCGCCCTGGATGCGGCCGCCGAATACAAGAGCACCCTGGACCAGGTAATCCGCTCGGCGCTGGAGGCCAAGGGTAAATTCACGGTGGACCCCAACGACATCGCCACGTTGCGGGGCTTGGAGTATGAACTGCTGGGCCATGCCCGGCTGGGGGCGCTGAAACGGGCCGATCTGCCGGCCCTGATCTTCGCCGAAGGCAAACCGCAGGTAGTCGAGGAAATCCCTGGCCGGGCGCTGGAATTGCGCCTCCTCAAAGTCGGCATTACCCCCTGGGACGATGGGCTCACCAGCAGATCGTTTCGGCGCCTGCATGACGATTCGGGCGGCACTTTTACCACGCCCGTTCCGACCAACAGCTACCCGCAGGCGGGGGATTTTCAGGGGAGTTACGGCTATGGCATGACGCTGATCGGCAAGCGGGAATGGGCCGATGCGGTCAAGCACCTGCACAACGCGGCCATGGTGGGTGAGGGAACCGTGGGCGGGGAGTGGGAGTTTCAGGTCGAGATCACCCGAGCCTGGGCGCAAGCGATGCAGGGGGAATGGTCCGGGGCCAAAGCCACCCTGGCAGCGGCCCTGGCCAGGGAGCATCGGTGCGAGGTGCCAGTCCGCGGGCGTTTCCTTGGTGCCGTTCTGGGCATCGAAGGCCAGCACTTGCCTCCGGAAATGCAGGCCGCCCTGCCAAATCAAAACTAACCGTCAACTTCAACCCGTAAACCGATAAATCACACCCCTATGAAACACCTCGTTATTATCCTGTTGGGCCTGGCCGCTGTCGTCGTGGTCCTCACCTTCCCCCGCATCCGCAGCCACATCCATCCGGCGACGGCGGGACAGCCGGTGGCGGAAGCCGGGCCGCCGCGGGAGCTGCCGCCTTTGCCGGGCGCCTCGGTCGCGAGCAAGAAGCCCGTCGCCACGACCCCGGTCTTGCTGGGGACCAACCTCGCCGGGTCGAATGTCATATCCGCCACCACGTCCAGCACCAACTGGTCCTCCAGCATGGCGGCGCGCTATGCCGAACTCATCAACTCCATTCGCGCTGCCCGAGACAACTAAAACATCAACCCCAAGCAGCAGCAATAACACAACAACCAAATCCAGCCCCAGTATGAATCAAACCCTTCCCGAACAGCCATTGGCCGACCTTGGTCCGCTCGATGCCGTCCCCCAATGGCGCCGCCAGTGGCCGGCGTTTGGCTACGCATTTGCCATCACCATCGCGGCAATGCTGCTCATCCCATTTCGCGAGGCCGGGCATTGGTTGACGAGTACGATCGCCAATTTGTGGAAGGGCTCCGGATGCATGTTGCCGGTATTCCTCATCATTTCAGGGTACGTCGCGTACTGCTGCGTGCTTCTGGCAAAGCGTCGGCTCACGCCCTTGCACATCGATCGATTGCTGTTGGCCGAGCATTCCGCCTATTCAGCCGGTGTGTTGGGTATAATAATTCGCCTCGTATCCTTGGGTCACACCGCTGCGGAGAGCTTCGACCCAAGAACGGTGTTAGGAGCTCTTGAGCCTTTAGAAATAGGCTTCTCCCTCTGGGCAACGGTGATGGTAGTCCGCTGGCTGGCTGAGCACATTGCAACCATCAATTCCCAGAAAAACTCCCATGAAGAATGATGCACGAATGGTCTATCTCTTCCGGGCCACGATGGAGGTGTTTATCATCCTGACCGTGGCCGGTTTCACCGCCAGCTGCCTCGTTGGAGCCAAGCGAAGTGAATCACCCGCCCGTTTGGCGGACACGAAACAGCAACCGAAAACTCCACAGCCGGGAACCGGCGGCAGTGCAGTCATCGCGCTCGAGGCCAACGCGGGCCAGGTCGAGATTGATGGTCATCACGTGCCACTCTCCGAGTTCCTGGAAGCCAAGGATACACCCGAAACCGTAGTCCTCAAGCTCAAGGGGCCTCAATGGCAGCAATTGACCGATTTGGTAAGAAAGCGGGACTTGCATTTTGTCGTTGAGACCCAGCCGTAACGCCAACCACCTATCGGGCTGGACCGCAGTTGTAGCGCGCCGACCCTTTCTCCCACTCTAACCATCGAGTCCCTATGAACAGAACCATTTTCACTCAGCTTGCGGGCGTCGCCACGATCTGCACGGTGGGATTGCTTTCCGTACTTCACTTTTCAAAACTCGGACCGGGTTCAAGCTTCGCCTTGTCCTCTTCCACGATTCGAATCCCGGCACGGGTCGCCGTCACGGATTACCGGACCGCCGAGGAGGCGCGGACGATTATCTGGCTTCAAGAACTGGAGCAAAAACAAGTCCTCAAGGCACTTGATGCTCATGTCATTAAGCCTTTGTTCGAAGATAGTCGTGTGCAGGGACTTGCGGTCGAGGGGCTTGAGGTGTCCGAGGCCCAGTTTGCGGAGGTGAACGCGACGGTATCGGCTTGCGCCCGTATCTTGCACATGGATCGGATACCTAAGGTCTTCGTCTCTGAACATGTCTCGGCCCCCACTATTTCTGAAAACGCGGTCGCGCCAGTCATTGTGATCGAGTCCAGCATCGTAAGCCGTTTCGGGAATGGCCCCGAATTGCGTTTCCTGATCGGGCGGGAAATGGGCCACATCCAGGCCGGCCACGTGCGATGGCTTGCCCTCATCAGGAGGATTGGTTCGGTTCCGGACAAAATGGGGTTCTTGAGCGGACTTGCAGTTCGTCCGGCTATTCTGCCGTTGGCGCGCTTTGCCAGGGAATGCGAAATGACCGCTGACAACGCAGGGCTCATCTGCGCGCAAGACCCGAAAGCCGCCGAGAGGGCCTTGGTGCGAATGGCAACGGGGAGCGACGGTGCCGCCGACAACGCGGTGAACGTGGAGGCATACTTGAGGCAAGGACACTCGGAGAACCTGAGTAAGGCTTCTGACTACATTGAGGCGTGGAAGGCATTGAGCGCTCCGATTCCCTTCGCGCCGGAAAGGATTTATCAGTTACGAGAGTACAAGGCGTCCAGACAATTCAAAGCCCTCTGGCAATAGCCCTCCCGAGGCGAAATGGTTTCTTTGAACAGCCAAACCGAACGATCACTGGATGGTCGGTGATTCAGCCTTCAACTCCACAAGGCCGCGTGGCGAGAGGGCTTGCCTGGATACAGGAGTTGTCACGCAAGTAACACGTGCCGTCACGCCTCTTGGATGAAACAACTAGAAACAACATGAACAACATACTGAGCAACGACCGCAGTTCTGGAAAGCCTCCGATCGAAGATCCCTGCACATTTGGCAACTGGCGTTCATGCATCGTCGCCAGCCTGCTCCTTCTGGTGTGTGCGAAGACTGCCTTAGCGATCGTGCCTCCCCCACCGACTATTGGCACGAGCGCTACACCAGACAGCGTTCATTCGGGTGTTTTTAACGCGGCACTGAACAGTGCCTACTCTAACCTTGGCCGCGTTAATCGCTTGGAGCGAGAGGTTGACCGGCTCGAAACCGGCTTTACCGTGCTCGCGGTGCTTGTTGGCTCCTCGTTAGCCTCACTGTGCGTGCTGGCGGCGCGCGACCACCTCTGGATCAGGAAACACATTCCTACGGGTGAATCGCATGGAACCTCTAACGGGACACCGAATGAACGGGACTGACGCGTAGCGATTGGGCCTCCCTTGGTACAGGATTTGTCACGGGAGCGACAACTGGTGTCACGCCACTTAAGCAAAGCAAGTAGAAGCAATATGAACGAAACCTCGACCAATTGCCCCACCCAAATTATGAAGAACCATTCCTGCCGCACGTTCGCAATCTGGCAGCTCGCCATCATCACAGGTCTGCTCCTCGGCGCCTCGCCCGTCGCCGCTCAAAACGAAGTCAAGAGCACCGACCTCAGCCAGGCCCTCAAGGTCTTTCTGGACAACATGAGCACCGCCCAATCGTCCGAGCAGGCCGCCCACGCCAAGGCCGCCGAACTCATCCAGGCCGCCGATGTTGCCGCCGCCCAGTTCCAGAACACCAACCTCCCGCCCCAGACCCGTTTCGAGGCCCACGCCAAGGCCATCGAACTCAAAACCCAGGCCGTCTGTACCCAACTGGCCGCCGCCCGGCAGAATACCAAGTTACTGGCCGGGGCCAGGAGCGCCCTGCACGACATCAGCCGCGACCTGGGCAGCGACCTCCCCGAGGACCTCAAGGACCTGCCCCGCCAGGAGGACCAACCCAAAGTCGATGCCGCCCTCGGTAACCTCAACCTCCCCGAGGACGCCAGCATCGCCCCGGAATCCGCCGATGCTCTGGCCGCCGCCCGCGGCTTCTACGACTTGGCCTGCAAAGGCGCCGTCCAGGGTGCCGCTGGCTCAACCACCCTCCAGACCGTGGCCCGGCGCTTAACCGCGTGGGAAGCCAAGAACCGGCGGACCGTCGTCCTGGCCGATGCCCGGTTGCGCCAACTCCAGTTGGGGGCCGTCAGCGGGTTGACCTCCGTTGGCGACTATACCCTCAACCAAGCCCTCGGCGAGGCGGGCGAACTCGCCTTGCCCTCCGTCGCCTTCGGTGACCCATTGCTGGCACCGGAAATCTCTTCCAAGGGCGAAACAGCCTCTCCCTGGCCCGCCAAGGTCAGCTTGCGCCGTGCCTTGGCCCGTTAACCCCAACCCGCAACATTCCAAAACACACAAAGCACATGAAAACCAACCTCATCCTCAAACTGGCCGTTGCCTTCTTTTGGGCTGCTCTGAATGTCGCCCGGTCGGCTGAACCCCAAATCACCGCCAAGACCGTCGCCCTGGATGCGGCCGCCGAATACAAGAGCACCCTGGACCAGGTAATCCGCTCGGCGCTGGAGGCCAAGGGTAAATTCACGGTGGACCCCAACGACATCGCCACGTTGCGGGGCTTGGAGTATGAACTGCTGGGCCATGCCCGGCTGGGGGCGCTGAAACGGGCCGATCTGCCGGCGCTGATCTTCGCCGAAGGCAAACCGCAGGTGGTCGAGGAAATCCCTGGCCGGGCGCTGGAATTGCGCCTGCTCAAAGTCGGCATTACCCCCTGGGACGATGGGCTCGCCAGCAGATCGTTTCGGCGCCTGCATGACGAGTCGGGTGGCACCTTTACCACGCCCGTTCCGACCAACAGCTACCCGCAGGCGGGAGATTTTCAGGGGAGTTACGCCTATGGCATGACGCTGATCGGCAAGCGGGAATGGGCCGACGCGGTCAAGCACCTGCACAACGCGGCCATGGTGGGTGAGGGAACCGTCGGCGGGGAGTGGGAGTTTCAGGTCGAGATCACCCGAGCCTGGGCGCAAGCGATGCAGGGGGATTGGGCGGGGGCCAAAGCCACCCTGGCAGCGGCCCTGGCCAGGGAGCATCGGTGCGAGGTGCCGGTCCGCGGGCGTTTCCTTGGTGCCGTTCTGGGCATCGAAAGCCAGCACTTGCCTCCGGAAATGCAGGCCGCCCTGCCAAATCAAAACTGACCGTCAACCTCAACTTGTAAACCGATAAATCACACCCCTATGAAACACCTCATTATTATCCTGTTGGGCTTGGCCGCTGTCGCCGTGGTTCTCACCTTCCCCCGCATGCGCAGCCACATCCATCCGCCGGCGGCGGGGCAGCCGGTGGCGGAAGTCGTGCCGCCGCGCCAGTTGCCACCTTCGCCGGTCGCGTCGGTCGCGAGCAATACACCCGTGGCCATGACCCCGGTCTTGGTGGGGACCAACCTCGCCGGGTCCAACGTCATATCCGCCGCCACGCCAGGCACAAACTGGTCATCGGGTATGGCGGCGCGCTATGCCGAACTCATCACTAAAATCCGCGCCGCCCGTGAGAACTAGCATGAGCTCGAAGATACCCATCCTCGTTGGTGCAGGCACCGGTGCGCTTGTCGGGCTTGCCCTGCGGCTAATGTTCGGGGGTTGGTCACCGGCATCCACGGATAACGGGGACAATCGGGCGGCGTCGAGCGCTTTGGCGCCCAGCAAGGCTGACCTCGTCGTAGTTCCAGCAGAAATCCGTCAAGCTGCGACAACACCGTCGGCCGAGGCGCGAGCCGCGTTGGAAGGCGGAGCAGTCAAATTCATCATTCGCGGGGCGGGAAGCTCTGATGAAACAGATGTGGCGCAAGTCTTATTGGGATTGGGGGCTTTGCCGTTATGCCAAGATCGCGGAACCATGAGCGTATTGAGGTCTGGTCGCTGGGAGCTAGTGCGAAACCTAGACCAATTTTCCCAGTATGCGGTCGGTCGGGCTTGGGAATTCTCCCGCCGAAACGCCCTTGGGATCGCAGGGGAGCAATTGTCCCCTTCGGCAAAGACCTACCTATTGATGCCACTTGAGCAAGAACTCCGTCTGGTTGGTGCGGTTGAGAGAGCCCTCTCCACTCCTCTGGCTGAGCATAGCCGTATTGAAATCACCCTTGAGAGGACTCCAGGCGGTCACGTACGCTGGACGTTAGTACGCGCCACACGTCATGACAACAGCGAGATTCTGCCGAATCTCAGTTTGCCGATCTGAGCCAGCACGACCCTCACCCGTTAGCGACCAAAGCATACAAAGCCTTATGAAAGCACGTTCGATCATACTCCACCGTCACTGGGTCACCGCCGTCTCCGCATTTTGTCTCCTCGCCGCGGTCTGGCTCGTCCAGGCTCAGAACGAGGCAAAGAGCGTCGATTTGACCGAACCTCTCAATAATCTCCTAGGGACAATGAATGCCGCTCAAACCTCAGAACAAGCGGCCCATACGAGAGCGGTCGAGTTGATCAAAACTGCCGAAGCGGCAGCCAATCGGTCACGTGACACCAAACTACCGGCTCAATCCCGGTTCGAAGCTCGAACCAACATCATTGCACTGAAAATCCAGGCCGCCCGCATTCAATTGGAGGCGGCGAGCCAAAATGCAAAACTGTTGGCGGCCGCGAGAGACGCCTTGCGCAAGATCAGCAGTGAGCTTGGCACCGATGCACCCGGGCAACTCGGCCCATGGTCATCGCAGGATAATCAAGCAAGCGTTGATGCTTCCATCGGGAACCTCAATTACACCGTTGAGCCACGCATTTATCCAGAAATCGCCAAAGCACTTGCTGCTGCACGAAGCTATTATGACCTGGCCAGCAAGGGCACCGGGCAGGGATCAAAGGGAGCGAGTGTCTTGAAGAACGTCATGCGACGTTTGGCCGCTTGGGAGGCAAGAAATCGACAAGCTATCGTCTTTATCGAAGCAGCGCTCCGTCAACTGCAGTTGGCGGAGGTCAACGAGATGCCTCCCCCTCCGCATTATCCCGCCTATGACCCAAGCATCCTGCTTTCCCCGCGGGATGGTTTTGCTTCGACCGAAGCTGCTTCTCTACGCAGTCCTTCCTCCATTCCATATTCGACTCCGACTCCTGTGTCTGTTGGAGCTGCGCCACTTCCTGGTCAACTTCCCCCTCAGCATGAGGCGTTGACCGCCCCTATAGTCTATTACCAGACTCCGTACAGCCCGGCGAACGGTGGAGGTCCAACGCCAGTTTACAGCTATGGCGGCCCGCCGGGAGTGGTCTACCCAGGATCATCCGGATCCACCCGAGTAGTGATCCAGTATCGCTACTCGCAACCACAATCCCTCACCCAGTATAGGCCTGCTCCGCGCTACATTCCGGTTTATGGCCCTTATCATTATGGGCCGTTTGCGCAGCCACCTCCGGCGGTATCGATTCGACAATATTACCGGCGTTGAGGCAGGAATTCTGTTCAGGAACAGCCGAGCTCGAATGCGATGCGCGAACTGGAGGATGCCAAGCACATTGTTTCCGGGCTCGCCCGAGTAAGCGTTCCAAGCCCTTCCCACGCCGAGATCGCGGACCTGCGGTAGCAATTCGCCCAGGAAAGGCGAATCCTCAAGGGTGAGGATCGTCTCTGATAGTCCCGCACCGAGAGGCGCCCCCAAGCGCCGGGCGAAGCTCCCCCGTCGCCGAGACTCGCCGGCTTTCGCGCTCCCTCCTACCCTTCCTCGCGAAACACGCCGAGACTCGGCTCCCCCCAAGGCGCTCCCTCGTGAGCTTTCTTTCGCCGACACTCCGCTGCGCTTCTTGCCCTGGCCGCTGATCCGCGTCCCTGTCCCCTATCCGCGGCCGGCCAGGCCAAACGCTCCGCTCCGCTAACGGCTCCCAGAAACTCCCGAGCGAGCCAGGAACGTTCCTCCTCCACCCGCTGCCCCACAAAAGGCGGCTCCAAGCCCGTGTTGTCACTGAGTTGCGCCGCCATCTGATCGAACAGGGTTTAACACCCCAGCAAGCCCAGGACCGAGCTTGGGAAACCGTGCGCGCCTGATACTGAATTTGGTGGAGATCGTTTCACGCGAGGAGCCGCCTTGGAGGCGTTTTCTCGTTCATCGAATGCCAGCGGAGAGAACTACGCTCAGTGAACGGAAGAGCACGGTGAACAATTCGCGGACACGGGGCAATCTGACTCCCAACGGCAGAGCTCTGATGCCACCCGCCGCCAGACTCGTCCGGCCGCGGGCTCCCTGCTACTCCTCGCCTCGTAACTCCCGCTGCGCCTCATGGATGCGGCCCAGGAGAGAAACCAGCACCGTGTGGGCGCGACTGGGCGGAACTCGGCTGACCAGGCCGGTGACCATGTTCGCCGCTTCCTGGATCTCACTCAGAACCTCTCCCGCCGGTTGCTCTTTGTCCCAGCGGTCCATTTCCCCCGCGGTTTGCAGCGTGCGCTTGAGGTCGGCGTCCTTCACTAATCCGGTCAAAACGCCTTGAAGCACCTCCACCACCCAGGCTGCGTGCTGGTGGTCCAGCTCGGCCGTCAACCGCCACAGATTGACCAAATGGTGCATGTTGTAAAGCGACCAAAGGAAACGACGCAGTTGGACCCCACCTCCCGTATCCGAGCCGTCCCTGATCGTGAGGGCGATACCGGCAAGGGCACGGTCCACCCCCTCCTTCCTGGTCTGCTCCTGGGCCAATTCCGCGTCGGTGAAAAAGGGGCGAAGCTTGAGAATCTGCTCGACCATAAAGGTGACCGTTTGCCGGTTGGCTTGTTGGAAGTCGGCTTTGTAGCTGGCATTCCCTACGCCCGGATTGGCGGCGAAATGGCTTCCGTCAACCCGGATGCTGGCTTTGCCATTGGTGAACGCCATCTCGGAAGACTTGACGAACCCCTTCCCGGCGAGAAGTTCGATAAACCACGCCTGGCTGGCCAGGGTGTTCATCTCGGTGCTCTGGGTAATTGTGGTCTCCATAATTCAATTATCACATGGTTCGAGTTCCTTAAGCAAATGGGGCAGGCGTGGTTGTTGTGGCGGCGAACGGGAATTCAAATTGTGCCTGCGGCGCCCGGAGGTCTCGCCAGTAGTTGCCCGGCTCAGCCGGCAGCGGTTCGACTCGGAAGGGGAAGGCCAACTCGACTACCGCCGGGCCGCGCAGGATCACTGCCAACCTGCCCCGGAAGTTCGCTGTCCCCTCGCTGCTACCATCTGGCAGAACCGGCGAATCCAGATGCACGGTTACGACGCCGATTTTCCTCTCATAACGCACGAGCCGCCCCTCGAAGAAGACGGGCAGGTCCCTTGCCTGACTGTTGTCCGGAAGAAGCAGCGTTCCAACCGGCATGATCGGGAATTCCCGGTGGCCGTTGCGAGACGGCGGGGAAAACGCCCTTGCCGCCACGCGGACATCCTGGCCGATAAGACCATCCAGCGCTCGGTCAATGTCCCATTTCGGCCTCTGAGTGGTTTCAGTGCTCATTCCTGGAGTTGGCCAGCAAAGCAAATGTGGTCTCGGAGCCCCCGGGCATGATGGTCCCTGGCACCGGGGCCGAACGCCTCGCTCCGCCCGCGGCGCTAAGAAACTCCCTGGACAGCCACCGGGCCATCCGCTGAACGCCTTACGTCCGTAGGGCATCACGAATGCCTACCCGCCGGTGACCCATCTCCCGGATCGCCCTGGCGCGGACTGGCCGGCATCACATTTTGCACGATGAACCGCGAGTGCCATCCCCAGTTTCGCCATGACCGAAGCAGTGCGCCGAGATGCAGCAGCACGCGTCCTCCGCGGCTGCCACTGAGGCTTATCAAGAACGATTGTTGTTCACGTTTTTTCATAAACTTTGAAAACACCCGCTGGTCCTACCATTGGCGCGGTCACCTCCGGCCAGCGCGAATGCGCTTCCATTGGCCATAACCGGACCTGAATCGGCCGATTGACCCGCGCCACACAAAGACGCTTGTGCTTCCATTCGTCTTTCCGCCCTCCCGGCGATTTGGTTGCGTGAATTTTGGATTTTTCTCATTCAGGCGCTCCACGGAACGACGGCCCGGTTCTGCTGCCCCCCACCAAACGAACGCCAAACCGTCGCGAGTTTCATCTGGCGCCTGCGCGGAAGGACGCCCCTCCTTCATGCACTCAACGGCGCAAAACTGGCACCTCACGCTTGCATGCGGGGATCGTGTTTGAAGACCGATCTCGGAAATCGGCAACCTGAAGGCGTTTAGGGGGAGCGTCCGGGTTTCAACCACCCATGCAACAAACTATTTCTATGTAATGGAACTAATCTACGTGCTTATCTATAAAAGTGGGGCAACTTCTGTACTGGTAGTTCAACCTGTTATGAATGCCCAATTCAGCCCTGCGGCTAGCGGAACCCAGCCGTTCCGAATCCTCCCCCATCTACCCTCGTGCGGCGCCACGAAGACGCGCGTCGCGGTCTTCGGCAGCTTCATGGGCGGCTACCACGTTCTTCGGGAGCTGTTGGGCGGGCCGCTGGCCAATCGGCTGACCGTCGTCGGTGTCGCCAGCGATGACCCAACCCAGGCGTTCACGCACGCCAACGTCCGGCTCTGGAAGTATGATCATGGACGGGACGACGAAGTGATTGCGCCCCGATTCGCGCGAGAGCACGACCTACCGCTGTTCACCGGCCGTGTGAAAACGCCGGAGTTCTTCGCGATGTTCATGGATGAATGGCGGCCGGAGCTTTGCCTGATGGCCACGTTCGGCCAGAAGATCCCGACCGCGCTGATCAACTACCCGTCGCTCGGTTTCTTCAACTTCCACCACAGCGGCGAGACGTGGCCTTCGTATCCCGGCCCGGACCCGATTGCTGCGATGGTGCGGGATGGCCAAAAGCACCTGGTCCTGACCATCCACAGGGTCAGCGATGTTATCGACGGCGGCGAGTTCGTCGCCCACTCGCACCGAGTTGCCATTCCCGAAGGCATCAATGCCGTGGGGATGCATC
>Ga0316226_1001009_pt1 | contig 32901 bp, 26 predicted proteins | sample TBH18017metaG_FD_206009 | JGI IMG/M metagenome (GOLD analysis project Ga0316226, IMG submission 206009) | Freshwater microbial communities from Trout Bog Lake, Wisconsin, USA - TBH18017 | ecosystem: Environmental > Aquatic > Freshwater > Lake > Hypolimnion/Profundal zone | place: USA: Wisconsin...
CGACCCCGATTTCAGTAGCGGGGGGAGGATTCGAACCTCCGACCTCCGGGTTATGAGCCCGACGAGCTACCAGGCTGCTCTACCCCGCGATCTTGTAAGTGATATTCTATGGAACGCTGGACGCTTGTCAAGTTGGCGAAAAACCGTAAGCGATTGCAAGAATTGCGTTTGCGCGTGTGAGGAAAGTTGCAACGCCTGACGGAAGACAATGGGCACCGCTAGACGGGGGCGGGGCAGCATGATGGCAACCGCCGCCGAGGCGGACGAATGGTTGGCCATGTGGTAAACTCGGGGCGAGGCTTTGGTCAATGACATCTACGGATCGTCCCAACACGAGCTACCAAAAGGACAATGGCAACGCCCCGCCTCGCCACCGGCGTGGCAATCGCGTACTGGCCACCATCGCCGCCTTCAAGATCGTCAAGGCGTCGCTGCTGGTGGCCGTGGGCATCGGGGCCTTCAGGATGATGCACCATGACGCGGCTCAAGTGCTGGTCCGCTTCATCGAACACTTCCGGGCGGACCCCCATAACCGCTACATACATGCCCTGCTCCAGAAGACCATGGGCATCACCGACCACAAACTGGAGCTGCTGGGAGTGGGAACATTCTTCTATGCGCTCTTGTTCTATATTGAAGGAGTGGGCCTGCTGGGGAATAAACGCTGGGCGGAATGGATGACGGTCATCACCGGCGGCGGATTAATACCCCTGGAAATATTCGAGATCATCCGCAAGCCGCATGGGATGCGCTTCGCCGTGCTGGCGATTAACGTGGCGATCGTGGCGTATCTGGCCAGAGAGCTCAAGAGAACGCGGACCTTGCGACATGGCCCGGACTGACGCGGGAAAAGATCGCAGCTTGATCGCGCCTTTGGCCACAACTGGACCTGACCGCGACGTGCAGGTTACACTCCCCGGCCATGAACAGGAGCGACGCAATGGCGCAGGAGGACCGGCTATGAACGGCAAGCCAACAGACGTGAACTATCCCCCGGCCCCGACGTCCCCTGCTGCCGCTTCCAGCTACGACCAGATCCCCTATGGATTCATCGCCTTTCCGCAGACCGATCCCGCACACCTGGGGACCATCGCCACCCTCTTTGGCATGACGCCGCCGGAACCGCGCCATTGCCGCGTCCTGGAAATCGGCTGCGCTCGCGGCGGCAACATCATCCCCCTGGCACAGGGGAGCCCCAACAGCCAGTTCCTGGGCATCGACCTGTCCGCCGGCCAGATCGCCGAAGGCCAGGCCATCGTCGGCGAACTGGGTCTGGCCAACATCGAGCTTCGCCATGCCGATGTCCTGAACCTTGGCGATGAACTGGGCCGCTTCGACTACATAATCTGCCACGGCGTCTACTCCTGGGTGCCGCCGCCGGTTCAAAACGCCATCCTCCGGTTGTGCAAGCACAACCTAGCCGACCAGGGAGTCGCCTACGTTTCCTACAACTGCTACCCCGGCTGGCACGGCCGCATGGCCATCCGCCAGATGCTCTGCCACCATGTTCGCCGGCTAACCGATCCCCACCAGCGCATCGCCGCCGCACGCGCTGTGCTGGAATTTCTGCACCGCACGGTGGCCGCCGACGGCGAACCCGACTACGCGGCTCTGCTGGGCCGGGAACTGGCCCTGATAAAAGACCGCTCCGACTCCTATTTCCTTCACGAAAGCCTCGACCAATGCAACGAACCCCTCTATTTTCATGAATTCATACGACGAGCGGCCGACCAAGGACTGCAGTACCTTGGCGAGGCCCAGGTCTCCAGGTTGTCCGCCGCTGACATAGGCGAGGAACCCAAACGCACTCTGGGCCAGATCTGCCCCGACCGCCTGAGTATGGAACAGCACCTGGATTTTCTGCGCAACCGCAGATTCCGCCAGACCCTATTGTGTCACGCCGGGCTGCCGCTGGCGGACGCGCCCCGGCAACAGATGGTCCGGTCTTTGCACATCTCCTTTGCCAACAAACCTCAGACCGCTACGGTTGACGTACAAAGCGAAGCCACTGTGGAATTCGTGGATCATGCATCGGGGACAATTGTCACCAACGATCGGCTCATGAAGTCCGCCCTGGCCTGCCTGATCGAGCGCTGGCCCGGCGGCATGACGTTCGGCGAACTTCTGGCCGGGGCTCGTGATCGGCTTGGCCCCGGGGCCGAGGCGGCTCCGGTCGACGACGAGCAGCACTTGTCCGCGGGCCTACTCCAGTGCTACCTTTCCGGCATACTCAAATTCACTATCGCTCCGCCGGCCTTCCAGCCTCTAGTGACTCGGCATCCCGTAGCCAGTCCCTACGCCCGCCTGCGTGCGCGTCATGACGTTGAAGTCGTCACCGCCAAACTGGAAACCGCGGTGCTGGACGACCAGGCCCTGGTGATATTCCGCCTGCTCGACGGCACCCGCGATGCCGCCGCTTTAACCGAGGCTCTGGCCCAATGGCTCCTGGCCAACGCTCCCCCGAACCAAGTACCAACGTTGACCGCCGAGGCGGCCCGGCAACAGGCCGCCAAGAGCGTGGGGCTTTCCCTGGGACGGTTCGCCCAGATGGCGCTGCTTGTCCAGTGAACCGGCAATCGGTTACACTGGCCAGTCATGGGCAAGATCGACGACATTGCCAAGGAAGACCAGCGATGAGCCGTCGCCAACACCGGCATGGCCAGGCATCGGGCGTACCGCATGGCGCGGACCGCCGGGATCAAGCCCGCCAGCCCCACAAGATTCCGTCCGGCGAAGACTCCCACCTATCCCCGGTGCCGCTGCGCCCGCGGCCATGGTTGTTTGCCGGCCTGCTGGGCGTGTTTGTCCTGTGGGTCATCTTTCTGTTGATACTGTATTTCACGACGGTGCGCCATTGACGAAGCGCACCCGCCATAGCCAACGGAGGCGGATATGAGCCAGCCCCTGCCCCAACCGGCATTAATCGGCGCTGCCGGCGGCGGCAACGTTGAGGCCGCGGCCTCAGCCAGGGCCGCTTCCTCCTACGACCAAGTCCCCTACTGTCTGGAGGCTTTTGCCCAGACCAACCCCTCCCGGCTGGGCGCCATCGCCACTTTCTTCGGCATGACGCCGCCATCGCCAAGTAATTGCCGGGTTCTGGAGATCGGTTGCGCCGGAGGCGGAAACGTCATACCCCTGGCCATGGCCATGCCCCACAGCCACTTTCTGGGGATCGACCTGTCCGGCCGCCAGATCGCCACCGGGCAGGCTATGATCGACGAACTTGGCCTGACCAATGTGCAGTTTCGCCAGGCCGACATCCTCGATCTTGGGGATGAACTGGGCCGCTTCGATTACATCATCTGCCACGGCGTCTATTCCTGGGTGCCGCCTCAGGTGCAGAAGGCGATCTTGCGGCTGTGCCAACGCAACCTTTCCGAACAGGGCATCGCCTACATTTCCTACAACTGCTACCCCGGGTGGCACGCCCGTATGCCCGTCCGCGAAATGCTCTGCCACCATGTTCGCACGCTCACCGACCCGCTGCAACGCGTGAGCGCTGCCCGCGGGTTCCTGGCCTTCCTGGCCAAGTCCGCCGCCGCCGACCCTGACAAAGACTACGCCGCGATGCTCAATAAGGAAATGGCCCTCCTGAAAGGCGCACCCGACACCTACGTGCTTCACGAACACCTCGATGAATACAATGAACCGATTTTCTTCCATGAATTTGCCCGGCGGTGCGCCGAACAGGGATTGCAGTACCTGGGTGAAAGTCCCATCACGACCATGTTCCCCGAATGCTTCGGGGCGGAAACCGCCGCCACGCTGCGCCGAATTTCCGACGACCAACTGGACTTGGAACAACACATGGACTTCCTGTGGAACCGCATGTTCCGCCAGACGCTCCTGTGTCATGCCGGCGTGAAGCTTGACCGCTCCCTCAGCTCCGAAGTGGTCCGCTCCCTGCATATTTCGTACATGATCAAGCCGAAAATAACGCCGGTGGACCTACAATCCGACGCCCCGGCCCAATTCGCGAATCTGGCCAAACAGAGCATGATAACCAGTGATCGACTTACCAAAGCGGCCCTGGTCTGCCTGGCCGAACGCTGGCCCGGGACACTCACGTTCGCAGACCTGCTGGCCGCCGCCGGCGACCGCCTGGGGAATGGGGCCAACCCGTCAGCGGAGGATGCCAGACGCCTGGCCGACAGCCTGCGCGACTGGTACGTGTCCCGGCAGCTTGACTTCACCCTTTCCCCTCCGATCTTCCAGCCCCTGGTGACCCAACGCCCGGTGGGCAGCCCGTACGCCCGGTTGCGCGCCCGTGACGTGGCGACGGTCCTTAATATGAAGCTTGACCCGGTTACCCTGGCCGATATGCCACGGCTAGTCCTCTGCCAGCTTGACGGCAAGCGTGATATGGACGCCGTAGCTGAGGCCCTGGCCCAATGGCTACACGCCAACGCCAAACCCAACCCGGGCGTAGCGCCCATGACCCCCGAAGTTGCCGGCAAAATTGCCCGGGAAATACTTCCGCAGATACTAAACCAGCTAGCCCAATACGCCCTCCTGGTGCAATGACTAGCAGTGTTTGTCGGCGATGCGGAAGCCGTGATCGAAGACCGAGGCGAAGTCGAAGACATTCTTGAAATCTTCCAGGGAATCCTCCGCGGTCTTCATGAGGAATCCATTGTCAACCAGGGCAAAAACAATGCGGCCGAAGTCCTCGGTGCAGGTGATGTTCCAGCGCCCGAGCACCGCCGTGGCCATGAAACCCCACTGGCGGAGGGCGAAATCCTTCAGACCCAGGCAAAGCTGCTGACCGGTGATATGACGGCGTTCATCGCCCTTCTGGCAATCTCCGTGCAAACGCTCGACCGTAAACTGCAAACCCCGGGAAACGAACTCGAAAGCTTCGCGGGGATACATGCCAAGCTCTTCCACGACCTCTTGGATAGTCTTCACCGGCTTGGGTTGTGGCTGCGTGGGCATGGGAAAAGTGTAACCAATTGGGACGGGAAAGGGAAAAGAGGAAGGCCCAGGCCAGAGGCGGAAATGAATGGTAAGCGATGAACACCCCCCACCATGGCATTGGCTCCTCTTCTTGATTTCTGGCCGGCCGGCCCCTAATCTAACGTGCGTTCTTAAAACCCATGGCCACCAATAATAATGACGATGGCGACTGGGGCCGGTATCTGGGCTATGGCCTGGAGATGGCGGTTGGCGCCGTCGGCGGACTGTGGGTCGGTGGATGGCTGGATAGACGGTACGGGTGGTATCCCTGGGGCACCATGGGCTGCTGTCTGCTGGGCTTGGCCGCCGGTATGTACCTGCTGATCCGCGATGGATTCAGGGCCAATAAGGACTAGGCTTGACATTCGGTCCTAAGATGTTGCGGCCACAAGGTTTCAAGACCTGGCCCCCAACGCCGGATGTGATGTATGGAGAACGATTGAAGTTATATGAAGACCCTGCTGCTCATCCCGCTGGCGATGCTTCTGGCGGTGGCCGCCGGTTGCGGAGCGTGCATATTAGCCGGCGCCGGACCGCACTTGCGCCAGATACTGACCGCCGCCGGTGTCTGTACGGTCGCCGGCGAAGTGGCTCTGGTGCCTTTGCTCCTGACCAGAGGCTGTGATGTGGCGGCGGTTTCCCAGGCCGGGCTGGCCGCAACCATTGTGCATATGTTATTGACGGTAGTTTTGGCGGTGGTCGCGGTGGAGGTCATCATCACCGGCGACCGCAATGGATTTTTTTACGCGCTGTTTGCCCTTTACTGGATATCGCTTATGTTTGTGGCTGGCGTCGCCATCCGTATGATTCGCAACGCGACCCCGGCGGCCAAGACGCCAGCGTGACGACTGCCAACTAAGTTGCTTTTTGCTTGAGATCATCAATGCCCGTTTTTCTTGCCGCCGCCGACCCTGCCGAACATGTGCTGCCGCACACCCTCTTCGATATCGGCTCCGTACATGTGAACAACCAGATGTTCATGGCCCTGGTGGCGGCGGTGCTGATGCTGCTGATCTTCCCGACGCTGTTTGGCCGGCCCGTCGCCGGGACGCCGCGGGGAACGACGAATTTTTTTGAGGCCATCCTGCAATTCCTCCGCGACGAGGTTTTTCGGCCGGCCCTCAAGGAACACACTGACCGCTTCGTCCCTTTCCTGTGGACGATGTTTTTCTTCATTCTCTTCTGCAACCTGCTGGGAACGATCCCCCTGGCCGAGATCATCTTCGTCCTGACCGGCAAACAACATGTAGGGGGCACGGCGACGGGCTCGCTGAGCACTACCGGGGCCCTGGCGGTTTGCGCCTTTGTCTTCATCCATGTGAGCGGCATGGTGCAGGTGGCGCGCGATCTGATTCACGGCGTCCACGGCCACCACGGTCCGCAACATGGCCAACCCGCCGAAGGTCACGGAGCCGCGGCCGCCGGCCACCATGGCATGTTCGCCCCCCTGGCCATTGTGCTGGCCCCCTGGCTGTACCTGTGGAATTTCGCGCCGCATCCCTTCAAGCCTGGTCCGGGTCAAGCGGCAGTCATGTGGCTGGCGGATGTGCCCTTCTGGCTGATGCTGCTGGTGCTGGAACTGCTGGGCGCGCTCATCAAGCCCTTTGCCCTGGCCATGCGCCTTTTCGCCAACATGATCGGCGGACATATCGTCCTGGCCGTGCTGTTGATACTGATTCCGACCACCGGCATCATCGCCCAACTGGGCGCGGGCCTGCCAGTGACGGTGCTGAGTCTGCTGATGTACGTGCTTGAATTATTCGTGGCGTTCCTCCAGGCGTATATTTTTACGTTTTTGACCACGCTGTTCATCGCCAGTGCGGTGGCGCCGGAACACTAAAGTAAAGGCCCTGGGCCGCCGACGCCAGGGCGTTTGTTGGTAAGATCGGCATGTGATTTATCCGCCCGCTCAGAAGCCTTGACGGCCCGGAGCGAGGCCTTTGGTCCGGGTCCACCCGGAAGGAGACAGTTATGCTCGGTATGCTCGCAGAAGCGGCCAGCCTCGCAACAGGACTTGGCGCCTTGGGAATTTCCGTCGGCGCCGGCCTGGTAGTCGCCGGCGCTGCCTACGGCATCGGCCAGATCGGCGGCAAGGCCGTTGAGTCCATAGCCCGCCAGCCGGAAGCCGGCGGCCGCATCGGCACCAACATGATCATCGCCGCCGCCCTCATCGAAGGGTTCACCTTCTTTGCATTAGGCATCTGCTTCATGCTGATCAAGGTGGTCCAGTAGACTCGCGGCATCTGGCGTAGCGGACGCCAGGCGTAATTCCGGCCCCAGGCGCCCGTAACAGCGCCAGCCCGACCGGGTGCGCCGTGGGTCCGTCGCGGGGATTCTTGCCTTTGAGGATGCTTTCCATGTTCAAGCGATCACGTATCCTGGCGCTCCTGGCGGTATTGGCCGTGGCGCCGATGGCACTGGGCCAACTGGCGTCAGCCTCCCACGCGCCCCCCGCCGCCGCCGAAGCCTCGGCCGGCCAGGAAAAAGGCGGGGACATCATGGGCGTCGACCGGAACCAGGCCATCTGGACCATCGCCATCTTCCTGGTGCTGTTGGGGGTGCTCTACCCCACGGCCTGGAAACAGGTGCTGGCCGGCCTCAAGGCCCGCGAGGAACGCATCCGCCGGGACATAGCCGACGCCGAAGCGGCGCGGCTCAAGGCCGAGGAAACGCTCAAACAATATGCGGCGCGGCTGGAAACGGCCGAGCAGCAGGTGCGCGACATGCTCAGCAAGGCCACGTTCGAGGGCGAGAAGATCGCCGCCCAGATCCGCAGCAACTCTCAGAAGGAAAGCGAAGAACTCAAGCAACGCGCCTTGCGCGATATCGAGGCCGCCCGCAAGCAGGCGGTTCGCGAGGTCTATGAGCAGGGCGCGGGGCTGGCCACCAGCGTCGCCGAGAAGATCCTCCGCCGCCAGCTCAATCCTGACGACGCCCGCGACCTGGTCAACCAGAGCCTTCAGCAACTACAGGACGCCGCTTCGGAAAGTTAGACCATGGCCAACCTCAGCAACCATTCCCCCATAGCCGTGGCCTACGCCCGCAGCCTGCTGGAACTGGCCAACGAAGGCCAGGTCACGCGGGAAGTGGCCACGGAGCTGCTGCAACTGGGGCAGCTTATCCAGGACAATCCCACTTTCGGGCTGTTCATGGCCGATCCGGCCATCAGCCACGAGGAACGAGCCGGCATCCTCCAACGCATCTTCCAGGGGCGGGTGCAGCCGTTGATTTTCAGCTTCTTGGCCGTGCTCAACCGCCACGGCCGCCTGGCCATGCTCGCGCACATGATCGGAGCGTACGGAGTCCTGCTCGACATTCAGGCAGGCATTATCAATGTGGATCTCACTGTGGCCGCCAAGGTGGATGACCGGCAACTGGAAGAAATCCGCCGGCAGATTTCTGCGGCCCTGGGCAAACAGGCGGTGGTCAGCCAATATGTGGATGATTCGATCATCGGCGGCATGGTCCTTCGCGTCGATGACCGCCTCATCGACGGCAGCGTCCGCGGACAGCTTCAGGCGCTGAAGACGCAAATGCTGGCCGCGGCACAACAGGCATAACGGAATACCAATCGATTCGGAGTTTTCATGGCAATCAACGTCGCTGAAATCACCAGCATTCTCAAACAGGAAATCGCCGGCTTCGAACGGAAGCTGGAAGTGAGCGAAGTCGGCACGGTCATCGAAGTGGGCGATGGCATCGCTCGCATCTACGGCCTGCGCAACGCCATGGCCGGCGAACTGCTGGAGTTCCAGAACGCCGCCAAGACCATGGCCCAGGTGTTCAACCTGGAAGAGGATTCGGTGGGCGCTGTCATCTTCGGCAACTACCTGGAGATCCACGAAGGCGAGCAGGTGCGATCTACCGGCCGCCTGTTGGAAGTGCCGGTTGGCGATGCGGTAATCGGCCGCGTGGTCAATCCCCTGGGCCAGCCGCTGGATGGCGGGCCGGCCATTCCCCTCACCGAAACCCGCAAGATGGATATCGTGGCCCCCGGAATCGCCGAACGCCAGCCGGTCAAGGAGCCTCTGCAGACCGGCATCAAGGCCATCGACAGCATGGTGCCCATCGGCCGCGGCCAGCGCGAACTGATCATCGGCGACCGCAAGACGGGCAAGACCGCCATCGCCGTCGATACGATCATCGCCCAGAAGGGCAAGGGCGTGAAATGTTTCTATGTCGCCGTCGGCTGCAAGGAATCGACCGTCGCCAGCACCGTGGACGTGCTCAAAGCCGCCGGGGCCATGGAGTACACCACCGTGGTCGTGGCCTCGGCCGCCGACCCGGCCCCGCTCCAATACATCGCTCCCTATGCCGGCTGCGCCATGGCCGAGTATTTCATGTGGAAGGGTCAGGCCACGCTGTGCGTCTATGACGATCTTTCCAAGCAGGCCGCCGCCTACCGCCAGCTTTCGCTGCTGCTGCGCCGGCCACCGGGCCGCGAGGCCTACCCTGGCGACGTGTTTTACCTGCACAGCCGCCTGCTGGAGCGGGCCGTCAAGCTTTCCGAGGCCCAGGGTGGCGGATCATTGACCGCTCTGCCCATCATCGAAACCCAGGAAGGCGAAGTCTCCGCTTATATTCCCACCAATGTTATTTCCATAACCGACGGCCAGATATATCTGGAGCCGGATTTGTTCTTCGCGGGGGTGCGTCCGGCCATCAACGTCGGGATAAGCGTCAGCCGGGTGGGCGGCAACGCCCAAACCAAAGCCATGAAGAAGATCGCCGGCTCGCTGCGCCTGGATCTGGCGGCCTATCGCGAACTGGAAGCCTTCGCCCAACTCGGCACGGAGTTGGACAAAGCCACGCAGGCCCAGCTTGATCGCGGAGCCCGCCTGGTGGAACTGCTTAAGCAGCCGCAGTACAAGCCAATGCCCATGGAACAGGAAGTCATGGTCATATACGCCGGTACCAAGGGATTCCTGGACGATGTTCCACTGCCGCGCATCGCTGAGTTCCAAAACAGTTTCCTTCAGTACGTGGCCACCAGCGCCGCGCAACTGCCGGTTCAACTGGGGGAGAAAAAAGAGCTGACCGAGGAACTGGAAGGGCAACTCAAAGTGGTGTTGCAGGATTTCAAGGCCAAGGTCTGGAAGAAATAAACGCCTGGTCGCTTGCCGACAAGCCAGGCGCAGCCCATCGTGGCTGTGGCGGTTGCGTTACACAGGCCGCAGGGTTGGCCATGCGGCGGGACCCTGGGCCGGAAGATTTCCATTAACCACACGAAAAAAAATTGCTGTTTCCAGGTAATTTCTCTGTTCGTTCAACGTTTGCTAAAGTAGGATGCTGGCCTGATTAGCTTGGGCATCCTTCGATGATCGGCTCGCAAAAGGTGTGGACGAGCCGCCTTGGCGTATGAACGGCCAGGTACATGCGATTGGGTGATGCCGCAACCTGATTCACGGGCAATGAACACACAGTTCTCCGATTTCGCCTTCAGTCACGACAAGTTCCCCAGGAGCCTGTGCGGCTACGATGTCATCGACTATATCGGCGAAGGCGCCGGTAGCGTCATCTACGTCGTATCAGACCCCAAGACGCAGCAATTATACGCCCTCAAGCACGTGGTGCGCAAAGACGACCGCGACATCCGATTTGTCGAACAACTTGAAAACGAATACGAAGTGGCCCGGCAATTTTCCCAGGGCGGATTGCGGCGGGCGATCGAGTTAAAGATCAATCGCACCATGCTCCGCAAAGTGGTGGAGGCGGTGCTGGTGCTGGAACTCTTCGACGGCATACCCCTGGAGAACCGCCCGCCGACCTCTATGCTGGAGACGGTCGATGTTTTCACCAAGGCTGCCCACGCCCTGGAGACCCTGCATCAACTGGGCTACATCCACTGCGACATAAAGCCCAACAATATCCTTGTCGGCCCCAACGGCGACGTGAAGATCATCGACTTCGGCCAAGCCTGCAAGGCCGGCACGATCAAGGAACGCATCCAGGGGACCCCCGACTACATCGCACCCGAACAGGTGCGCCGCGAGCCGGTCAGCATCCGCACCGACATCTTCTGCTTGGGCGCCACCATGTACTGGACATTGTGCGGCAAGAAGATCCCCACTTTGTTCACTCTTAAGAAGTCGGAAAACAGTTTCCTGGTCGACAATAAAATTGCCACGCCGCGCGAGTTCAACAGCAAAGTTCCCGAAAACATCTCCAACCTGGTGATGGATTGCGTCCGTACGGCTCCGTCCAAGCGTCCGGTCAACATGGGCGAAGTCGCCGGACGTCTGGAAATCATGCACCATGGGCTGGCCGCCCAGCAATGCAAAGCCGCCAGTAATGCCACCGCCGGCACACTCTGACGCCCCTCCTCCGTTCCTTCTTTATTTTAAAATGCGCTTCGCCCCCGAGATATGATCAGGCCCATCGCAGACGCCACGTCCACTATTCCTCAAACAGCCGGAATTGCTTCCCATCCTCCACCACCGATTCCACCGTTCCATCGGCGAACCGCGTCAGTAGCCTGTCGCCCGGCCGCACCGCCGCCGCTCCGCGCGCCACCGACTGCGTCTTCTTCAGCAGAGTCACGGTATACCCACGCTCCAGCACGCGTTGCGGGCTCAGAGCCGTCAGTTGCGCCTCAAGGGCCGCCAGTCGCGCCAGGCGCCGTCGGCCGCCTTCCTGCATCGCCCGCTCCATCCGCCCGGAAAGCATAGCCACCTTCTGCCGCGCCAATCCCAGTGCGTGCCGAGGATGGCTTTCTCCCAGCGCTGCAGCCCCGGCCAGCATCTTCTGACGCCATACCCCCAACAATGCCGACATCCCCCGCGCCAGCCGCAATTCCTTTTGCCCCAGCCTCTGGCGCCAGGCCGCCGCCACGGCCGCCGGGCTCCGCCGCTCCAGCCGAATGGCCGCCTCCTGTACCCGGCGCTGGAACACCCGCAGACGCTGGCTCAACGCCGTCGCCATCGAGCCCCGGGCATCATCAAGACTCTGACGCCGTTGCTGTACCACGTCCAATGGACGCCGGAAAAACTCGTGCCGTTCGATGTTGACGAATCGCCAATTGCCCTGCTCCAATCGGCGGCCCATCTCCCGCCGCAACCGCGCCAGCAATGCATCTATATTCTGACCGCACGTCCGCCAATGCCCCGCAACCACCTGCGCCGCTTCTGTGGGTGTGTGGGCGTGATAATCGGCCACCAGGTCGGCGATCGACACATCCACCTCATGTCCGATGCCCGTGACCACCGGAATCTCCGAAGCACATACCGCCCTGGCCACGGCCTCTTCGTTGAACGCCCATAAATCCTCCAGCGAGCCGCCGCCGCGGGCGAGGATGATTACCTCCACGCCAATGTCCTGACGACATCGATTGATATGCGCCAGGGCCTGGGCGATCTTTTCGCCAGAACCTTCCCCCTGCACCGGCACGTGGTACAGGTACAGCCGCAGGGCCGGGAAGCGCCTGAACACTTTGAGCATATCCTGGAGTGCCGCGGTGGAGCGGCTGGTGACCATCACGATTCGCCGCGGGTAAATGGGCAGCGGCTTCTTGCGCGCCGGATTGAACAGCCCCTGGGCATCGAGCTTGGCGCGGAGTTGTTGGAACGCCAGTTCCAGGGCCCCCTGTCCCAGCGGATGAAGGCTGGTGGCATAGAGCTGGTAGCGTCCGCGTTGGGCGTATACTTCCACCCGTCCGCGTGCCAGCAGTTCCATTCCATCTTCGGGCGTGAATTTCAGCCGCTCCACGTCACTGCGGAACATCACGCAGTCGATGCAGGAATTAGTGTCTTTGAGCGTAAAATAGGCATGCCCCGAACCGGCATTAAGCTTGAAATTGCTGACCTCGCCCTTGACCGCCAATGACGCCGGCAACGAGCCCTTGATCGCCTGATCGATCCGCGTCGTGAGCTGGGTAACGCTAAGCACGTCCGAGCCCTGAACCGGCATGGGCGCCGCCGTGTTCTGCCGGCGACCTTTCACGCTCTCATAAAACTCCAAGAAGCTTCTGGCCGTCATGGCCGGCAGTATAGCAGGAGCAAGGGCAATGCTGAATTATGAATGCCGCCACCTCAGCTCGTTGCGCCGGTCGCATCGCGACACATTATTTTTGCCGCCAGCTCGATGGGATGCAGCGCGCCGATCTTCGCCTCGTCACGCATCTGATGGCGGCAGGAGGTTCCGGGGGCAAGGACTATGGTGTCGGGGGCGAGATTTTTAAGGTGGCCGGACAGGGATTGCGCGAATATCTGTTGCGAAAGCGCCAGATTTTTTTCCAGAAAGCCGAATGATCCGGCCATGCCACAGCAGCCGGAAGGCAAGACCTTCAGCCTATCGCCCAGCAGACGGCGCATCAGGCCGGCGCTGCTTTCCTCGCCCATTATGGCTTTCTGATGGCAATGGCCATGCATCAGCACCTGCGGGCCGACCGCCGACTGGTCGGGAACCGCGGGCCGCAGGGGATGCTGCTCCCAACCTTTATTCACGAAATCTTCGAGCATCATGGCTTTGTCGGCGCAACGCTGGCGCAGCTCCAATGGCGTCTGAAGCTTCAGGCTCAGCCATTCATCTTTCATAGCCGCCAGACAGGATGGCTCGGCTACAACAATCGCCTTGACCTGGGGATCGTCAATGTGGGGCTGGAGGCGCGACAGGGTCCGGTCGATGGTCCGCTGGGCCTCGGCGAGATTGCCGGTGGAAATCATGGACCGCCCGCAACAGCCGGCGCGGGGCAGAATCGCCTGGTAACCGAGGGTTTGCAAAAGGGTAATCGCCGCCCTTCCCACTGCCGGCTCGTTGTAGGTGGTGAAGCAATCGGCAAACAATACAACTTTGGGCCCGGTCGTCGCCGGCGCGGCTTTGCGCCCCCGGAACCAGGCGAAAAGCGATCGTTCAAAACGCGGCATACTGCGGCGATCGGCCAGGCCCAGTTGGCGATTCAGCACCGCCCGCACCGTGCGCCGCGCTGTCAGCCAGTTGGCCAGCCCCGGAGCCAGCGAACCGAGGCGATTGAGCAGCCGGATGTTCCCAAACGCCCGCGCCGCCAGCGGCACGCGCCCTTCCTGCCGATAGCGCTGGGCCGTGTACTCGGCCTTGAGCTTGGCCACATCCACGTTGCTGGGACATTCGCTCTTGCATGCCTTGCAGCTCAGACACAGCGACAGAGTTTCGATGGTGTCGGGATCGGACCACGGTCCATGGCCGTTGTGCCCGGCGGCGGAAATCTGGCCGGAGATCGCCGTCCGCAGGGCATTGCCGCGCCCGCGCGTGGAATGACGCTCATCCAGTGTCGCCCGGTACGATGGACACATCGTTCCCAGGGCGGTCTTGCGGCAAACACCGGCGCCATTGCACATCTCGACGGCCCCGGCAAAACCCTCCTGGGCGCTGTAATCAAAAAATGTATCCACCTGGGGCCAGCTCAGATCGCTGTCGCCGGGCCGCACGCGCAAATTGCTGGTTATGTTCTCCACCGGACCGGCATCCACGATCATACCAGGGTTGAGAAGGCCATCGGGGTCGAACAGACGCTTGATGCGCCGGAACGCCTCCATAAGCTCCGCGCCGTAGTAGCGCTCCAGCAACGGTCCGCGCGAACGGCCATCGCCGTGCTCGCCGCTCATCACTCCGCCGCACTCCCTGGCCAGGTCGGCCACCTCGACGGCGATGGCGCGCATCCTGTCGCGATCCGCCTCGACGTGCAAATCAAGCATCGGACGGATGTGCAGCACGCCCACCGAGGCGTGGGCGTAATACGCCGCCATGGTGCCGTGGCGGGCAATGATCGCCTTGCAGCCATCCACAAAACGCGACAGGTTCTCGATGGGAATAGCATTGTCCTCGATCACCGTCACCGGCTTGCGATGGGCCGACATGTTGTGCAGGAGCGGCTCGCCGGCCTTGCGCAAAGCCCAGGCGCGCAGCTGGGCCGCCTGATCGAGATACAGGCCCATCGGGGCGCCGCCCAGCACCTCCGCGAGTTGGCGGAACGACCCGGCGATCTTTGAGCCCGCTTCGCTCACCTGGTACTCCACATACAGCACGGCCCGGGGCGGCTTGTCGCCCAGGGGAGTGATCAGATCCATGTAGCGCCGGCACTCGTTATTGCCTCGCGCCGCTTCCAGAACCACATCATCGAGCAATTCCACGGCGCTGGGCCCAGTGCCGAGAATCGCCGGCACCGCGGCAATCGCCGCCTCGACTGAAGCGAACGATGCGATGGCCAACCCCCGCGCCAACGGCAGCGGCCGGAGCTTCAAATGGGCCCCCAGCACCGCCGCCAGCGTCCCTTCCGAACCGCAGATAAGACCGGTCAAATCCAGATTCTCCGCCGTCACTCCCCGATCGAGCTGGGCCAGGATACTGTCCAGGGCATACCCGGCGTTCCGCCGCATCGTCTTGGGAAACCGGTCCCGGATCAGAGCGGCGTATTCGCGGACTATCTTTTCCACCCCCGCCGCCAGATTGAGCGCGTTGGCATCGCGGCGGCCGGCACTGGGGCCAATCCAGAAGCGCGTGCCGTTCACCAGGCCGATATCCAACCCCACCACGTTGTCGCAGGTCCGCCCGTACTTGATCGATCTTGCCCCGGCGGCATTATTCCCGATACATCCGCCAATCGAAGCCTGGGCGCTGGTGGCCGGATCAGGAGCGAAGAACAGCCCGGTGCCCTCGGCGACCAGGTGGCGGTTCAATTCGTCCACGCCCAGACCCGGCTCGACATGGGCCAAACAGCCGACTTTATTCACCGATAATATCCGCCGGCACCCCGTCGAATGGTCCAGCACGACCGCCTTGTTGGCGCACTGACCAGCCAGGCTTGTGCCTCCACCGCGCAGCAGCACCGGCAACTTGCGCTGGCCGCACCAGGAAACCACGCTATGCAACGTCGCGATGTCGCGCACCAGAACCACGCCCAGCGGCTGGACCTGATAGTTGGAGGCGTCGGTCGCGTAAAGCAGCCGGTGGTGGCCATCAAAGCGCACCTGCCCTGGCGCCAGCGCCTCCAACTCCGCGACCAGACCGGCAGTCTGATCCGACGTTCCCTGTCGCACAATCGGCAGCGGCACAACCCGGGATTGTTCTGGCGATTCCATATCCCCCAGAATATCATGGCGCTGGCCCGGAGGATACCCACGTGCAAGAGAACGGTGAACCATGAACGGCGAAGGGAGAACCTCCAGACAGGGAACGACACCGCAACGCAGCGCCGTCGCCGCCGACCGCGCCTCTATGTTGTGTTTCGTATTTTATGTTACATATTTCATATTGTTTCTCGCCTTCTGGCCCGGCCTCTGCGTCTGTGCCGCCGAGCCTCCTGCCTTCCCCGATCCCGCTCCTCCCCAACTGCACAATCCGTCTCAACTGGACCCTGGCGAACCTCTGGATCACCCGGCCCTGACTTTCCACGCCGCTCCCAGGCCTCTGCCACCCGCCGCCGTTACCCAGGACTGGCCATGTTTCCTGGGCCTTTCGCACAACGCCGTCTCCGCTGAAACCCATTTACTTGCGGACTTCCCGGCCGCCGGACCGCCTCTGGTCTGGGAGGTCGCCAAGGGAGAAGGATACGCCGCTCCCGCCATTGCCCAAGGCCGCCTCATCATTTTCCACCGCGTACGCGATGAAGAAATCGTCGATTGCCTCCAGGCTGAAACCGGCAGACTCTTCTGGCATTTCGCCTACCCCACCACCTATCGCGACCGCTTCTCTTACAACGGCGGGCCGCGCGCCTCTCCAGTTATCGATGGCAGCCTGGTCTACACCATAGGCGTTGAGGGCAAACTGCACTGCCTCAAACTGGCCACCGGTCAACTGCTCTGGCAGCGCGATCTGCCCGCTGAATTCCACCTTAAGCCCAACTTTTTCGGCGTCGGGAGCACCCCACTGGTGGAGGGCGACCAGCTGATCGTGAACCTGGGAGCTCCCAACGGCCCTTGCGTGGCCGCCTTTGACAAAGGCAACGGCAAAATTGCCTGGGGCGCCGGGTCCGCCTGGGGCCCAAGCTACGCCTCCCCCGTCCCCGCCACCATCCTCGGTCGGCGGCGCATCTTCGTCTTCGCCGGCGGCGAAAGCCATCCGCCCGGCGGCGGCCTGCTCTGCATCGATCCCGCCAACGGCGCCATCGACTTCGAGTTCCCCTGGCGCAGCCGTTCCGAGCAGTCCGTCAACGCGTCCAACCCCGTCATCCTCGACGGCCAGGTCTTCATTTCCGAATGCTACGGCGTCGGCAGCGCTCTCCTGGACCTCCATGCCGATGCCGGCAAGCTCGCGGCGGCCACCGCCTGGAAGACCGACCAATTCGGCATCCATTTCATGACCCCCATCGCCCGCGATGGTTATCTCTACGGCGTCCACGGCCATGGCCCCCAAGATTCGCCCTTGGTCTGTCTGGATCTGAAAACCGGCAAGGAGGCATGGCGATCGCGCGAGCAATGGACGGAAACCACAGGCACCATCGATGCCCCATGCCAGCGCAAGTTCGAGCTCGCCCGCTGTTCCCTGCTGCTGGCCGAAGGCCGATTCCTATGCCTGGGCGAATACGGCCATCTGCTCTGGCTGGACCTGACCCCCCAGGGCTGCCGTCAGATCTGCCGGGCCTGGCTCTTTGACGCCGGCGAAAGCTGGACCTGCCCGGTGCTCAGCCATGGCCTGCTCTACATCTGCCAGAACGTCGCCGACCGGCGCCACGAACATACCCCTCGCCTCCTTTGCTACGATCTGCGCGTCAACCATTAGCCAGCTTCGATTTACATTTGGCCTTGGGCCTTTTACATTGACATCCAATCACCACTACCCATGCCTCCCAAAGTCTCTAACCTCCTGCAGATGCTCCAGCAGGCCCAGCGTCTCCATCAATCCGACCGCCTTGCCGATGCCGAGGCGATTTATCGCCAGGTTCTCGCCCAAGACCCCAATAACCCCGATGCCCTGCATCTTCTGGGTCTGCTCGCCTGGCAGGTCGGCAGGCCGGACGCCGCCATCGAATTGCTCCAAAAAGCCGTCGAACGACGGCCGACATTCCCCGAAGCCTACGCCAACCTCGGCAATGCCTATGGCGATGCCGGGCGGATCGATGAAGCCATCGCCGCCTGCCGCATGGCCATAAAGCTCAAGAAGGACTTTCCTCAGGCCTACACCAATCTTGGCAATGCGCTGTACTCCAAGGGCCTTTTTGACCAGGCCATCGACGCCTATCGCCAGGCCATACGCCTCAAAGGCAGTTTCCCCGAGACCCATAATGGCCTGGGCAACGCTCTGCGCGACAAGGGCAGGATCGATGAGGCCATCGCCGCCTATCGCCGGGCCATCGAACTGCGCAAGGATTACGCCCAAGCCCACAGCAATCTGGGCGGCATTCTCAAGGATAAGGGGCAGCTCGAACGGGCGATCGCCGCCTGCCGCCGGGCCATCGAACTGAAACCCGATCTGGCTCACGCCTACGTGAACCTAGGCAGCGCCCTCAAGGACAAAAACCAGCTCGATGAAGCCATCGCCGTCTATCGCCGGGCCATCGAACTGGACGACAAGATCGCCGAGGCCCACTGCAATCTCGGCATGGCCCTTAAAGAAAAGGGACAAACTGGGCAAGCCGTCATCGAGTGTCGGCGGGCCATCGAACTCAAGGACAACCTGCCCCAGGCTCACGGCAATCTGGCCGGGGCCCTGCTTGAACAAAAGCAGTTCGCTGCCGCTTTGGCCGCCTGCCGCAAGGCCCTGGAAATCAAGCCGGATTTCGCCGAAGCCCATTGTTGCCTGGGCAGCGTCTTATGGCACTTGGACCGCTTCGACGAGGCCTTCGCCGCCTGGCGGCATGCCACAGAGCTGAAGCAAGAATATCCCGAGCCCCACTACAACATGGCCAACGCTCTGCGGGACATCGGCAGGATGGACGAGTCCATCGCCGCCGCCCGCCGGGCCATCGGGCTCCGGGCCGACTACGGCGAAGCCCATTTCAGCCTGGCCTTGACCTTGCTGTTGACCGGCGACTTTCGCCAGGGTTTCCGCGAGTATGAGTGGCGATGGAAGATGAGGGACCAGGGCATCACCCACAGTTTCCCCGACCCGGCGTGGCGGGGCGAGGATCTGGCCGGCCAGACGATACTGCTGCACGCCGAACAGGGACTGGGCGACACCATACAGTTCATCCGCTACGCCCCTCTGGTCAAGCAGCACGGCGGGCGAGTCATCGTGCAATGCCAGGAAGACCTGTATGGTCTGCTAGCCGATTATCCCGGCGCCGATCAGGTAATACCCCGGGGCAGGCCCCTGCCCCAATTCCAACGGCATTGTCCGCTGTTGGATATTCCCCTGGCTCTGGGCACGGACTTGAACTCGATTCCTTCCCCGGGTCCTTATCTGAACCCCAATCTCCAGCGCGTCATCCATTGGAACGAGGCCATTGCCGCTCATAAGGACCGTCTCAAAATCGGCCTGGTCTGGGCTGGCCGGCCCCAGCACAAGAACGACCACAACCGCTCCATCGCCCTGGCCCAATTAGCCCCGCTTGCCGATGTTCCCAACGCCATATTCTTCAGCCTTCAGAAAGGCCCAGCCGCCACCCAGACTCCGCCACAAGGCATACCCTGGGTGGACTTCACCGAACAATTGACCGATTTTGCCGAGACGGCGGCCCTGCTAGCCAACCTCGATCTGGTGCTGACGGTGGATACCTCCGTCGCCCATCTGGCCGGGGCTATGGGCAAGAAGGTCTGGGTCATGCTCCCGTTCATCGTTGACTGGCGTTGGCTCTTGGGTCGTACTGATTGCCCCTGGTATCCCACTATGCGCCTGTTTCGCCAGCGCACCCGCGGCGACTGGACCGGCGTTATCCAGAGCATAGCCGAGCAGTTACGCCGCCTTTGACCTTTCCCGCTAAATCCCTAAACTTATTTTCCGGTAGGCGTCCCAAGGCGTGCCTGGGGCTTGCAAGCATGGCGGCATCGGAACCGGGCTAATTATGATTGTCGATTGTCATACTCATATCTGGCAGTCCCCGGAGCAACTGGGTCAAGCCGACCTGGGTGATGCGGCCAGGCGACCGCGCCCCAATCGCCCCGCCGCCGGTGCCACCTCGCGGACCATCCCCGCCGCCGATGCCGATTACCACTGGGCCCAGTCCGCCGCTGCCGATAAATCCTTCGTGTTGGGCTTCAAGAGCCGCTATCTCGGCGCCAATGTCCCTAATGTCTACATCGCCGATTACGTCAAACGCTTCCCCCAGAAACTCATCGGTTTTGCCGGGATTGATCCCACCGAACGCTCCGCAATCGAGGAAATCCATTCCGCCCGCAACACCCTGCGCCTTCGCGGCATCACCATCTCGCCGGCCAACCAGGACTTCCATCCCGCCGACACCAGGGCTATGCGCGTCTATGCCAAAGCCGAGCAACTGGGCATGCCCATTATCGTTCACCCCGGCGGCCAGGCCACCGAACCAGGCAAACTGGAATTCGCCCGCCCCTGCCTGCTGGACGAAGTCGCCCGGGCCTTCCCCAAATTGCGTCTGGTGATCGCCCAGTTGGGCTGGCCCTGGATCGATGAAACCATCTGCCTGCTGGGCAAGCACGCCAACGTCTTCGCCGACATAAGCGGCCTGCTTGGCCGCTCCTGGCAGGCCTACAACATCCTGGTAAACGTCCACCAGTACGGCGTGATCGACAAACTCCTGTTCGGCAGCGATTTCCCCTACGGCGCCGTCACCGAATGCATCGAGACCCTTTACAGCATCAATCAACTGGCCCAGGGAACCAACTTGCCGCTGATTCCCCGCGAGGCCCTGCGCGGCATTGTTGAACGCGATGCCCTGGCCCTGCTGGGACTGCTCTAAAATGGCTGTTGCCTTAACGGAAGAAGGCCCCCGATGAAACCTATGTCATCTTGCACTTTTCATCTTTTCTTCGTCTTCCTTTTTCTGGCCGTCGCCGGTTGCTCTTCCTCTTCCACCGGCATCACCATCACCGGCCGCGCCAGCGGGAACGCCTACCTCGGAGATTTCCCCACCGCTTTCATCGGCAATGCCCACGATGGCGAGTACGACGTCGTCATGATCAGCGACGATCCTTCCGACCACGCCGACAGCGGCAATGGTCCCCTCCAACCCGTCATCGACCAACCTTTGCGGCAGGCCATCTGCATCCACATCCTCTGGCGACCGAGCTATGGGGCCATGGCCAAGGAAGCCTCCATCACCAACGCCATCATCGACTGGTACGTCTTCGGTAACTCCGACGAACGCAACCCCAAGGTCATCCACTACGGCGGCGCCGGCTTTGTTCGCGTCTACCCCAAGGAAGAGACTGCCAAGATCGATATTCGCGACGGCCAGGTTCAGCCTAAACTCCGCCGTGGCGACATGCGGGATCCCCTGGGTCCGGCCGTCATCGCCGGTTCGTTCCGCGCCATCCACGACGACCACCGCGTGCAGGAGTTGCTTTTCCGCATCCGCCAGCAAGCCGGCGAAACGGAAAAGCCGGTGGCATCCGGCAAGTGAGCGCGGGCGACAAAATGCCATGGATCACAGTTTGCATGCACGGCACCTCCCACCCAGCCTCCAGAAGATGATTCCGCAGGCGGTCCACAAAGCCGGCCAGAGCCGCAAGCATGGAGCCGACAAGGCGGCTGCGGAGCGGTCGCGCCGCGACCGGCCATTAGCCTATCCATGCGACCTATCGTCTGCTAAGATGTTTTCATCCGTATGCCGTTAAAGTTCGAGATATATCGTGACGGAACTAGGCTGACGACGTTTGCCCCGACTGCGGCGATAGTCATTGGCCCCGAGAGCGTGCCCATGCCTGGCGAGGTGAGCTTCCGCGATGGGATGCTCGTGGTGCATCGCGCCGACACACAGGCCGCCGCCGTCGGGCTGCTGTGGGATGCCGGCTCCCAGGGCCAGTACCACCTGGAAACCACCCGGTTGCCGCCGCGCCCCGAGCCCTACAATCTGAACCTCGAATTGGCGCGCATGCGCCTGATGAAGATCGTCCAGAAACTGGAAGACTGGAATCTCTTCGACTTCCCGCGAATCGAGAAATACACCCAGCGTTTCAAGGATGCGCAAATGCTCTTTGCCGACGCCCTGGGCTACAAGGACGATCCCGCCGCCGCCGCCCGGCTGGCCGATCAATCCCTGGCCATATCCCTGGACCTCTCCGAGCAACTGGCCGCGTTCCACTGCGAACTGCTCATCAACCGCCGCCGGGCCGGCAACGGATTCGCCAGGCATGTTTTTGGATGCCGGGTGAATCCCGCCATCCAGAACCAGAAATACCGCGAAATGCTGATCAACAACTTCGATTACGCGGTTATGCCCATGTCCTGGAAGCAATTGCAGCCGCAAGAAGGCGAATTTGAAACGACAGAGGTCGATCACTGGGTGGAAACCCTGGCCCTCAAACGCACGCCGATCATCGCCGGGCCTCTTGTCAGTTTCGACGGACCGGACACGCCCGCCTGGCTCTATGTCTGGGAGAATGACTTCGACACCATTCGCGAATTGACCTATCAGTACGTCCAAAAGGTGGTACACCGCTACCGCAAGGCCGTGGCGGCCTGGAATGTCGTCGCCGGCCTGCACACCAATATCGCCTTCGCCTTCACCTTCGAACAGATAATAGAACTAACCAGGCTGGTGGTAGCGCAGATCAAGAACATGCTCCCCAACTCGCGCGTGCTCATAACGGTGAGCCATCCCTTCGGCGAATATGCCGCCAAAGCCAAGTCGGGTGTGCCGCCCATGTTGTATGCGGAAATGGTGGCCCAGGCCGGGATCAATTTCGAGGCCTTCGCCGTCGAACTGGAACTGGGCGTGCCGGAGCCGGGCCACTTTATGCGTGACCTGTTCCAGATCAGTTCGATGCTGGACCGCTTTGCGACTCTGGGCCGGCCGGTTTCCCTCACTGCGGTCAGCGCCCCCGGGCGGGCCAACCCCGACCCCGGCGACCGCAGCGAAGGCCGCCTCGACCCCTCCGCCGCCGGCCGCTGGCACCGGCCCTGGGATCCGCAACTCCAGGCCGAATGGCTGGAGGCCGTATACCGCATCGCCATGAGCAAACCTTTCATAGAAAGCATTGCCTGGGGCAGCTTGGCCGACATCAGCCCCGCCCTTGCCGGCGGCGGTCTGCTTGATGACATGCTCCAGCCCAAACCAGCTTTCACACGCCTCCAGGCCATGCGCGAACAGTTCCATTCGTGGAGCACCAAGAAGGCGTGATGGGACGCCTCGGGCACGCTACGCGTTGGACCAAGACCAATGCGACCTCAGCCAATGCCGCCTGGACTGACTTGAGCCGTGTTTCCCTCTGCCGTCGAGGCTGCTATGGCCCAATTCAAAGTTGTCAGCCCCTTCCAACCTCAGGGCGATCAGCCCCAGGCCATTGAGAACCTCGCCGGCGGGCTGTTTGCCGGCCAGAAATTCCAGACCCTTATGGGCGTCACCGGCTCGGGCAAGACCTTCACCATGGCCCAGGTCGTCGCCCGAGTGCAAAAACCCACCCTGGTCATCAGCCATAACAAGACCCTGGCCGCCCAGCTTTACGAAGAATTCAAGGGGTTGTTTCCCGACAACGCCGTCGGCTATTTCGTAAGCTATTACGACTACTACCAACCCGAAGCCTACATACCCCAGCGCGACATTTACATCGAGAAGGACGCCAGCCGCAACGACGACCTGGACCGTCTGCGTCTGGCGGCCACCAGCAACCTCGTCAGCCGCCGCGACGTCCTTCTGGTGGCTTCGGTAAGCTGCATCTTCGGCCTGGGCTCGCCGGAGGAGTACAAACGCAGCGTGCTGTCCCTGGCCAAGGGCATGCAAATCGATCGCGACGAAATGCTCCGCCGCCTGATTGACTTGCAATACAACCGCAACGACATCGAGTTCAAACGCGGCGTCTTCCGCGTCCGCGGCGACGTCGTGGAACTGCATCCTTCCTACGAGGAATTCGCCTGGCGCATCGGATTTTTTGGGGATGAGATCACCAGCATCGACACCATCAATCCCATCAGCGGCGAACTGATCCGCGCCGAGCCCAACATCTTCGTATACCCGGCCGTCCACTACGTCATGCCCCAGGAGCGGCTGGACGCGGCCCTGGATTCGATTCGCGCCGAACTGGATCTGCGGGTTATGACCCTGCGCGGCCAGGGCAAACTTCTGGAGGCCCAGCGACTCCTGGCCCGCACCAAGTACGACCTGGAGTTGCTCCGCGAAGTGGGCGTATGCCCGGGAATTGAAAACTACAGTCGGCACCTGGACGGCCGCCGGCCCGGAGAGAAACCCTACACTCTCATCGACTATTTCCCCAGGGATTTTCTGCTCATCATCGACGAATCGCACGTGAGCCTGCCGCAACTGCGGGCGATGTATAACGGCGACCGCCAGCGCAAGGAAGTGCTGGTGGAGCACGGTTTCCGCCTGCCTAGCGCCCTGGACAACCGTCCGCTGAAATTTGAGGAATTCGAGGCCATGTGGAACCAGGTGGTGTTCGCCTCGGCCACGCCCGCCAAGTACGAACTGGAAAAGACCGGCGGCGAGATCGTCGAACAGATGCTGCGTCCCACCGGCCTGGTCGACCCCCAGATCGTCGTGCAACCGGCCCAGGGCCAGGTGCCGCACCTGATAGCGGAGATACGCCAGCGAGCCGCGGCCAATGAGCGCGTGCTGGTCACCACCCTGACCAAGCGTCTGGCCGAGGACCTCAGCGCTTATATCCAGGAAGCCGGCTTCAAGTGCCGCTATCTGCATAGCGACATCCATACACTGGAACGCGTGGAAATCCTCCACGACCTGCGTCAGGGCGACTTCGACGTCCTGGTGGGCGTCAACCTGCTGCGCGAGGGTCTGGATCTGCCGGAGGTCTCGATGGTCGCTATTCTCGATGCCGACAAGGCCGGCTTTCTGCGCAGCGAAACCTCGATGATCCAGACCATCGGCAGGGCCGCCCGCAACGTCAACGCCAAGGTGATCCTTTACGCCGACACCACCACCCCGGCGATGCAGAAAACCATCGACGAGACCAGCCGGCGGCGGACTATCCAACAAGCCTACAACCAGGAACACGGTATCACTCCCCAGACCGTGCAGCGGGCCATCCGCACCGGCATCGAGGCCGAAATGAAGGCCCGCCGCGTCGCCCAGGACGCCATTCACGCCAATGAAGATCAACTGGACCAGGTCGAACTGATAAAGTTGCTCGAGGAGGAAATGCTCGAAGCGGCGCGGAATCTGGAATTCGAGCACGCCGCCCGTTTGCGGGACAAGATCAACGACCTCAAGGGCGCGCCGATTATCAAAGGCGACGGCGGCCTTCCGCCGGCGGAGAAGCCGCAATCCACGGGCCCCTGGCAGCCGCGCGGCAAGGGCCGCGGCGGTCGAGCGGCTGGACAGGAGTCGCCGTAGGATGCATTCACGGACACCTCCACGCAATCGATTGGCCAAGGTTCTGCCCGAGGAATGGCGTGCCTACCTGGTGGCCAACGGAGCGCCCAGACGGAAATACACCGCGGTCGTCCGCGCCACGTTGACCACCGGCCGGGTGATCGAAGATCTTATTATTGAAGAGGGCTGGATCATCGCCCTGAGCCGCGAAGGTCTGGCGGGAATCTTCGAACAGCGGATCGATTTTGACCCCAGGCTGATCACCGGAATCGAAATTGTCCAGGTGGTGTGACGTCGATGGCCCCGGACGCCTTGCATTTAACTGCACTGTATCGAGCCGATCGACGGGCTATTCTCGTGGCGTTTTCTTTATATGGCACTGTATTGGAAGCAGCGGCACGCCGACTGCGGAAACGCTGCGTCTCCGCCGCCAGCCGCGACCTCCACCACAACGCGACAGACATGCGCTTGTATAATGTTTAAGTCTCGTCTAGGTCGGAAGATACGGCATGATGGCTATTGAATACTTGTAGCGGTTGCGGATTGCGGCCGCTATCAGATCGCCGACATTTCAGAAGAGTATGACGAAGGCATCAAACGTAGAGGCATTGCAATGACCATGTGGAAAGCACCAGCGGCAATAGCGTTGTCATGGACGATATACCTGGCTGGGGCGTCGGCCGGAGAAATCGCCTTTTCGGCCAAACCGCAGGTTCAAAAGGCAGGCGATAAAGTTACGATCAACTTCACCGTTGCCGCGCCGACCGACGTGGAGGTGGCCGTCCTCAATGCTAAAGGCGAAGTCGTCCGGCACCTGGCAGCGGGGGTGCTGGGAGCGAAGAACGCCCCTCCGGAACCGCTGCAAGCCGCTCTCGCCCAGGAACTGGTCTGGGACGGTCAGGACGATTTCGGGAAAGCGGCGGCAGGCGGTCCATTCAAAGTCCGGGTGCGGGCCGGGATGGACGTGAAGTTCGGCCGGCTCATCGGTGCCGATCCTTACAACTTCGGCGCCATTGACAGTATGGCCACCGATGAGGACGGCAACATCTTCATCATGGGCTGTCAGGAAGAACAAAACCAGATGAACATGACCCTGCGCGTCTTCGATCCCAACGGCCGCTACCTTCGTGAGATCATGCCCTTTCCGGCAAATCTTCCGCCCGATGCCATGAAGGACGTCGCCCGCTGGGACGCCGAGCGGAAAACATTTTCCCCGCGCAACCTGCGCAGCCTTAATCCCGACTTCTACGGCCAGCCCGGCGGTTATTGGGGCAATCCACCGCTGCGATTATTGAGCGTCTCCAGTAAAAATGGCGTGATCCTGACCGACAGCGCCAAGCTCTGCACGCTGGAAACCAGCGGTGCGGTTCGCGGCCAAAACCTTGTTTCCCGCGCTCTCGGCGGCGTGGTCAACTCCGGCGCCGGCCCTACCTTCGTGACCATCTCGCCGGACGGCAAATGGGTTTACCTCTCCGGTCCATTCTCCTCGGTCACCAGTTCCGGACATACCTTCGACGCCAACTTTCCGCCGGGCCGCGTTTACCGCGCCTCTCTGGCCGGAGCTGATAAATTCAAGGAGTTTGTCACCATCCCCGTGGCCCATACCAACGGCCAGGGCGGTGCCTGGTTCAAGGCTTGTCAGAATACCACCAACTTCACGCTTCCCAAGGGCCCCGTGCATCAGGTCGCGGTGGATGGCCAGGGCAATGTGTACGTCGCCAATCGCGAGCAAGGGTGCGTGTCTGTCTTCGATGAATCCGGCAAGGCGATCGGCGAGATCGCCATCAAGAATCCGCATCTTGTGGCGGTGCACCCCCAGACAGGCGCCATTTATGTCACCCAGTTCGATTGCCTGGCCTACGGCAAGTTCCAGTGCGTGCTCAATAAATTCGCCAATTACCAGGAAGGCACGCAACCAGTCGCCACGTGCGAATTTCCGCCCGGCCCCGGGGTAAACGGCAGCCAATTCATGACCCTTTCGGTCGCCAAGGATAAAACGGTCGTCTGGATGACCGGCGTCAAGGGCGGCGTGGTTCCGCTGCAAGACAAGGGCGCCGCGTTCGAGCCTCTCCCGTTGCAGTTTGCGCCCAAGATGGAAACACCTGGTTCGTGGAGCCGGATTGCCGTGGATTATGACCGCGACGAGGTTTACATTTCCAATGGCACCAACGGCATGTGGAGATACAGTGGCCTGACCGGCGAAGGCGGCAGGCTCAAGCAGAACGGCAAGGATTTCTCGGTTCTCGATCTGGCGGTCGGCTACGACGGCTTGCTTTACACCCAACTCAGCGATGGCAGCTACAGCGGTCCGTTTGTGCGTCTTAACCGCGACTTGACCCCGGCGCCATTTGCCGGTTCGGGAACCCATGTGCTGGCTGAATTTATCTACGGCCGCAAGGGTCTCGGCTTCTGCGTGCGCGGCCTGGGTGTCGGACCGGAAGGGCAGTGTTACGAGTCGTTTATGCAGGACTGGGTCAAATATGGCATCTTCGGTTTTGGCACGGATGGCAAGCCCATCAAGGGCAAGTACCAGCAAGGCGGTTGGCCAGCCAAGTCTCTAACCAAGTGTGCCGGGTTGGAAGGTTCGGTTATTGGTCCTGTGCCGGGCGCCGTAGGTGATATCCGTGTGGATATGAAGGGCGACATCTATGTGGCCATGATGTACAAGCCCAAGGATTGCCCCCCGCCCAAGGGCTTCGAAAAAGACCAGGCCTACCGCGTAGCCGTAGGCAGCGTGGTACGGTTCGGGCCCGAAGGTGGAGCAATGAAGGACGAACAAACTTCTCCCATCGCCACGACGCTCGAAGGTGCTAAGAAAGTCTATCCCGGGCTGGCGCCATTCTCCAGCCACGCCGAGGCCTTTGGTGGAAATACCTGTTGCGTCTGCCGCACACCGCGATTTGACTTGGACCGTTATGGCCGACTGGCGCTTCCCAATTGCATGACCAACTCGGTTCTCGTCTACGATAACGCCGGCAACGTCATTCTCGAATTCGGCAAATACGGCAACTTCGACTCGCAATTCGTCAATCCCCTGCCAACCGATGCCAAGCAGCAAGGCCTTGCCGCCATCTCCATGCCGGATATTCCCCTGGCCTGGCCGACCGGTGCGGGTTTCGGCCAAGACCACATCTATGTCAACGACACTTACAACCGCCGTGCCGTCCGCGTGGATGTAACTTTCAAAAGCGAGGAAACCTGTGAACCGAAGTGAAATCAATTCATAGTTGCCGATTATGAAGCCCAAGCCAACCAACTGGGGTGGCGCAAGTCGGTTGGAGGGTAAGATGATGAGGTCGTTGTAGCCCAGACGTTGGCGGCTCATTCCGCACCCTCGAAAACGGCCCTCAACCGCCTTCGGAGCACGGAACTTCTAAACGCATATTCCGGCACCATATAAATGGCGAGACTCATTTGTGCCGCCTTCACCCGTTTCCTGCCTCCCCTGCCGCCCTCCGCCACCGCCTTCTGGCCTCCTGCCAGCCCGGTGCAAGCGAAACGGTTGTGGCCTCTAGCCACTGCCACTTTCCACGCGCCACTTTTTATGGCACAATGCGTAGCTATGCTTCACGAAAGGTTCTACGTTAATGAGTAATTCCCAAGCTAATGCCTCCTGGAAGGACAAAGCGGCCGGCCAGGTTCAGGTCGAGCCGCTTCTGTGCAAGTCCTGCGGCCTCTGTGCTGAATACTGCCCCCAGGACCTGATGAAACCCGCCAACGATATCCCCTCCGATTCCCGCAGCGGGCCGATAATAAATCCCGCTGGCCACGTCGTTTACGAAATTTACGACCCCAATAACAAATGTACCGGCTGCGGCATCTGCGCCAGTGTCTGCCCAGAAGGGGCAGTGGTAGTCTATCGCACCAAACCTGCCGGCAAACAGGCCGCTATGCCCGCCACCTCCTCAGCCTCGCGGAAGGAGGCCAACCGTGAGTAACGATTCCCGCCGCGTTCTTCTCAAGGGCGAAGAAGCCATCGTTCTTGCCGCCGCTCTGGCCGGCGCCGACCTTTACGGCTATCCCATCACTCCTGTCACCGGCGTCGTCGAGATGGCCGCGGCCCTCTTTCCACGTATAGGCCGGGTATTCCTCCAGGCCGAAAGCGAACTGGCCGCCGCCAACATGGCCTATGGCGCTGCGGCCGTCGGACAGCGCGTCTTGTGCGTATCCAGTTCGCCCGGCGTCAGCCTCAAGCAGGAGGCCATCAGTTACATGGCCGGCGCGGAACTTCCAGGCGTCTTCGTGAACGCCATGCGCGGCGGTCCGGGCCTGGGCAACATCGGCGCCAGCCAGGCCGACTACTTTCAGGCCGTACACGGCGGCGGCCACGGCGACTACCACACGCCCGTCCTAGCCCCCTCCACGGTCGGCGAAACCTTCGCCATGACCCTCGAAGCCTTCAACCTCGCCGACCGTTACCGCACCCCGGTGATGGTGATCATCGACGGCTCGATCGCTCAATCCAGCGAATCAATCCAACTCGGCGCCGATGCGGCCAAACTCGTCGAACGCTTCGCCAAGCCCTGGGCGGCCACCGGGGCCGTCGGGCGTCTTAAGAACATCGTCACCAGTTTCCGCCTCGATCCCCTGGAGGCCCTGGAAAACCTCAACCTCGAACTCCAGGAAAAGTATGCGCGCATCGAGAAGGATATGGGCGATCAGGTCGTCGGCGAAATGCTTGAAGACGCCGAATTGCTGGTGGTTGCCTACGGCTCGATGGCCGGCATAGCCTTGGCCGCCATCCGCGATGCCCGCGCGCAAGGCATCCGCGCCGGACTGCTCCGGCCGCGCACCCTCTGGCCGTTCCCTGCCAACAGCATCCGCCAGGCCGCCCGCAAAGCCCGCGCCGTCCTGGTCCTGGAAATGTCCTGCGGGCAGATGGTCCACGATGTCCGCCTGGCCCTCGGCGGAGCGCGCGAGGTCCATTTCTACGGCCGCTCCGGCGGCCTGATACCCCAGGAAGCGGAAATCCTCCAGCAGATCCAGGCCGTGCATCGCACCCACGCCGCCGGGCCGGAACCCGCCGACTTCGCCGCACGCACCCGCCTGCTCGACAGCTCCCATTACACCCGCGAGCTGATCAAACCTCACCAGCTCCCCCAGCCGCCGCGGATCGAATGTCACCTGCTCCCGCCAGACGATGGCCAGACCGTCGTCGTGGGCCGCCCCCAGACCATGGAGGACCTCCCCACCCATTACTGCCCCGGCTGCGGCCACGGTAATCTCCACCAGATCATCGCCCACGCTATCGACGATCTGAAACTGCGCGAAAAAACCATCATCGTCGAGCCGGTCGGATGCTCGGTTATCACCTACTGGAACTGCGACACCGTCCAAGCCGCCCACGGCCGCGGCATGGCCCTGGCCACCGCCATCAGCCGTACCTGCCACGATCGCGTCATCCTCAGCTACCAGGGCGATGGCGACCTGGCCAGCATCGGCATGGCCGAGACCATCCACGCCGCCAGCCGCGGCGAAGACTTCGTGCTGGTCTTCGTCAATAACTGCATCTACGGCATGACCGGCGGCCAGATGGCCCCCACCTCGATCCCCGGACTGCCCACCACCACCTGCTCGACCGGCCGCGACAAAACCGACGTCGGCGCCCCCATCGACATGTGCAAGCTCTTCAGCCAGCTTGAGGGCGTTGTCTACCTCGAACGCGTGGCCATCGATGGCCCGGCGGGCATGAACAAGGTGGGCCGGGCGATCAAGCAAGCCCTGAAATACCAGACCGAAGGCGTCGGCGGCCTTAAAATCGTCGAAGTCCTCAGTCCCTGCACCGTCGGCTGGAAGATGAGTGCCGCCGAATCGCATCGCTACATCAAGGAAGTCGTCAGCAAACAGTTCCCCCTGGGCAAGTTCAAGGATGTGGCCCCGGCGGCCGCACCAGGCGCTGCCGCTCCGCAAACTGGGGCGGGAACCGTCATTTCCCCCATCCATGCCACGCGCCCCTGGCGCAAGATCGCCAGTGCCGAGGAAATATTCCAGAATGCCGATTTGCACTGGGTAACCCCCTCCGCCACTTACCAAAACACGGACAGTTCCCGATTCCCCCGCCCGGCGATCCGCATCTCCGGCCACGGCGGGCAGGGCATCGTCTTGCTCTCCAACCTCGTCCTTCATGCCGCCGTGCGCAGCGGGCGCAGAATTTCCCTGTTGCCCAGCTACGGCTCGGCCATGCGCGGCGGCACCAGCAACGGATCCCTGCGCATCAGCGACGGCCCCATCGCCTCGCCCTACATATCCACCCCGGACATCGTCGTGGCCATGAACCAGCCCAGCTACGAGAAATTTGGCCAATCCGTGCGTGACGGCGGCCTGCTTTTGTGCGACAGCTCGCTGGTAATTGCCCCCGATGCCATCAAGATCCGCCCGGCGGTTCAAGTGGTCCATGCCCCCATCACCCGGATTGCCAAGGAACTGGGCAACGAGCGCATGGCCAACATGGTCGCCGCCGGCGTGCTGGTAGGCCTGACCAAAATGCTGGACCCCCAGGCCCTTCGCGATTCCATCCCCGAGGTCTTCGCACACCGGCCCAAGCTCATAGCCCCCAACCTGGCGGCCTTCGATGCCGGCCTGCAACACGCCGCCCAAACGGTATAATCCCCGGCTATGCCCCTGCTCAAAGACCGCTGCATCTGCCTGCGCAAAATCGAGTACAGCGAAACTTCGCAGATTGTCGTGCTCCTGGGAAGGGAGCATGGAATTCAGCGTTTGATCGCCAAGGGGGCGCACCGCCGCACCAAGTCCGGGGCGGGGAAATTCGACGGCGGCCTCGATCTGCTGGAACTCGGTGATGCCATCTTCAGCGAAAAAATCGAAAGGGATATGGGATTGTTGGCCGAATGGACGCTGCGCGAGGGGCACCTGGCCATTCGTCGGAATTTGCGCGCCATGTACCTGGGGCTCTATGCCGTCGAACTTGTCGGACTGCTCTTCCAGGAACACGATCCTCACCCGGCACTGTTCGACCGCCTGGAAAATTGCCTGGACGAGCTGGCAAGCCCGAAGATCGAAGAAGTATTCCTGGCATTCGAGTTGGACCTGCTGCGCCAAGCCGGCTACCTGCCCGAGTTGAGCATTTGCGCCGGCTGTGGCCAGGCCGCGCATGCATCCGGGGCCGTCGAAGTGAGCGCCTTTTCCGCTGCCGCCGGCGCTGTGGTCTGCCGCAATTGCCAGCCATCGTTCCCCGATCGCATCGGCATCGATCCCCGCTTGCTGCATCTCTTGCGCGGATTGCTCCTGCTGCCCCGCTGCAAGGGAACCCCCCAGCGCCTCCCCCGCCTGACCCGTCACCAGAGCGACCCCCTCAACCGCGTCCTGGCCGAACATCTGGAATACTCGCTGGGCAAACGCGTGCGCATGCGCCAATATGTGCTGGCTTAAGAACTGGCGTAGGGGCTGTTGCCTTCATCGAGGCCCGCCAGGAAGACGTGATCCGCAAGATCCTCGAACATTGCGGACTTTGGCGCGACACCTCTGCCCGGGCGCCGCCCATGGCCACAGGACCACCGCAGGTTCACCAGCGCGGCCCGGACGGCTATTTCCAACCCGACCCGGATTTCCTGGAATACTCCCATCTCCAACAGATGGACGTTCCTGAGCCACTCTGGGAG
>Ga0316226_1001012_pt1 | contig 32765 bp, 32 predicted proteins | sample TBH18017metaG_FD_206009 | JGI IMG/M metagenome (GOLD analysis project Ga0316226, IMG submission 206009) | Freshwater microbial communities from Trout Bog Lake, Wisconsin, USA - TBH18017 | ecosystem: Environmental > Aquatic > Freshwater > Lake > Hypolimnion/Profundal zone | place: USA: Wisconsin...
CGATTAAAGAAGCCTCGGTTTGGTAGGGCTACCCCTTCATTCGTGAATGAAGGGGTAAATGAAGGGGTAGACGATCAATGTTTTCTGCTAAAATAGGTGCAGGCGACACCATAGATACTCACCAATACACAACTCAATCCAACTTTCTGTACTTGCTGATGGGCTTCCATAATGGAAGCCCATTGTATCTCCGCAAAACCGCGCGCTTCGCGCGCAGTCAGGGTCAGGTTCAATCCGAAAATTTTTCTAACGAATGACTTTTTGATGGGGGGAGACGACTACTACTGCCTATCTTTCAAATTCTTCGTGCTTAACTCCGTTATTAGAAAAGAACTTATCAATTTCTTCATTTAGTTTGTCAGCATATTTTATTAATTTTTGAGCACTATCATTTAAGTCGTTTCTTATTTGTTTGGTACGAGATAAAAAGAGGTTTGTCTCTTTCTCGCCAAATTTTGTGGAATCGTTTGATAGTAAATGTTTTGCATTTACTGATTGTGCCGTCAGTTGTTTTGTAAATAATAAAATCTCTAGAACTGCGTTTGATAGTTTGTTGAATTGATCGTCGGAATTGATTGCGTCAATAAATTCTTGTGAATAAATAAGTTGTAGCCAACTTTTATCGAAACTTAAACTAACCGAATCAAAACTTGAAACCAATACTAAAAAAGATTGTGCTTCGGTTATGGAGCAAATATCTTGATACAGTTTTATAGTTTCAGTAAGATTTTCAGATTGGTTTTTTAAATACGGGATTGTTATTAGTTTTATAAATCCGAGGGTCTTCTTGAGTCTTTTGTGTTCGACTAATTTCTTGAAGCTTTCCGCTGTAAATATTGAGATACCAACGCCAAGAATAGAAGCAATCAAAGCTCCTTTAAAATTACCCAAACTATCGGAAACATAAAACCAACAGACGATTGCGGTTATAGTTAGTAATAGTGGGATTAAGAAAATACTAGATATTTTCTTTATTTTTCTCATGCAATTTAATCTTATTCTGATTATAAATTTATTTTAATAAATCGCTAGTCGAAACATTAAGGGCGACGGCTATTTTCTCTAACACTGCAAGTGTTATATTTTTCTTTCCACCTTCAATGGCGCTCATATAACTACGATCCATTTTTAGCTTACGACAAATATCACCTTGCGACATCTTCTTAATCGTCCTAATTTTTTTAATATTCGCGCCCAGTCTTTTTGAAGTTTTTTGCATAGATATCATATATGTACATTAACAACTATTGCGTTACAGCTCAATATGGAGTTATAATACCATAGTATGAGCATTAACTATTTTCTCTACGTCCGAAAATCTACTGATGTTGAAGACAAGCAAGTCCGATCTATTGAAGACCAGCTTGCGGTTTTGCGTGCATTGGCGAAAGCAGAAGGGTTGAACGTCATTGAAGAATTTATTGAAAAGCAATCTGCTAAAATCCCTGGCCGTCCTGTATTTTCAGAATTGCTTGCAAAGATTGAGAAAGGCAAAGCCCAAGGAATTATTTGTTGGAAGTTAGACCGCCTTGCTCGCAACCCGATAGATGGCGGGCAGATTAGTTGGTTTTTACAGAAAGGGACTATCCAACATATCCAAACTCACGACCACAGTTATTTACCAACCGACAATATCTTAATGATGAGCGTTGAGTTTGGAATGGCCAATCAATACATCATTGATTTAAGTTCCAACACCAAACGCGGACTTTACGAAAAGGTGAAGCGTGGCGAGTATCCCTCGCGCGCGCCCGTCGGCTATATCAATGACACTCGCATTAAACTCGTGGCCGTAGATAAGAAAAAGTCTAAGATCGTCATGCGTGGATTCGAAACTTACGCCGAAGGCAACTGGCGATTGGAAGATGTTGCCAACTTCTTTGCCAAGGAAGGCATTACCACCACAGGTGGCAATCCTCTAAAGCGCGACCAAATATCATATATGCTATCCAATCCCTTTTATGTCGGCCTGTTTCGTTACGGCGGAGAAATCCACGAAGGCAACCACGAGCCGATTATTTCCAAACAGCTTTTCGATAAAGTTCAGGTTGCCTTAAAGGTGCGAAGTAGGCCACCCAAGAACCCAACCAATGATCCGCAAGCCCTATGCGGAATCATTAAATGTGGTACTTGCGGAATGATGGTAACTGCTGAGCATAAGATAAAACATCAGAAGAACGGCAACGTCCACGAGTACGTCTATTACAGGTGTACCCGCAAGAATAAGAAGATCAAATGTAATGAGCCGCCCATTCGCGAAGAAGAGCTAAGTCAACAGTTGTCAGCTATCCTTAGAAATTATTTTTTGCCATTGGACTGGGCGACAGAATTATTAAAGATGTTGGATAGGGACGAGGGGGAAGCCGTCCAGTCCACGGCAACCCTTGTCCAAGATGTAAGATTAGAGATACAGGCTATTTCTCAAAAACTTCAACGACTTCTTTCGGCATATCTTGACCAAGATATAGAACAGTCTATCTACCGCTCCGAAAAAGCAGAGCTTCTCTTGCGCAAGAAGTCATTGGAGGAGAAAATCAGCGATCTTGAACAAGGGGCAATTGCTTGGGTTGAACCTCTTCGCAATTGGATAAATGACGCGGTTTCACTAGGCGAACTCACCGAAACGTCGTTTCTCCCCATCAAAAAGTCATTCGTTAGAAAAATTTTCGGATTGAACCTGACCCTGACTGCGCGCGACGCGCGCGGTTTTGCGGAGATACAATGGGCTTCCATTATGGAAGCCCATCAGCAAGTACAGAAAGTTGGATTGAGTTGTGTATTGGTGCCCGAGGTGGGACTTGAACCCACAATTCCGTAAGGAAATGCGATTTTGAGTCGCACGCGTATGCCAGTTCCGCCACTCGGGCTTAATTTTGTTTTATTCTATCTTACTTCCGGATAATTTTCAAGGCTAATCCCAAGAGGCGTCAATTATCTTTTCGGGAAACTTCTCGGTTATTTCTTTGAAAATACTGCAGGATTTTCTATGTAAAACCGTAGCTCTGTTCTGAGCTAGGTAGGCACCCACCTTATCTCCCGGCTGGGGATTGCAGCATTTGGCTATATGAATAAGCATGCCTTTTTGGCCGGCCAAATATATCTGCCTTACGTTGCTCTTTATGACTTTTTGTTTTTCTTCCTGTTTTCTTTTGGAGGCCTCAGATATTTCTGATATTTTTCTTTTTATGAAAGTGGTGAGGGGGAATTTAAAGCCGGGCTTGTCTTGCCCTGTTGCTTTCCTTATGTGGTTTTTGGCAAAAGATGTTTTAACAAATCTCAGCCAGTCCTTAGACGGGGTCTTATTTTTGTTTATAGTAATCTCAACCACATCTCCATTCTCCAAAATAGCATTAAGTTGTACGATCTTTCCGCCGACCTTCGCTGATTCGCAATGGTTGCCTATGTCTGAATGTACCGCATATGCGAAATCAACCGGCGTTGAATGCCGCGGCAAAACAATTACATCGCCCCTTGGCGTAAAGCAGAAAACTTTATTTGCGAAAAAATCTATTTTAAAGCTTTTCCAAAAATCAGGAATATTTTTTACCCATTCGAAATCTCTTTTTTCCTTTCTAAGATCAATTTTTTCCTTGTAAGACCAGTGGGCGCATACTCCATATTCGGCTTCTTTTTGCATTTCCTCCGTTCTTATTTGTATTTCGGTTATCCTATCCTTATCGGAAAAAACGGTGGTGTGTAATGATCTGTAGCCGTTTGGTTTCGGTTTGGCGATATAATCATTTATTTCTTCAGAGATAGGCTTAAAGTATTTATGTATTATGCCCAATATTTTGTAACAGCTTTCAACGTCGGGAGTAATAATTCTAAGCGCCAGCAAATCATGGATTTCATTAAAATCCATTTTATGAGTTTTGAGTTTTTGATAGGTGCTCCAATAAGACTTAGACCTGTAGTTTATGTCCAAAAACTTTACCCTTTCTTTAGTGAGTATTTTTTTTAGATGCGGAATAAATTTTTTCAGATATTTTTCCCTGTCTTCGTACTGCTCTTTAATGTTTTCCTTCATCCATTTAAATCTTTCGGGGAGCAGGTATGAGAAGGCGACGTCTTCTAGGCTTCTTCTTATTTCTGACAGGCCCAGCCTATTGGCTACCGGCACAAAAATTTGCAGTGTCTCGAGGGCCGATAGTTTTTGTTTATCTTGAGGCAGAAAGCTTAAAAAATTTAATCCGTCTAATCTGGAGGCCAGCTCTACTAAAACCACCCTTAGGTCTCCCGACAAAGCTAAAAACATTTTTCTCAGGTTTTCAATTTTTTCTCTGGTAAATTCTTTTTTATCTTTTATTCCCATTGATAGAGAATAGCGTATTTTGCTGAGCTCGGAAATTTTTTCTATTAAAATGCCTACCTCTTTCCCGAACTTTTTTTCAATTTCTTTTATTTCAATTTTTTTTGCGGAGTTGGGCGCGTCGTCCAGAACATCATGCAGAAGACCGAAGGCGATGGTCGTAGGGTCAAGGTCCATTTTATCAAGCAGAAGCGCCGTCCTTGTTGCATGGTCGATGTAGTTTTCTCCTGAAATTCTGTATCTTTCTTTGTATGCCTTTTTAGCAAATTCAAAAGCCTCCTCAATCAATTTTGGGTTTGAGCTTCTGCTTATTAATTTTTGTATATCGCTGCTCATTTATTGTCGGTTAATCTTTTACGTAATCGCACTCCTTATTAGAGCACTTAATTTTATTCTTGCCTTTTTCTATTAATAATGAGTCGCACTTTGGGCAGAGTTCATTTACGGGTTTATCCCATAAAGCAAAGTCGCATTTTGGAAATCTGTTACACCCGTAAAAGATTTTTCCTTTTTTAGTTCTTTTGCCTGTGATTTTTCCTTCTTTGCACTTAGGGCAGGAGATATTCAGGGTGTCAGGGTCTCCTTCAATAGATTCTGTGTGTTTGCATTCCGGGAATTTGGAGCAGGCATAAAATCTGCCGAATCTTCCGAGCCTTTCAATTAATGGAGACCCGCATTTGGGGCAGACCTTGTCTGTTTTTTGCGTCAGGTCTGATTTTATCACTTCCTTATATTTTTCTTCCAAGTTCTTGGCGAAGGGCCTGTAAAAATCTCCGCAAGTTTTTTCCCAGGTATCTTTGCCTTCCGCTATTTCGTCTAATTCTTTTTCCATTTTAGCTGTAAAATCAATATCAACAATTTCCGGGAAATTTTGAACCAATACGTCGTTGACGATTGTGCCCATTTCGCTCGGGAAAAGTCTTTTTTGATCGTTTTTAGATACATAATTTCTGTCTTGTATGGTAGACAGCGTCGGAGCATAAGTTGACGGCCTGCCAACGCCATGTTTTTCCAGCGTTTTTATGAGGCTGGCTTCGGTATATCGTGCCGGCGGCTCGGTGAAATGCTGCACTGAGTCCAGTTTTGTAAGGTCTAAAGCATCGCTTTTTTCCAGGTCTGGCAGTTCGGTCTCTTCAAACTTCGTAGGATAAACTTTCAGAAAGCCGTCAAACTTTAATGTTTGGCCGTTGGCTCTAAATGTATAATTGCCGGCTGTTATGTCTGCAGACATGGAATTAAACAGCGCAGGAGCCATTTGAGAGGCCATAAAGCGCTGCCATATTAAGGTGTAGAGTTTTAACTGCCTTGCGTCAATTCCTTTTAGCGCCTCGGGAGTTTTGTCCGCATATGCCGGCCTTATGGCTTCGTGAGCCTCCTGAGCAGAATTATCTTTTGTTTTATATTTTATTGATTTTCCGGTCCAATAGTTTTGGCCGTAATTTTCTGTTATAAAACTTTTTGCTGCGGTCAGTGAAGACTCAGAAAGATTCAACGAATCTGTCCGGTGGTAAGTTATATTTCCTTCTTCATAAAGGCGCTGAGCTAAAGACATGGTCATTTTTGCGGAGAACTTAAATCTTTGCCAGGCTGCCTGTTGTAATGTGGATGTGGTAAATGGGGGAGCCGGGTGTCTCTTCGTCTCCTTTTTTTCTACGGACGCAACGATATATTTGGCTTCATTTAACTCCTTTAAAATTTTGTCTGCCGTGTCTTTATTTTTAATTTCCAACTTGTCTAAAGTTTTGTCTCCTATTTTTATAAGAGATGCGGAAAACTCCCTGTTTGATTTTTTGAGTAGAGCTTCAATGCCCCAGTATTCCTCGGCTACAAATTTTTCAATTTCTCTTTCTTTCTCAACAACCAGCCTTAGAGCTACGGACTGCACTCTGCCGGCTGAAAGACCCTTTGCAACCTTTTTCCATAAAAATGGAGAAAGTTTATAGCCCACAATTCTGTCCAGAATTCTTCTGGCCTGTTGGGCGTCGACTAAATGTATATCAATATGCCTTGGGGATTTCAGCGCATGTTCTATGGCGGTTTTGGTGATTTCGTGGAAAACAATTCTTTGCGGGTCTTTCAATTTTAGGGCCTCCTGCAAATGCCAGGCGATTGATTCTCCCTCGCGGTCTTCGTCGGTAGCCAGTATTGTATTGTCAGCTTTTGCCGATTCTTTTTTTAATTCAGCGACAACTTTTTTTGCCTTTGTCGGTATTATATATTTTGGCTTAAATCCGTTCTCAACATCTACTCCAAGCTCCCTTTTCGGTAAATCTCTTACATGGCCAAAAGAAGACTTTATTACAAAGCCTTTTCCTAAAAATTTTTGAATTGTCCTTGCCTTTGTAGGGCTTTCTACTATTACTAGATCCATCGTTTTTTAATTTAATGAATATGTGTTTGCCTTTAAGCTACGTATCTTACCCGAAATTTCCATCAATGCAATGGTTGTTGATACGACTGAAGCACTTAGTTTGGTTTTTTCAATAATTTTATCAATCTGCAGGGGTTCATCTTTCAGCGCCTCAATAATAAGTTGTTCCTCGTTATTTCCCGCCTCGGTAGTTTCTTGCGTAAGGTTAAGCTGGTCAAAGCCCAGATTTGCTAAGATGTCAGCTGTTCCTGTAATTAATTTGGCGCCATTTTTAATCAGTTTGTGAGGTCCTGATGAGTTTTGGGAATAAATCTGACCGGGTACTGCGAATAACTTTTTATTTTGTTTTATGGCGTAGTCGGCGGTTATTAATGAGCCGGATTTTTCTTTCGCCTCTATTACTAATACGGCTAAACTCAGTCCGGAGATTATTCTGTTTCGTCTAGGGAAAGAAAATTGGGATCCCGGAGTCCCTTCCGGCAGTTCAGAAATTAAACATCCTCCGCATGAAACTATTTTTCTGGATAAATCTAAATTTGTCTGGGGATAAATTGATTTTTCGTCTAGCCCTGTCCCGAGGACGGCGATTGTGCGTTTGCCTTTTTCTACGACGGCTTTATGGGAAAAGGTATCAATTCCCGGAGCTAATCCGGAAACAACCGTCAGGCCCGCATCAGCCAATTCTCCGGAAACCTTTGAAGAAACTTGCTGGCCATATGGAGAATAACGCCTTGTCCCAACTACGGCAATGCACTTTTCAGAAGGGTGGGGCAGATCTCCGACGTAATATAAAATTTTCGGAGCGTTTTTTATTTTTTTCAACTCCTCGGGATATTTTTCGTCCTCAATTCTTACTTCTTTTATGTCGGACATGTATCAATGATAACATAAAAGCTTGGAAACTTTGAAATTTATGCATCTGCCTATCTGAATTTCTCTATTGCTTCAGACACCATTTGACTGTATAGGTTCAAACCGATTTTATTTATAGCCCCTGATTGTTCTTTGCCCAAAATGTTCCCCGCGCCTCTGAGCTCAAGGTCCCTGATTGCGATTCTGTAGCCCGATCCTAATTCTTGCGAGTCTTCCAGCGCCTTCAGTCTTTCTTTGACCAAGGGTGTTAAATCTTTTTCGTTATACATAAAGTACGCATAGCTTTTTGTACCCGATCTGCCGACCCTGCCTCTGATCTGATGCGCCTGTGAAAGACCCAAACGCGTAGAGTCTTCGATTATGATTGTATTTACGTTAGGGAAATCCAGCCCGTTCTCAATTATCGTTGTGGCCAGTAAAACATTTATTTTTTCTTTCTGGAAGTCGTCCATTATTTTTATCAGTTTCTTCTCCGGTATTCTGCCGTGTATCAAGCCGATCTTCGCCTTCGGGCAAAGTTTTCTCAATTCTTCTGCTTTTGCATCAATAGTTTGAACCCTGTTATGCAGGAAATAAACCTGGCCCTTTCTTCCCAGCTCAGAGCTTATTATTTCTTTAACGGTTTTTTCATCATAAGGTAGAACTTCTGTTTTTATGGCTTGCCGTCCAATCGGAGGAGTTTGCATCAGGCTGATATTTTTAAGCGATGAAAGCGCCAGATAGATTGTGCGCGGGATAGGGGTGGCCGACAAACTTAAAACATCCAAGCTTGTTTTCAGCTGTCTTAATTTCTCCTTTTGTTTTACGCCAAATTTTTGCTCGTCGTCGATTATTAAAAGCTGCAGATTTTTAAACTCCACGTCTTTTGATAAAAGCCTGTGGGTGCCGATTAAAATATCTATTTTCCCTTCCTTAAGGTCTTTGGTGATTTTTTTCTGGTCCAGGCTTGTCTGTAATCCGGAGAGCAGGCTTATGTGTACGGGCAATTTTTCAAAACGTTTTTTGAAAGAGTTAAAATGCTGGTTGGCCAGAATTGTAGTCGGACAAATTAAAGCCGTCTGCCTGTTGTTTATCGCTGCCAGCAATGCCGTCCTCATAGCCACCTCTGTTTTGCCGAAGCCTACATCTCCACAGACGATTCTATCCATGGGCTTTGATTTCTGGAGATCGTTTTTAATATCCTCTATAGCCTGTATCTGATCGGGAGTTTCTTGGAAAGGGAACCCAGACCTGAACTGCGCCTCTATATCTTTGTCTTCTATATATGGAGCCCTCTCGGTAACTTCTTTTTGGGCGTACAGTTGCAGTAACTCTTTGGCAAGTTTTTCTACTTCCTCTTTTATCTTCTTTTTTGTTTTTTGCCACAAAGAAGATCCCAATCTTGAGACTGCCGGGTCTTGGAAGCCAACATACCGCGACAGTTTGCGCTCCAGTCCGGTCGGCACGTATAGCTTGTCTTCTTTGTCATATTGCAAAACATAATATTCTCTTGCCTCCGGTATGCTTTCTTTTTCTATCCCCGTTCCGGAGTCGGAGAAGGAGATTGTTTCAACCCGCGAACTGCGGAATTCAAATTTTTCTATTCCTATAAATTTTCCGATGCCATGGTCTAAATGAACCAAATAATCTCCCGGTTTCAGGCCCTTTAACTCTGAGAATAATTTTTGTGATTTTAATTTTTTTCTAAGAACATCTTTGGCCTTTTTCTCGTCGCCTATGTTTATGTCCAGCTTAGTTATTGAATCAACTTCATTCCCCAAAAAGTCCAGGCGTACGGCATAGGTTATATTCACCGGGAAAACATCAATTATGCCTCCGCGTTGAGAAAATTCTCCGGGTTCTGAAACCTTGAAAACTCTTTCATAGCCCATTTCATCGAGCTTTCTTAAAAATAGAGAAAACTGGTAGCTTTGATCTTTTTGCAGAAAAATTACATTATCTTCAAAGAAATTTTGGGAATGCCTGGAATCCAGTATCTGTTGGAGGTTTTCCTCAAACCAAAAATACTCCTTATCCAGAAAATAGGGGGCTACGCCTACGATTAATAATTGATTTATATCTTTATCTGTTGTATTCATTCATGGTCTTTTCCAGGCCTTCTTTTATGAAAAAATTAAGAGCATCCGCTGTTTTTTGTATTACACCATCCATTAATTGCTGTTCTTCTTTCGAAAAATTCTTTAGCACGACTTTCATGGCCTTAACATCATTTTGCCCGCTGATGCCAATGCGAAAACGTATTAAGCCTTCGTTGCCGATATTGTTAATTATTGATTCAACGCCTTTGTGTCCGGCCGAGCCCCTTTCTTTTATAATTTTCATTTTCCCCACCGGCAGATCAATGTCGTCATGAATTATTATCAAGCTTGAAGAGGAGTCATTGTTGGCCGTTAACTGCTTTGCTGATTTGCCCGACTCATTCATAAAAGTTTGCGGTTTCGCCAAAGTAACCTTTTGTCCACCGAGTATGCGCTCTGAAACCAGGGCAGAAGATTTTTTTTGCAGTTTAAACTCAGGGAATTCGTTTTTCCCGGCAAAGGCATCAACCGCCATAAATCCTACATTATGCCGCGTATTTTTATATTGTTCGCCGGGATTACCCAGGCCTATGATTGTAATCATGTCGTTTTTTTAATAATTATAGCACTTTCCCGGATTTTTGAAACGGCTTTTGCTTGCAGAAGCATTGACAATCTATCTTAAAGGACATATAATAATTTTGTCAACATCAAAAATTAGAAGGGAGGTTGGCGAAGAAATGCACGTTGTCAATTTGGGGGACAGAGAGGAGGTGGTTCTTTTTTTAGAAGTCGTAAGCAGCAGAGCTGTCGCATAGTTAATGACGTAAATTGGTTTGGTGCAAAGAATCAAAAAAACGGTAAAAAGGAATCATACACATGTCCAGAATAGTAAGCTCGTTGCGTGGAATCAAGCCCGAACAACGGAAAATCATTCTCGAGGAGGCGCTTCGCCTCAACGGGGATCTGAAATCCTTGAATGGGTTTGGCAAGCTTCGTCGCGCGGTTCAAAAAAAGTGTGGCATCAACGTCAATAATGTCACCCTGCGCCGCGTACTGAGGCAACAGTTCCGCAAATCGCGCAGCGTTCGTCCGCCCAAGCACAAATGGGTGGGCATCCGTCCTTCCCCCGGAAGGATGTGCTCGAAGTAAGCTCGAGCCGAGTAGTTCAAGGGCCAAAAGACATCTGTCTGCGGCCCGTTTTTTTTACTTTTTTACAAATATATGACGGCCTTGCAATTACTTTAAAAACATGATAAAATATTAAATTAATCAGTCAATTAAAGAAATCTTTATGGACGGTGAAAATAAAGAAGAAAAAACGCTTAACAGCCAACCTGAGGGCAAAAATAACCTGAAAGGAGTGAGAAAATACATACCATTTGTATGGGAGGTTATTAAGATAGCCGTTATTGCTTTTATAATAGTGGCGCCCATACGTTATTTTCTGTTTCAGCCGTTTATAGTTAGCGGAGCATCAATGGCTCCAAATTTTGCCACAGGAGACTATCTTATTGTTGACGAGATATCGTACAGATTTTCCGCTCCGGAAAGGGGAGATGTCGTTGTTTTCAACGCAGGGTTTATTCCGGGATATTCTAATCAGCGCTTCATCAAGAGGGTAATCGGTCTTCCCGGAGAAACGGTTTCCGTAACAACGGGCAAGGTTGAAATCACCAAAGACGGCAAAACAACAGTTTTAGACGAGAAATATCTGCCTAAAGATTTAAAAACATATCAGGACGTTAAAACAACATTAAAGGCTGACGAATACTTTGTTTTAGGAGACAACAGGGCAAATTCATACGATTCAAGGTTCTGGGGAGTTGTTCCCAGAAAAGAAATAATAGGAAGAGCGTCGGTAAGGATTTTACCTATAACTAATATATCAGAAATTTCCAGGCCAGTTTATTAATTTATATTTATTTTAAAGTAAATATATAAATTTATATGTCTAAAATAAAATATCAAAGCTTAACCGGAATGCACGATATCCTGCCTGAAGAGCAGGTCTATTTTAAGCGCATCCAGAAAGTGGTTGAGTCTGTTTCCAATTCTTATACTTTTGAAAAAATTGAAACTCCTATCTTGGAGTTTGCGGAGGTTTTTCAGAAAGCGGTTGGAGATGACACAGATATAGTCGGCAAAGAAATGTACACCTTCAGGACAAAAGGCGGGGATTTGGTTGCTTTAAGGCCGGAAGGCACTTCAGCTGTAATGAGGAGCTATTTGGAGCACGGAATGCATAACTTGCCACAGCCGGTAAAACTTTGGTATATAGGGCCATTTTTCAGATATGAGAGGCCTCAGGCGGGAAGGTTCCGACAGTTCCACCAGTTTGGGTTTGAGGTTATAGGAGAGGCCAGCCCTTCCATAGACAGCCAGATAATCCAGATGAGCTACGACGTTTTAAAGGAGGTGGGCTTTAAAAATTTAACAATTGAAGTAAACTCAATAGGAGATTCGGAATGCAGACCATATTTTAAAAAGATTCTTACAAGTTATTTCAAATCCAGGCGCTCATCTCTATGCACCGATTGCCAGAGAAGACTGAAGGAAAACCCATTAAGGATTTTGGACTGCAAAGAAGAAAAATGCCAAAGAATAAAAGCATCGGCACCTCAAATAATTGATCACCTTTGCGAAAAATGCCACGCGCACTTTAAAGATGTTTTGGAGTTCTTAGACGAGTTGGAACTTCCATACACATTAAATCCTTATTTGGTCAGAGGATTAGACTATTACACCAAGACAGTTTTTGAAATTGTTGAAACAACAGAAGACGGAAAATCGCTGGGCACATTGATTGGAGGAGGAAGATATGATAATCTATCAAAACTGCTGGGCGGAAGGGATACTCCGGGTTGCGGATCTGCGGCAGGCATAGAAAGAATAATAAGCCTGATGAAATCCCGCGAGATGAAGACGGGCCCGAAAGTTGAAGAGCCGAAGATATTTTTAGCTCAACTGGGACAATTAGCAAAGAGGAAAAGCATGAAGTTATTTGAAGAATTCAGAGCGGCAAAAATACCTGTAGCCGAGTCATTCTCTAAAGATTCATTGAAAGCTCAACTAAGAACAGCCAACAAGCTAAATATTAAATGGGTTTTAATTTTTGGACAGAAAGAAGCGCTGGAAGATTCTATAACATTGAGAGACATGGATACAGGAACCCAGACAGAAATAAAGCTTGATAAAGTTGTAGAAGAGATGAAAGAGAAAATAAAAAAATAATATTAAATATTAAATAATAAAATTCATATGCCAGTACAAGTCACAAAAAAGGAAAAAGAGACTTCTCAGAACTTGGTGCACCGTTTTACAAAGACAGTCCGCCAATCAGGAGTTTTGCTTCAAATAAGGAAAGGAAGATTTTTTAAAAGAGCAAAATCTGATTTAGCCAACAAGAGGTCTGCCTTAAGGAGAGTTCAGGTGAAGGCAGAGAAAATAATAGCGGAAAAGCTAGCTAAGCCAAAGTAGTATTCGTAGTTTTGCATCAGAGGGGCTGGAATAATAATTCAAAGTTCTAATTATGTTAAAACAAAAGATACAAAGTTCAACTAATGAGGCGCTGAAAGCAGGAGACCATTTTTTGGTTGGAACTTTACGCATGCTGCTCTCATCAATTCTTGTAAAGGAAAAAGATAAAAGATACAAAATATCAAAGGAAAAGCCGGATATTAAAGAAGAAGCGCTGGTAAAAGAATCAGAATTGACCGACGAACAGATATTAGAAGTCATTTCATCTGAGATTAAGAAAAGAAAAGATGCAATAGTATTATATGAAAAGGGGAATAGGCCGGAACTGGCGGAAAGAGAGCAAAAAGAAATAGATATTTTAATAAAATACTTGCCGGCACAATTGTCGGAAGAGGAGATCAAAAAACTTGTAGCAGGCGCCATGGCAAAAACCGGTGCGAAAGAAATGAAAGATATGGGAAAGGTTATGGCGGAATTAAATCCAAAGATAAAAGGAAAGGCAGATGGAGGTACGGTAAGTAAGATCATTAAAGAATTGTTATCGAAACCTAAATAAGTAAAACCGCCCTAGTGGCGGTTTTTAGTTGTATGGTTGACAAATACATTTTTGAGTGTAATATCAAGCTAAGTTGCAACTTGAAAACTTAGTGTCTGAAAAAGAAAGAAAGAGGAGAGGTTATGAGCAAAATAGTGGTGATGATTGCCGGTTTACCGGGAAATATGGCTAGGCTCGTGGCTGAGGCCATTACGGCTCAGGATGACATGATGTTATTACAATATGCGATATCTGAAGAAGGCGGCACCGTTCATGTTGGCACCGGCGTGGGCGCGACGGACGTGTGTTTGGTACCCATGGATTTGCATGAGGACTTGCTGGAAGTCCGTGGCAATCAGGTTGATGTGATTGTGGACTTTACCCAGCCCAAATCGGTCAATCGTAATGCCGAGCTGTACTGCAAGTATGGGATTCCTTTTGTGATGGGAACCACGGGTGGTGACAGAGACAAACTGATCGATGCAATCAGGGCTTCCAGGATTTCAGCTCTCGTCACAACAAATGCGGCGGCGCAAGTTGTCGCAGTTCAGGAGATGATACGCTTTGCCGCCGAAAGTTTCCCAGGCTTGTTCAGCGGGTTTGAGCTTACCATTACGGAAAGCCATCAGGCGGGTAAAAAAGACCCCAGCGGGACGGCGGTCAGCCTTTTGCCGGCCTTCGCAAAGTTGGGCGCTCCGCTCAGCAAAGATCACATCATAATGGTGCGCAATCCCGAGAGTCAAAAAGCAGCTTTGGGCATCTCAGACGAATATCTCGGTGGTCATGGGTATCACACCTACACATTGAAGCTCCCGGATGGTACTGTGCTTGTGGAAGTTAAACACAACATCCTTGGCAGGAAGCCATATGTTGACGGCATCTTAGCCGATATCAGGTTTCTTTATTTCAAGAAGGGTGCCGAGGGTCAAGTTTACACGCAGATAGACCAAATGCGCGGTCCGTATTTGCACTAGAAATTTTTAGTTCGCAATATAGCGTTCAACAATGAGCGCTTTTTTTATTGTAATTTTGATATATTTTAAAAATGAGTTAAAATAACGAAATGACAATAGAGATAAACAACCTCACTAATTTTATTGTAGACAAAAAAACTTTTTCCACAGTTGCAAAAAAAGTGTTATTGGGCGAAAATAGAAGAACAGAAACACTGTCTCTAGCTTTTGTAGGCAAAGAAGAAATACAAAAGCTCAATAAAAAATTCAGGAAAAAAAATAAGCCGACAGATGTTTTATCTTTTAATTTAGAACAGCCCGGATATTTGGGAGAAATTATAATTTGCCCGGACGTTGTAAAAGAAAACGCAAAGAAATTCGGGGTCACCGCAAAAAGTGAAACTTTGAAAGTGTTTGTCCACGGAATTTTGCATTTATGCGGATATGACCACGAGAAATCAGAAAAGGAGGCCGAGGAAATGGAGGCCAAACAAGAAAAATATTTATCTAAGGTTAAATAGTTACATCACATGGCGCGCAGTAATATTGTTACCGGTTTAGACATAGGGACATATAGTATCAAGGCGCTGGTAGCCCAAAAAAAAGGAAAAGACTGGGAAGTTTTGTCGTATGCGGAGGTTCCGTCTTTCGGGCTTCGCAAGGGTGCGGTGGTCTCGGTTGAGGAAACTTCAAAGAATGTGCAAATGATAATTTCCGGTATTGAAAAAGATTGCAACAGAAGAATTAATTCTGTTTTTGTTAATATTGGAGGAAGCCATCTTTATGTAACTCCTTCCGACGGAATAATTTCAGTTTCAAGGGCTGACCAAAGAATATCCCATGAAGATATAGAAAGAGTTTTGGCGGCGGCAAAAGCCATAAATATCCCGCACAATGAAGAAGTTTTGGATGTTTTCCCAAGAGAATATATTATTGACGACCAGAAAGGAATAAAAGAAGTAGAGGGCTTAACAGGTATAAGATTGGAGGCAAAAGTTCTTCTGCTTTGTTATTTCCAGCAATATTTTACAAATCTTACCAATGCCGTTTTAAATGCTAAATTGCAGATAAGAGATGTTACTCCGTCTCCTTTAGCGGCGGCAAATGCGGTTTTAACTCCTCAGCAGAAAGAGCTGGGAGTTGCTTTAATTGATATCGGGGCTGCAACAACATCTTTGGCCGTTTTTGAGGAAGGAGAATTACTGCATTTGGCTATTTTCCCGATTGGATCGGCTAACATTACAAATGATATTGCCATAGGCCTTAAAACAGAAGTTGCAATCGCCGAGTCTATAAAAAAACAGCATGGCACCTGCATGTTTGCCAGAACGGAAAAAGACAGGAAGGACCAGTCAAGGAAAAAAATTGAAGTTTTTGATAAATCTTCTTCGCTTAATTTCACAAAGAAAAATTTGGTGGATATTATTGAGCCCAGAGTTTCTGAGATTTTGGATTTAGTCCAGAAAGAATTGAAAAAAATTAACAGGCAGGAGTTATTGCCGGGAGGAGTCGTTTTGACGGGAGGAGGAGCTAAAATTCCCAGAATAAAAGAACTTACAAAAGAAACACTAAAACTTGCCTGCGAAATAGGAGTGCCAAGAGGCATTGAGGGTTTGCAGGACGATCCTTCTTTGGCCACGGTTGTGGGTTTGGTGTTGGAGGGGGTTGATTCTGGTGTAGATGGAGGTATACTGGATCTTACCCAGGGGTGGTGGCCTAGATTTTGGTCCAGGCTCAAAAAATGGTTAAAGAATTTCATCCCTTAAACGGGCGCAAGCTTTATGAATCCGAAAATTAAAGTTATAGGAGTGGGAGGCTCAGGATCTAACACGGTCTCGAGAATGGCGAAATTCCAGATTAAAGAAATTGAACTTTTGGCGGTGAATACAGATGCACAGGCTTTATATTTCTCCAAAGGCGATAAAAAGATTCTGATAGGAAAGGATATTACCAAAGGCCTTGGCACGGGAATGGATGCTGATTTGGGAAGAAAAGCGGCGGAAGAATCCAAACAAGAAATTATAGAAAATTTAAAAGGGGCGGATATGGTTTTCGTGACTTGCGGGCTGGGCGGAGGCACCGGATCCGGGGCTTCGCCGATTATTGCTGAGATCTCAAAAGGACTCGGCATTTTAACTATAGCGGTGGTCACAACGCCATTTTCTTTTGAGGGACTGGAAAGAAAAAAAGTGGCAGAATTAGCCCTTAAAAATTTAAGCGAGAAAGTTGATTCGCTATTAATTATCTCTAATGATAGGCTTTTAAAAGTCATTGATGAAAAGACTACGGTATCAAATGCTTTTTCTATTTGCGACGACGTTTTAAGGGAGGCAGTGCAATCAATAACTGATTTAATTCTGGTGCCGGGAATTATAAATATAGATTTTGCTTCAGTTGTATCCATTATAAAAGACTCGGGAAGGGCGTTATTCGGCGTAGGAAGGACATCGGGCATAGGCAGGGCGGTAAGAGCCGCGGAAATGGCGATCAACTCTCCGCTGTTGGATTTTTCAATCAAGGGCGCCAAGGGAGTTTTATTTTCGGTTTCAGGAAACGACACTACCTTAAACGAAATTCAAGAGGCGGCTAAAGTTATCACTAAAAATGTTGATGCCAGGGCTCAAATAATCTTTGGAGCTGTAAAAGATGAAAATTTGAAAAAAGGGGAAATAAAAATTACAGTTATCGCAACAAAATTAGCCTAGTGTAATATGATGAAAATATTAGAAGAAGGAAAAAATTTAAATACTGAACAGGGGGAGCCGGATATAAGTGGAGACGTTTTAAAAGAAAGGGTTGCGGAGATTGATAATATTTATAACCAGAGAATCGCCGAGTTTAATACTGTTGCTGAAAGAGTTTTTCCGCATGAAGATAATAAGGCGGGAGATTTCGATAAAATTTTAGCGACGGCAAAGCAAAAAATAGCAGAAGAAAAAGGCGATGCTTCGTCTGGAGCGCTGTCGGAATCAGAAAGAATGGCATTGGCTTTGGAGGAGAATAGAATTTGGGCGGAACAGCAAAGGGCACAGGAGTTAAAAGACTTGCAGGAAATTATAAGTCGTGGCATAATAAAATAGTACAATAAGTCATTAATGTTGGTTTAATTATTAAATAAACATATAATATTATGATTGGAGATTCACCAAGAGGAAGAGATGACGGCATGGCTCCGGGACAGGCTCCATTAGAGGGAAGCCAGGTTCTTGAGGTTCCACAAGCCGCCGGCAGAACCGCCACAGAGGCAGCTGCAGAAAAGGAGGTTGATTATGAGGCGGAATTTAAAAGGTTAAGAGAGCAGAAAAAGCAGTGGGCAAACATTATTGGTGAAGAATTCGGGACGGTTTATAGCGGAGACGGAGATAAAAGAATTCCAAATTGGGGAATGTTCAATGGGATTTCAGACAGTGCTAACGGGAAGGTATCTTGGGAGAAGGCTACCGGAGAGGAAACAGAACCGCTTACCGACCTGGAAAAAATAGCACTTGCAGCTCAAGAGAAGAATAGACAGATAATTTTTAATTTTAGGGATTTGAAAGCCAGTTTGTTAAAAAAGCAGGAAAAATCCGGAGTAGATAGCCCGGTCTTACCGTATGAATGGGACCATTCAGTAGGGATTAATTCTGGAGATATAAAAGAGGTGGAGATAGATCCATATTGGAAGGCGGGAGAGGATGATTTGGAGAGGCGTGAAAATGAAGGCCGAGGGATGACCCGAGCAAGAATTAAAAAAGAATTTGGCATAGGCGGTACTGATGACAACGGATTTGAAGGATTTATAACAGCATTGTCATCCGCTGAACAAAGACAGAGACATAATAAGGAGAAACCAAACGATAAGTGGAATCTTCTTCCCAAAGAAGAGCTAGCCTTAGATATCAGAAGAGAGGAGAAAAGTCGTGATGCCGAAGACCGAGAGGCAAGGGAAATGTTAGCCGCTAAAAGGAGGGCAGCTAAGGGGGACCCGATCGAAAGGTTGGGGAAAATATAATTTGGGCGGAACAGCAAAGGACACAGGAGTTAAAAGACTTGCAGGAGGTTATAAGCTGTGGTACAAATAGTAAAGATTAGTTCTATTATTAAATAAACATATAAAATTATGCCAGGAGAAACACCAAGACGAGATGAAGCTTCGTCTCAAGACGAAGGGGCATTGGTACCGCCTCAAGATGCGGCGCCAGCACCGGTGGCCGCTGAAACTGCGCCAGCAAAAGGTGCGGAGGTGGAAAAGCCTTTTGATTACAAGACCGAGACAGATGCTGTATGGGGTAACTATAGGGAGCGCACTAGCAAAGTGGCTGAGTTTGTAGATAAATATATAGCAACGGGCGCGCTGGATGCCCCAGAAGTAAAAGCGATAGGGGCCATAAACGATGGACATCACACTGCCTACCAGAAGCTCGAGTGGTTAGCACGGAGGAAAGTACAAACAGATAACGCCGTAAGGCGATATCCGGAAAAGGCAACGGAACCCTTGTGGCAGATTATAGATGCGGAAAGAATGGCTGCTGCTATTGAGGACCAGAGAACAGCGATTGCGAGTGAAAGAGATGCTAAATTGGCTGAGCTAAAAGAAAAGCAGGCTAAAATTGACCTGCAGGCCGAAATTGCCGCCGAAATTAAAAAGCAGGCCGAAATTGCCGCTAAAAAGAGGGCGGAAGGAGAAGTAGTTTTGGAAAATAATCCACCCGTCAAAGAAGATGGCAAGAAAGTTGAAGATTTAATGGCAGAGATTGGAAAAATTTAAAGAAAAACAATAAAAAACGGCCGGAAAGGCCGTTTTTTTGTTTTAGCTTATTGTTCAACACTTTTTAAAAAAATGGGTAGAGTTGACACGATTTCTTGTTGGAGTAAAATACATTAATGAATAGATTTCTTGCTTAAAAATTATTCAGTATGAAGGTTTTTGAGATTCTAAAATAATTAAAGCCGTAAGGCATTTTTTTGTCCCCAAATAAACATGGAAGCCGAATTAAAAGTAAAAAGTAATATAGATAAGATTCTAAAAAGAGACGGAAGAGTTGTTGCTTTTGAGCAAGATAAGATTGAGAAAGCAATCCACAAAGCCGTTGTTGCCGCAAATCAAGGAGACGGAGAAGTTTCCAAGAAAGTTTCTGAAAAAGTTGTCAGTTTAATGAACCGCAGGTTTAAGAAGGGAGAAATTCCAACCATTGAACAAATTCAGGATATTGTTGAAGAAGCTTTAATTTTGGAGGACTTAGTTGATACGGCTAAATCGTACATTTTGTACAGAGATCAGAGAAGAGCTATCCGTGAAGCATCTAAAGCAGTAGATGAATCATCCGATAAAATTGACAGCTATCTTAAGGAGGTAGATTGGCAGGTTAAGGAGAACGCCAACATGACTTTTTCCCTGCAGGGATTGAACCAGTATGTCGGTTCTTACATTTCAAAAAAGTACTGGTTAAATAAAATTTATCCTAAAGAGATCAGAGATGCGGCAATGAACGAAGATTTTCACATTCACAACCTGGAATTACTGGCGCCATACTGTGCAGGATGGGATTTGTATGACTTTTTGGCGAAAGGATTCGGCGGAGTTTCCGGAAAAATAGAATGTAAGCCTCCAAAGCATTTTAGAACCGCATTGGGTCAGCTGGTTAACGTTTTATTTACCCTGCAAGGAGAAACGGCCGGAGCTAATGCTGTTTCAAACTTTGACACATTGCTGGCTCCATTTATAAGATACGACCATCTGGACTATAAACAAGTAAAGCAGTCCATGCAAGAATTTTTGTTTAATTGTATGGTGCCAACACGCGTTGGATTCCAGACGCCATTTTTGAACGTTTCTTTAGATATTAAGCCACCGGCATTTTTAGCAAAACAGCCGGTTATTATAGGCGGAGAGGTGCAAAACGAAACTTACGGAGAATTCCAGCCTGAAATAGATATGTTTATTAAGGCTTTCTATGAAGGCTTGATGGAAGGAGATGCATCAGGCAGACCGTTTACTTTCCCAATTCCGACAGTTTCAGTTGGAAAAGATTTTGAATGGGACAATCCAAATTTAGCGGTAATGTGGGAAGCTACAGCAAAATACGGAATCAATTATTTTTCAAACTTCGTAAATTCAGACATGAGCCCGGATGATGCCAGGTCAATGTGTTGCAGGCTCAGGCTTGATAACAGAGAATTATATAAAAGAGGAGGAGGATTGTTCGGATCTTCGCCAAAAACTGGCTCAATCGGGGTTGTAACAATCAACCTGCCAAGAATCGGATACACTTCAAAAACAAAGACAGATTTTTTTGCCCGTTTGACGTACTTAATGGATTTGGCAAAAGAAAGTTTGGAAATTAAGAGAAAGGCTTTGGACAATTTTATGGAGAAAGGCCTTTATCCTTATTCCAGGCACTATTTGGAAGATATGAAGAAGATGAGAAATAGTTATTTCGGTAATTATTTTTGCACTATCGGAATAATGGGAATGAATGAAGCTTTGATAAACTTTTTGGAAGAAGATATTACAACTCCAAAGGGTAAAAAGTTTGCGCTTGAAGTTTTGGATTTTATGAGAGAAAAAATGGTAAAATTCCAGGAGGAAACCGGAAACCTGTATAACCTTGAAGCCACTCCCGGAGAAGGAACAAGCTACAGGCAGGCCAAAATGGACAGAGAAAAATATCCCGACATTGTCACTTCCGGAACGAAAGAAGTTCCTTACTACACAAATTCAAGCCAATTGCCCGTTGGATTTACTGACGACGTTTTTCAGGCCCTTGATCTGCAAAATGATATTCAGACAAAATATACAGGAGGAACAGTTCTGCACATATTTTTGGGAGAGAAAATTTCAGACCCGAATATGGCAAAGAACCTGGTTAAAAAAATATTTGAAAATTACAGTTTGCCATATATCACCCTAACCCCGACATTTTCAATTTGTCCGACGCACGGCTACATTTCCGGCGAACACTTTGAGTGCCCTCAGTGCATGATAAAACAGCCCTGCGAGGTCTATTCAAGAGTAGTGGGCTATATAAGGCCGGTTCAGCAGTGGCATAAGGGGAAACAGGAAGAGTACGAGGAAAGGAAAGAGTTTGCCTTTCCCGTAGAAATGGAAAAAGAGGCCTCAGAAAAAGTTGAGAAAATTGCAACAGCTTAAAAAAAAGAAAAACTCCTTTATTTAATAAGGGAGTTTTTTAACCCTGTAAACTTATGATTATAGCCGGACTTCAAAAAACCACTCTTATAGATTACCCGGGGAAAATATCCTGCATTGTTTTTCTGGCGGGCTGTAATTTCAGATGTCCCTGGTGCTACTCTTCGGAATTGGTTTTGCCGTTAAAAATTGTAAAACAGCCCCGGATAACAGAAAAAGAGCTTTTTGATTTTTTGAGAGAAAGGCAAAAAATGCTGGAAGGAGTTGTAATATGCGGGGGAGAGCCGACAGTTAACAAAGATCTTCCTCAGCTCATAGAAAAAATAAAAAAAATAGGATATTCGGTAAAGCTGGATACAAACGGCTCTAACCCGGGAATGTTGAAAGAGTTGGTAAAAGCAAATTTGATTGATTATGTTGCCATGGATATTAAGGCCTCTGCGGATAATAAAGCTTATGAAAATCTTCTGGGCGAAGGGGTAAAATTAGATGACATTAAAGAAAGCGTTAGCTTTCTGAAAAATTCCGGCATTGATTTTGAATTCAGAACGACAGTTGTAGATTCGGTGCATAAAAAAGAGGAATTTTTAGAAATTGCAAAATGGATAGGCGGACCAAATATTAAGTATTATTTGCAAAACTTCAGAGCGGAAAAGACGATAGACCCTGAATTCGAAAAAATAAAACCGTTTAAGAGAGAATTTTTAGACGGAATAGTGAAGGATATCTCTCCATATTTTAAAGATTGCCGGCTGAGAAGCTAGCATTATCGGTCAACAATGAGTCCGTCAAAAAAACTATTTTTTCTTAGTCTCTCATTTGTCGCCGGTATTCTTTTACAGTCAATTATAAAAATTCCTCAAGTTTTTATTTGGGGATTTTTATTTGTATCAATTTTGTTAACTTTTGCGTCACTGATAGCTCGCCCGAACCTGTCTTTTTTGGGGTTTTGTCTGCTTTTTGCCACTTTGGGCATTCTTAGAATGCAGATTTCCGAATTTAATATCCAAAACGACAGGCTTAGCAAGTTTAACGGAAAAGGGGCAGTTGTTTTAACCGGAGTAATTTCCGATGAGCCGGATGTCAGGGATACTTACCAGATGATTAATGTTAAGGTCGCAGGCAGCACTATTTTAGTGACAACAGATAAGTATCCTGAGTACAAATATTTAGATAACATAAAAATTACAGGTAAACTGGAAACCCCTTCTGTGACAGAAGACTTTAATTACAAAGATTATCTGCTAAAAGACCATATTTATTCTGTGATGGGTTTTCCAAAAATAGAAATAATATCCGCGAAACACCAATACGATATTTTTTCCTATATGTACGAAAAAATTATATTTTTGAAACAAGGTTTGAGGCGCAGCATACAAGATAATTTTTTGCCGCCGCAAAGTTCTATTTTGCAGGGGACGCTTTTGGGGGACAATGGAGCAATGAGCAAAGATCTGAAAAATAGGCTCAACATCACCGGGCTAAGGCATTTTATAGCTATATCCGGGTTGCATATTGTGATTATTATTTCCATTGTCATGGCTTTTCTTATAGCAATGGGAATGTGGAGAAGCCAGGCATTTTATATAACAGTAGTTTTTATTTGTATTTATATTATTTTAACGGGCGTTTCGGCGGCGGCCCTGAGGGCGGGAATTATGGGCGGAACTTATCTGCTGGCCCAAAAACTCGGCCGGCAGGCGTTTAGTTTTAGAATAATTGTTTTGGCTGCGGCTGTAATGCTTTTGGTTAACCCTTTGCTTTTGTTGTATGACGTCGGATTCCAGCTTTCTTTTTTAGCTGTTTTAGGATTGATATACTCTGAGCCGCTGATAAGAACATTTTTAAAGGTTTTATTAAAGAAATTTTTGGGGGTAAACATTAAAGAACAACAGGAAAGTTCACTGATGATGGTCTCCGTTACTTTGGCGGCCCAGGTTTTTACCCTTCCGATAATGGTTTTTAATTTTGGCATTATCTCCTGGGCTTCTCCGATAGCCAATATTTTAATTTTGCCAATTTTTTATTATTTAATTCTTTTTGGATTTTTATCTTCTTTGGTTGGGATACTATGGGGAGCTATGGGATGGATCTTGTCGATTCCGTGTTATTTCTTACTTTTGTATTTTATGTGGGTGATAAATTTTTTCTCCCAGCCGTGGATGGCAAAACCAATAACGAATGTTTCCTGGGTCTGGCTTTTATTGTCTTATCTTGTGCTTGGGGTTGCTACATGGTTTTTGAATAAACGTTATAGCTCAAAATTTTTGTAAAAAAAGAGCCCAACCTTATGATAGCTGGGTTTATGCGAGAGGACCGCTGGTTAAGAAATTTGATTGAATCCAGGGCCGTCTTTTTTGAAGAAAGCGGAGACGGGCGTGCCGGGGAAGCGTCCCCTTAAAAAATCGCCGGCTACAATGATGTCCGCTATTTTGTCTTCGAGCGTGAACACTTGCGGGGCTAGTCGTTTATAAATACCGCAGTCGTGGCCAACCACAATGAACTGGCTTTGCGCAAATTCTCTGAGTGCAAATTCGATATCTTCCATGATGCTGGCAAACTTTATCGGGAACTCTGTCGGACGTGCCAGTGCTACCGCGGCGCCCAATGGACAAATTGGGGTAAATATCTGATCGCGTGGGATCAGATGTTGTTTGATGTGTTTCCACAGGTTTGCTGTCTCCGGCCTCGGGTCCCCGCAGAAAATGCAGATACCGTGAATGATCTTGCCCATATATGTTCTCCTTCTCCTTTTTCAATGTTCTGTTATTACACCTGATAAGGCATAAACATATATATAATACTACATATTTAGATAATTAGCAAGTGCCAATTGGCTATTTAGGCACTGTTAAATTTTTATCATTTTTAGAGTATAATAGTATAATATATAAATATAATGGAAAATAAAAAAGAAGGGTTAAATCATCATAAAGCTTGGGTAATAGCCGCGGACATGGGCTATGGGCATCAAAGGACAGCTTATCCATTAAGGGATATATCGTTGGGAGGGAAGATTCTTAACGCAAACAGTTATGGCGGTATTCCGAAGAAAGATAAAAGATTCTGGCAGCGAACAAGATCCCTATACGAGTTTATTTCAAGGCTCAAAAGGATTCCTTTTATTGGAGATTTTCTGTTTTCTATTCTCGACAGATTCCAGCGGATAATGAGTTATTACCCCAAGAGAGATCTGTCGGGACCGGATTTTGCCTTAAAAGAGGTTTTCCATTATATCGGTAAGGGATGGGGCAGAGACCTAATAGAAAGATTGGAGATAGATCCTCTGCCGATAATATCTACATTTTTCACGCCCGCCTTTATGGCTGAAGAGCTTAAATATCCTAACGATATTTATTGCACCATATGCGATGCCGATATCGCCAGGTCATGGGTTTCTTTGCATCCTGAAAAGAGCAGGATTAAATATTTTGCATCTAACACTTGGACCAGAGACAGGCTTAAGCTTTACGGAGTTAAGGCTGATAATATTTTTTTAACCGGATATCCGTTACCAAAGGAAAATATCGGAGAAAATTCAGAAATCTTGAAAGAAGATATGAAGCATCGTCTTTTAAATCTTGATCCGGAGAAAAAATATATAAAAATATATAGCCCTTTAATTAAGAGCTTGCTCGGTAAACTGCCGGAGAAATCAAACCATCCTCTGACAATCATGTTCTCTATAGGGGGAGCCGGTGCGCAGAAAGAGATTCCCTTGAACGCAATAAATAGCCTAAGAGATAAAATAAAAGACAGGAAATTGAGATTTATTATTGCCGTCGGCGTCAGGGAAGAGCTTAGGCAATATTTTGCTGAAAACATTAAAGGTTTAAAGTTGGACGGCTGGGTTCATATACTTTCCGGAATGACAACAGATGAATATTTCAGGGTTTTTAATGAGGCGCTGAGGGAAACTGATATTTTATGGACAAAGCCATCTGAACTTTCTTTTTACGCCGGATTGGGTGTGCCTATAATTATAGCTCCGACAATCGGTTCGCAGGAGGATTTTAACAAAAAATGGCTGTTACATGTGGGGGCGGGCGTATCTCAGGAAAATCCAAAATACGCCGATCAATGGCTTTACGACTCGTTGAATGCAGGAGATTTTGCCGAGGTTGCAATGCACGGGTTTGTTGGGATAGAAAAGATGGGAGCATATAATATTGAAAAAATAGTGGCCGGCAAAAAGATTTAGAATGAAAACAATAACAAAAATGCTTATATTTTTTGTAACAATAATCATAATTATATTAGTGGCTATTTTTTGTTATTTTTTTGTCGGAAAGGCTCCCGCTCCGGAAAAGATTACATGGGGCGTTGATTTTTCTCAAATGCAGGCGCAGTCATTGGGATTGGATTGGGAGCAGGTATACTTGGCAATAATCAATGATTTGGGTGTAAAAAATATAAAAATTCATACTCAGTGGGACTGGGTTGAAGGGGAAAAAGGAGAATATTATTTTACCGATATAGATTGGCAGCTTGCCCAGGCTAAAAGCAAGGGCGTAAAGGTAATATATGTTGTCGGGATGAAGAGCGGCCGTTGGCCGGAATGTCATATCCCGGGATGGGCTATGAAACTACCAGAGCAACAGCAAAAAGATGCAACTTTGGCCTATATTAAAGAAGTTGTGCAAAGATATAAGGGTGACGACACGATAGCTTACTGGCAGGTGGAGAACGAACCGCTTTTCCGGTTTGGACAATGCCCATCGTGGTATTATAAAAATGACAGTTTCTTAAAGGAGGAAGTGGCTCTTGTAAAGTCTGTAGATCCTTCAAGAAAAGTTATTATTTCTGACTCAGGAGAGGATTCCAGCTGGTTTGGTGCCGCAAAAGTGGGAGATATAGTGGGAACAACAATGTACAGAGAGGCTTGGGTTCATATAACTAATAAATTTGGATTTGTTTTTAACTATTTATTTTCTCCTGTTTATTACTCCAGAAAAGCTTTGCTTATCAACAAAATATTCGGCAAAGATGTGTTTTGCATAGAATTACAGGCTGAGCCTTGGACGTCAAAGCCATTTAACGATGTCCCTGTCGCGGAGCAATCAAAAACAATGAACCCCAAAATGTTTGCGCAGAACATTCAATTTGCGGAGGCATCGGGTCTTGATAAGTTTTACTTTTGGGGGGTAGAATGGTGGTATTGGATGAAAACTACACAGAATCAACCGCAGATATGGGATGAGGCCCGAAAATTATTCCAAACTGGTAGCACTTAACCAATACCACCATTCAAGAAGGGGTCGGGAGGAAGGATTTCCTCCCGTGTAGGAAATTATTCAAAACCGAGGGTTTTGAAGGAGCGAGTTGTACGAGCGACTTGGTGGTATTGGATGAAAACTACACAGAATCAACCGGCAATATGGAACGAGGCTAAAATTCTATTTAATAAATAAAAAAATATGTTTAACCCGGACAGAGATTCGCATGAGGGAGAGGAGTCAGAAAAAGAAATTTCACGCCAGGGCGAGGCAGAAAAACTACAGACGCAACTTCAAGAAAAAAGTTTTACAGAAAAATATATTTCTGAAGTTCAAACAAGAAAAGCGCCGATAAGGGGTGCCGAAAATCCCGACCAGACACGGGGAGGTATTTTTCGTTTAGAGAGAGGTCAAATTCTAAAAGGTTATAAAATTTTGCGTGGACAGATTAGGGATGCAGAAAAGCGGGGCGAAGATGCAACTGGTAAAATAGAGCTTTTGAAGGAAATTAGGATCAGGGCAAAAGACTTGGAGAGAAACCTAGATGAGATAGAGCGGCAGTCTCTTGAAAATATTAAAATGTTGGATGTGGAAACTGAATTCGGAAAATTTTCAGTTCCAGTTGTTGAGTTTAATTTAGGCAAAAATAGTGGCAAAGAAGAAGGCGCAGAAGCGGAAAAAGATGATAGGATACCATACTTTTTTATTCCAGGTATGGCAACGTTTGATTTTCATCACAGTGCTTCAGCTGCAGTTCCTATGGCCTTAGCTTTGCAGGGACATAAAGTATATGTCCCGATGGATATTGAGCAACCATCAGTGAAAAGGCCAGAAGGGTATAGAGAAATGCTGAGAGCTCAAGGAAATCTCGGGATACATGCAGAAGTTTTTAAACAACTAATAAGAAAAATTGGATTAGAAAAAGTTAATATTATCTCGCATTCTTTTGGAGCTACGGTAGCTCTTGAAATGGGGTCGGATGCCGACTTTAAAGAGTTGGAAGATTTAGTGGTGACTGAGCCTTTGGGCATAGAAGATAAAGGGGTGGGTAAATTAGCAGTGGAATTTGGTTTGGACCAAGGAATATTAAAACAACTGCCTTATTCTGAATCAAGAATTAAGATGAAAAAAGAGCAGGGAGTAAAAAAGACCGGAGACAATAGTTTATATCTAGAGGACGTTAAGATCATAGCTAGAAAGATTTATGACCAGGAAAAATTAAGTAGAATAAAGCCGAATGGTCGTTTCCAGATTTGGTTTGGGACAGATAGCCCGGTAATAAATGTTGAAGAGATGGAAAAGGCATTTCAAGAAGCGGAAAAATTAAGACAGAAAGATCTAAAAGCATCTCCGCTAGAGATTTATGAGGTACAAAAGGGAGAGCACATCTGGCCGATTAGGAATGCCCTAGGATTTTCCAGAATGTTGAAACAGGAAAGACCCGGCACCAGGATAACCAAAATTCAGCCCACCGATTTGGGGAACTCTGCGATGGAGGAAATTTTAACTAGGATCAGCGAAGAGCAAAAATAAAATCTATGTTATTTTTTATTAAATAAATAGATTAGAATTATAAGGTAGGTGAAATGTAAGAAAGAGTCTGTTGGGGAAGGGTTAAATGTGAACAATTCTCCAAGACCGGAGACTATTTCTCTGCCGTTAACCAGGAAGGCGCTTATCAGGGCAATAATTATAAAAACAATAAAAGCCAGTAAGATTTCTTTGGTTCTGATGTTTAAAATCAGGAGCAATCCTCCTGCAACCTCTAAAATTATCATCAGGATTATCAGGTAGTAGGCAGAGCTTATCCCAAATCTGGAAAATTCGAGAACAGCCTGATGCCAGTTAAAAATTCGATATATCCCGGCGGACAAGAAGGTCAATCCCAAGAATAATCTTAATAAAAAATTATTTTGCATATTATTTGTAATCAAAAGTAATTGCTTAATTCTATCATAAAATAGGGTCATGGAAAAGAAATACCCATCGGGGCACAAGAAAGTATTAATTTTGTATGCACCTCTCGGATCGGGCCATGGAGCGGCTGCTCAGGCCATAGAGGAGGCGTTTGTAGCGGAATATCCGGATATAGAGGTTAGGAATATCAATGTTTTGGATTTTGTTCCGGACGTATTTAAGCAAGGATTGCCATGGTTTTATAATCAAACAACTTCAAGAATACCATTTTTATATAAATGGATTTACAATTATTATAAATATAAGTCACGGTCTAAGCGCCTGAACAATCTTTCAAGGGTTATCTTAAAAAAGTCTAAGTTTGTGGAGTTTATAGGGGACTTCAAGCCTGATTTTATTATTTCCACGAACCCATTGTCGATGCAACTTATATCCTTAACTAAAGAGGAAAAGGTAATAAATATTCCATCGGCTAATGTTTGCACGGATTTCGGTTTTTATCCGCTTTGGCATAATAAAGATGTTAACTATTATTTTGTGGCCAACGAGGAAATAAAAAAATCTTTAGTTAAATACGGGGTAAAAAGCGAAAAAATTCAGACAACAGGCATTCCCACCAGTTCTAAGTTCAGTAAACCGATGGACCGCGACAAGATCATAAATAATTTGAATTTTAATCCTTTAAATCCGATAGTACTGATAGTCGGGGGAAGGATTTTATACAGAAATGTAGTTGAAATTATTGACGGCGTAAAAAGAAAGAACAGTAAAGCCCAATTTATTGTTGTTGCCGGCCGGGATAAAATTTTATATAAAAAGCTAGTTGATTCCGGCATCGGCGCTAACCCCGAAATTAATATTTTCGGCTTCATTGATAACTTAGAGGAGTATATGAGCGTTGCAGATATGATATTAACAAAGGCGGGCGGGCTGACTGTTTCAGAATGCCTGGTGAAAAATTTGCCCATGTTGTTTAATGACATAATTCCGGGGCAAGAAGAGGATAATGTGATTTACGCCGTCAAACAGGGCGTAGGAATAAGAACCAGCGGTTCTAAAAAATCAGCAGATTCCATAAATATGTTACTTTCTCATCCCGAAAAATTGATAAGAATGAAAAAGAATTGTAAGAAGATAGCAAAGCCGAATGCTGCCAAGGAATTAGTTGAGTTTATTGTTTCAAAGATCTAATCGAAAGAACCAAAGATTAATTTTTAGACGTATAAATTTAATTAAGCTGCTATCTTGATGATTTTAGATTATTTGATATTATTATCATTGTAATTAATTAAAAAAATATGAGCATGTATAGCCTTCCAAAATTAGAACCGAAAGAGATTAAAAATAAAACTGTTAAAACGCTAAAAACCAAAGCTTTTTGGGGAACTTTATTGCTGATTATAGTCGGATGCGCAATCGGTTTTTGCGCCGGTACGGCAGCTTTACGCTATTTTCCTTCGCAAACACAGGCATTCTTTGATTATTTCAGGGTGCCTGAGGTTAGGGTCCAGAAAGATTCAAACCAGCCGGTCGCAGGTGTATATACTTCAAGCGTATCTTATGAGCAGGCGATAATTGATGCGGCAAAAAACGTTTCTCCTTCTGTGGTAAGTATTGTCATTTCTAAAAATTTGCCGGTTTACGAGCAACAACTTGTAAATCCTCTTGGAGACGCCAGCCCATTTGATATCCAGTTGCCTCAGTACGTGCAGAAGGGGACGCAATATCAGGAGGTCGGAGCAGGATCGGGGTTCATAGTTTCCGCAGACGGTTTGGTTTTGACAAATAAACACGTTGTTTCGGATAATAAAGCCGATTACACGGTTTTTACAAACGACGGGCAAAAATATAATGCAAAAGTTCTAGCTTTGGATCCGGTACAGGATTTGGCAATGATAAAAATTCAGTTAACGCCAGCTCAAGCCGGTAAAACTTTTAAACCTGCAATATTAGGGGATTCCTCCGGAATACAAATAGGACAGACGGCGATTGCTATCGGAAATGCACTAGGCCAATTTTCCAACACGGTTTCTGTGGGCGTAGTTTCCGGTCTTGGAAGGAACATTTCAGCCTCAGACCAGGTGGGTGCAATTTCGGAAAACTTGGAAGGAATTATCCAAACAGATGCAGCCATTAATTCTGGAAATTCGGGCGGACCTCTATTGAATTTGAAGGGAGAGGTTATCGGTATAGATACGGCCATGGCGCAGGGAGCTCAGGATATCGGATTTGCAATTCCGGTGAATATGGTAAAAAAAGATATTGACCAGGTTGTAAAGACCAGCAAAATTGTTTATCCATTTTTAGGGATTAGATATGTCTTAGTGGATAGCCAGGTAAAACAGGAATATAAATTATCAATCGACTACGGAGCGTTAGTTTTAAAGGGGGATAACGGCGAAGCGGCTATTACTGCAGGGTCTCCTGCTCAGACGGCCGGAATAAAAGAAAAAGATGTTATTTTGTCTATAAATGGTGAGAAAATAACAGTTGATAATTCTATGGCGGTGATTATCAGGAAATATAATGTTGGAGACAAAATCACCTTACATTTTTTGAGAAACGGCAAAGAACAGGACGCAGATGTGACATTGGCCCAAAGATCTGCGTAGTTGTTGACAAGACTCTTTGATTCTGGTAAACAATAGGTATACAGCAAATATATGCAAATACTAACCAACTCAAATTTCTATTTTTTCTTTACCTTCTTTAGGAGAGGGGTTGGTTTGAGTATTTAATAAAAAAGATTAAAAATTCAAACGAGCTCCTCTCCGACGAGAGGAGCTTTTGTTTTTTGACAACTTAATATAAGGGAAGGGGCATCCAATGAGCGATAACCTAAACGGAACAGCCGGTAAAAAATCTTTGTTAAAGCCTATCGAATGGACAGGCTGGGGAACGGCTGGAGCAAAGTGTCCAGTCTGTCTCAGTAACAAGACAAAGGAAGTCGATAATAGTGCCGATGGACTAATCGCGGCGCACCGACATTGCAATACCTGCAACTTTGATGGTATGGTTTACATTTACTAAACCCTTGCGGAAAACAATCAAATAAGGAAGATTATGAAAAGCACAATTGAAATGGATTCGGCGATTGAGGTTATGGTCATTTTTGGTGAGAAAACGGTGATAAAGGCAAGGATTTTCGAAAGGAAAAGCGGAAGGGTAGTTATCAAGCCCATCCGTCCGGGCGCTCGCAAATGGGAGGCCGCTAAAGAGCACCTGCTTCTTGTAGCCAGGGGATGTTTTAAGGGCAGCACCAAAAATGGTGAGCTTACTACAATTCTCACGCCGGGCGGATTGATGGCGTACTTGCATCGCAGCGGGACAATAGCCTTATAAAGGAGCCGACCAATGATGATCATGATGAAAGCGAAAGCGACGGAAAAACAGGTACAGGCGGTCCTGGACGCCGTAGTTAATGCGGGCCAGCATCATAGCTTGGTAAAGCTGGAAACAGGGCCATTAATCAGCGTCGACGACGACGGTACGCTGGATCCTGATCCGTTCGAGAAGCTGGCAGGCGTACGCGAAGTTTTGAGCATTAAGGTGAATCTTCCCAAGCCAACTCCTTTGCCGGTCGCAGTATGAGCCACCGGTTAGGGGCAGCGTAAAAGCGGTTTGATCTTCAAACCGCTCTTTTTTTGGCCTTATTTTATCACTCTTGACTCGAGAGTGCTATTGATTTATTATGTACTTTGAGCTAAAATAAGAACATAAAACGTTTAATAATTACTTCATATAAAATAAATAAAATACAAAATGAACGGAGCAAATTTCACAAACAAAGCTCAGGATGCATTGATGCAGGCACAATCGCTGGCTCAGGAAAAGGGGCAGTCGCAAATTGACGCCCTGCATTTACTTTCTGTGCTGCTTACTCAGGAAGGATCTATTTTGACTACAATTCTGCAGAAGCTTGGAGTTGATGCTGATTCTTTAAAGAAAAAAGTTGAATCTCAAATAG
>Ga0316226_1001021_pt1 | contig 32629 bp, 55 predicted proteins | sample TBH18017metaG_FD_206009 | JGI IMG/M metagenome (GOLD analysis project Ga0316226, IMG submission 206009) | Freshwater microbial communities from Trout Bog Lake, Wisconsin, USA - TBH18017 | ecosystem: Environmental > Aquatic > Freshwater > Lake > Hypolimnion/Profundal zone | place: USA: Wisconsin...
GCTTCGCGAACTTTCAAAGCCCTATGCCTTTTTTAGGCCCCGGGGCACCTAATTTAAGCATAGCCCTGCGGGCACTTTGCCCTAGACAGGGCGACCACCCCATGCCATACTGCCCTTGGAACTCCGAAGTTGGTGCGGCTTCTTTCGGGGTGGCGGGGCTTCGCCCCAACCTCGTAGGAGCTCAAAGATGACCAAGGCTGAATTGATCGCCAAACTTTCCGTTACATTTCTTCCTGACTATGCCGAAATCATGGCATCGCGGGGATAAGAGATGTTACAATGCCCCTGTAACAGATGAAATTTGGGGTTGGGATGATTCAAAATAATACCGGGTGGAGAAAAGCACATGCCGATACAAAAGTATCATCCTATGCATGTGCTCCGTCAATCCGACGGAGCTGATAAATATTATATTGATTGGTTTAGCGACCCTAAATTAATTAAGATTGTAAAATGCAAACTTACAACACTTTGCGGTGAACCACGAGTAACGGCGTATCTTGTAAAGAACATACACATACAAAACAGCAAACTTGTAAGGTTTTACTTCCTTGGCAAGATACTCCATGGAAATTTAGCAATAGACAATGAAAACTTTGTTTGTCATCATTGCTATTGCTGAGGACTTCACTTCAACCTCGTAGGAGTCAAAGATGCAAATGGAACGCCACATCACTTCCCTCTCCCACGCGAAGCGCCTCGTGAGGGTCCTCCGAGATCCCTCAGATCTCTCGAAGGATTACTTCCTCGTGGAACCCCGCGCGGACGCCCTTTTCGCCCGAGGCGAACTTACCCTGCGCGAAGCGCGGAATGGGGCGTTCGAGTTTGCGTCACCGACGGGGCGCGAAGTACGATGAGCGCCCTCACCAAGAAGGACTTTAACGCTCTCGCCACAATCCTCCGACGGCACAACGCTTCGGGAGTCAATCCGGCTTTCAGCTATACGAAGTTCCTCGTGGCGGCGAAGCCTCCTTCGCCGAAGTCGCCCCGCGACGACGCTTACGAGGACAAACTCACGGAGAACTTTCGGGAGCACTTCTAGCACCCGCAAAGCTCCAACCCCCGACTTCGTGGCGAAGCCACCTAACAGGACTCCTCCAATGCCGCTTCGAACGAGTTTCCTCCACGGCCTCCCGCCGAACATTCCCCGGAGGGTTCCAATCCGAACCCTCCCGACCTTCCCGAAGGTCTATTGGGCCGACGTGGGGATCGCCTTCACCGCCGGCCTCGTGTGCGCGGGCCTCGGGTTCATCGGGGCGCTCTGGCTCTTCGGGGGGTGACGGAGGGGGCGAAACTATGCCGCACAACACCAACCGCATCCTCGTCGAGGTCAACGAGACTTCCTTCGGGGTTATCCTCTCCCAAGGGGAATATCCCTTCGGAGAACTCCGGGTTCCCCTCAGTCCGAACCGTCTTGCGAGGGGCCTCTCCGACATCGCGCTCCTCCTCGCGGCGACCGGGGGTGAAATGACGCCGGGGCTTCGGACACACCTGAAGGAGCACTTCGGAGCGTCGCAAGCCCCCTCCCCGAAGTGTGAGTTTTGCAAACTCCAGGGGCGCATCCTCGCGGCGGAGGGGCGGCGGCGTCTCAACGAGCGTGAAGACCGGGCGCGAAGCATCCCCCCCATCGAGGTCATCCGACCGGGCCTTTCAGGCGAGGGGCTCGCGCGGGCGCTTCGGGCCTCCGAGACCCGCGAAGCCGAACGGCTCCGAAAGCTCCCGAGGCTCCAAGGGGCGAGAGCGGGGAAGGACTCGGATGCGTGGTTCTAGGGGTTCGGGGCTGCCGCCCCGACGAAGCGGGCAAAACCCGCACTAAGTGGAAGGAACTTGAAATTATGCCAAAGCATGTACTCTCTCAGACGGACCTAATCGAGTTGGCGGATATCCTCCGCAAAGTCTGTATCAAAGCCGATGGGGACGTCGCGGTCTTCACCGCGGGGTGGAGCGACGCCAGGATCGTGGCGGAATCGGGGGGTCGCTTCGTCCTCACGAATGTGCAGGGGCTCCGACGAAAGCTCATCGGAGACATTAAGACCCTCTCCTCCAAGGAGGGCTGTGCTGCGTTGCCACACCAAGCCTCCGAAATCCTACGGCGCATCGGAGCCCTCGAAAGTTGGGCGGCTGCGAGGTCTGTTCAACCGTTCAAACTGGCGTGACCACGGAAGGAACTCCTCCAAATGCCCGAACTCTCCCTATCCCCCACCCCCGGCCTCGCGGGCCTCATCGAGGACCTCTCAAAGCCAGACCCTGACGATCCTGCCCCCTCCATCACCCGAGCACACCTCGCGTACCTCCGCATCCTCGCGGAGTGTGGTCCCGAGGAGATGTACCAAGCCATCCTCACCAACCTCCAAGCGAGCGTGGCTTCGATCTACGTGGCGACGCGGAACACGGAGGTCGTTATCGCCGGGATGGAAAGGATGCTGGCGGGGTGCGCGAAGACCTGGAGGGCGGAGGAGGCGGCGCTTCGCGCGAAGCTTCGCGAAAGGACGTCCGAAGGAACTACAAAGTCTTAACCCCAACTTCACTCCGCGAAAGGACTCCCCAAATGAAATTTCTCCTAGTCGGAACTTCTTTCACCCCCGGCGCGCAAGCGCTCATCTCGAAGGGGCTTCCCCAACGCGCCGAGGTCATCCTCCAGGCCGAGCCTGAGAATCCCTACGATGCCCTCGCAGTGAGGGTCTTCGTCCCCATTGAGTCCGTCCTTCCCTCAGACGACCTCGATGAGGCCCTCGCGGGGTTCGGGACCTCCCTCGACGGCCTCGGGTTTCCGTTCTGCCTCGGGCACCTCGGAGCGAAAGCGGAGACGAAGGCGGCGAAGCGAGCGTCCGCCGAGGGGCATCAATTTAGTCTCTGTACGGAATGGCATCGCCTCGACGAGGAAGGCCGGGGCATCGGCCGCCTTATCCAATACTCCAACGGAACTTGTCTCGTTGAGATCGAGTCGGCGTAAGCGCGGCGAAGCTTCGCCCCCAAAATGGAAGGAACTCTTACCCATGCTCAAATTTTCCAACCCCGGCGAAATAGACCCTCGCCTTATCACAACTCTCGGAGTGAACGTGAAGGAGGACAACCTCAGTGCGAATGGCCCCATCGGCTACTTCGGCACGGGCCTCAAGTACGCCATCGCGGGGGTGCTTCGCACGGGGGGTTCCATCGAGGTTCACTCGGGCACCACGAGGCTGCATTTCGGGGTCCTCCAGGAGGAAATCCGGGGGAAAACCTTCTCGTTCATCCAACACAGAAGAGGGGCGAAGCCCCGCATGAACGACGCCACCCTCGGTTTCACCACTGACCTCGGAAAGAATTGGGAACCCTGGATGTGGTATCGCGAGCTTGCGTCGAACACCCTTGACGAGGGGGGCGCTATCGAGGAGGTGACCGAAGTTGGCCTTCCGACGCCCTGCGAGACTAACATCTACGTCGAAGGGCTCGATGAGGAGCACGCAAAGCGAGCAGGGGTGTTCATCTCAGGGAAGCCCCTCGTGGCAGGGAACGAAGTAGATATCTTCCCCGGAGATCCCTCGGGGCCAAATTTCATCTACTACCGCAACGTGCGAGTGGGGCTTCCGAATCTCCCTAGCGCCTTTAGATACAACCTCAAAATCGAGACGGAGCTCACCGAGGACCGCACCCTCGCGTCGTCGTGGGAGGCCTTCTATCATATCGATCGGGCGTGGTGTCGCGTGAAGGATGTGGAGCTTCTTGAGCAAGCCCTACTCGCAAAAGAGGACACCTTCGAGGGAAAGCGAGATTTTGACCAACAATACATCGAAAATCCCGTCCTTGATGACACTATCGAACGTCTCATGCAGACGGCCCTCGGAAGGGTTAATCCTTCCGCAGTGCAACGCATGAAGAAGAAGCGCGGAGCGACGAAGCCTTCGCCGGCGCTAATGTCACGGCATGAAACCGAGATGCTCCACGAGGCGAAAGTTTTCCTTGCGGAAAACCTCAACGTCCATATCACCGTGCCTCTCCACATCACGGAGTCCCTCGGAGAGCGAGTGCATGGGCTTGCGTGGGGGAAGGAGATCTTTCTCGGGCGACTTGCTTTCGAGGAGGGAACGGATCACCTCATCATTGTGCTCCTCGAAGAGTGGCTCCACGCCGAGAGGGGCCTCGGGGATTACTCACGCGAAATTCAAACGTGGCTCCTCAACAAGATTGTCTCCACAGCGCGGAGGCGAAGCGAAGCCTCCGAGGAGAGCACAACTACAATCCCCCAGAAGGAGCCCCTTGATGACATCCCGTTCTAACATCGTGGCGCTTCTGGCGCTCATCACGGGGGAGGCATCCGGAGTGGACGCCTCGGCGAAGTCCCTTCGGGAACTTGACGGCCTCGTCAGGAACATCGAGGGGGATGTGGAGCGCCTTCGGGGGGAACTGGACCTTCTCCTCGGGGACGGCGGCGAGGGGGAGCCGGAGCTTCCCTTCCCTCCGAGGGAACCCCCAAGATGATCGAAGACATCCTAGCGACCCTTTCGTCCGAGGGCTTCGCGATCTCAAACACCTTCCAAACAACCGAGATCGACGTCATCTCGGGGGGCTACGGCCCTGTGGGGTGGGCGGTGTATCTCCGGAACAACCTCAACGGCCGGACAGGCATCGGGCAAGGGGTGACGCTCGAGGAGGCCCTTCGGGACGCTTACGCCAAAGCGATGGTGGGGGAGGCCACTCTGAGCACAAAGTGGTGGGAGCGGTCCGGGACGTCCGGGGCGAAGCCTCCTCGGACGTATGTTCCGCCACCCCGAATCCAACTTGGCCCCGCGGGCGAAGTCTCATCCGACACCTCAGAGGAGCTTTTCTGACATGGCAAAACGCAAGTCCGCAGTCGAGATCGCCCTTCAAAACGCAAGTCCGCAGTCGAGATCGCCCTTCAAAACGCAATAGACCGAATTGTCGGAGACATCCGCGCATTTCGCAATCAAGCGATTCTGCTGAACGCCCAAGCGGATGCGCTCGGACGAACACGGGACAACATCGAAAATGAAATAGCGCGGTTGAGGGCAGCGAAGCGGGGCGGGTAGGTTTGCCCCAACCACGTCGGCATAGGCCCACTATGGCCTGCGCAGGCCCCCTTGACACCGCCCCGGCCACCCCGCTACACTATGCCCCATACCGGGCACCCGACTCGCCCCAGAGGACCCCACGCCCCAAGTCCCCTCCCCGCTTCGTGAACATCGGCCCGTATTCCTTCGCAGTGACGCCGGGGTACTCAACGGGGGCGGAAGGGTTCGTCGTGGGCGAAGCCGAACTCGAAGTTCTCGACACTGCGAGGGCGGAGCGCGTCCGCAAGAAGGGCTTCAAGGTCCTCGAGAAACTTCGGGTGAAGTCGGGCCGGAGGACACTCTCGGAAGGCGAACTTCGCCACCTCACCTCCACCGTCGCGGAGTTCGACCGGGAAGTCCGCCTCGAACGCACGCCCGACCCAAGGGGCCTCAGCGAGGACGACCGAGTCCGCCAGAGGCCCCCGAGACTCGCGACGCCTTCGGTGGAGCCCGAACTCGGCGGGGGCGAATTCGACGCTGAGGTCATCCGACTTGCGGAGCTTCGAGTCGCGTCCGAAGAAGCCGCCCGAGGAGTGGCCCTGGCCCCCGAAGTCCGCGAGGCGGCCCTGGCCGCCCTTCGCGAAGACCCCCTCCTCCGCGAAGCTGCGCGGGCCCGAGTCGAAGCTGCACTCCAGGAGCGTGAGAAGATGCAACTGGACCTATTCTAGCTCCGCGAAACCTTTGCTTCGCAAAATCCTCCACCCTCCACCCTCCACCCACAGTGTTCCCGGGAAGGAACCCCTACCATGCTAGATCTCTCGACCTCCCACGCGAAGCGCATCCTTGGGGCTGACGCCACCCTTGCGAAGCGTCGGAGCGAAGCCCTTCTGGCACTGGCCGAAGCAGAGCGAAAGTGCTCCGAAGAACTTGCCGCGGCTCGGGCGGAGTATAATGAGGAGTGTCTTGCGGCCTCGGCGGAGCATGCTGGGCAACTAAACTCGAGACAGCAAGCGTATGAGGCCCTTCTCACCGAGGCGGAGGCGAAACTCCACGGGGAAGGCCCTTCGGGCGACGCCTCGAAGTCCGAACTTCCCCCTGCATCCCAACTCGAACCTTCGACGAAGCTGGAGTTTGCCACATGACATTCAATAATCCACTTGCGGCAGAAATTCCCGTAGACGAGAAAACCACCGAAGCTCGTAATGCTGCCGCTGGGGCAATTGAGCCGCTCGCAAACGCTTGGGCTAATCGCGATCGCAGTGCGACACCAGATAAAGTTCTGGCGTTGTCGATCGCGATTTCGCTCAGACGAATTGCTGACAGTTTGGCTCAGTCATGACTTTGACAGACCTCATCAACATCATGTTTCGAGCTTCGCAGGCGGAGCATGGGCTGCTCCTCCGAGTGTCCGACCCCAAGCGCGCCATGGGGGCGTTCTTCCGAGCCCGCGAAGCCCACCCCGACGCGGAGCTTCCGCCGGTGAGGTTTCGGGAGCTTTTGGGGCACCCCGAAGGGAACTTGGTCATCCTCCGGGGTGGCCAACACGACGAGGGGCGCGGCGGGGTGAAACTTCCCTCCGACAAAGAGGATCTTTTCTAATGACCGACTACTGGACGGATTTCATCCCTGGAACGATGGAACGAGAAATTGCTCCCAACATCGTATTCAGACCAATTCGCTCGTGGCACAGCGCAACTTATGCTGGCGAGAGGCTTCGCAAGGTTGGGAACGATGGAAGTGGTTGTATGCGTCTCGACAACGATGATACTAAAATCTGTAACATCCCTCTCACTGTGACGCATCGGACTGGGAAACGACTCTCGGTGTTTCTGTCGTATCCCGAAGGGATGGAACGAAGCGTCATCGGACTCCTCAGCGTGGGGGGAGAGTGATGTCGAGGAAGCTCGAAGAGGACGTAGTGGCACGCCACATCGAGGTGTATGCGTCCGATTGGGATTTCCTTCAGGTCCACTTTGGACGTTCGTCCGAAGCGAAGCTAGGGGTCAGCGTCGCCATCCGCCAGATGATCCGAAAGGGCGTTCGGGACTACCAAGAGAGGCTTCAGCGTAAGCTCGATCGCCTCGCTCCGACGAAGCCCCTCCCGAGCCTAGACAAATTCTTCACCCCTACGGAGCCGCCCGATGGCGAATGAATTCCCCACCTACCCCCAAGTCCTCGCGGAGGCGTCTCCAATGTCGCTTTCGGACCTCGCCCTCATGTCCCCCGACGAGATGAGCCCCGAAGCCGAACTCGCTTACATCGCGGAACTTCGGGCGTATCGGGAGCGCTACGAGAGGGCCATGGGGGCAAAGCCGGCGCGAGCCAAATCCACCTCTTCGAAGCCTGCCTCCGTCATCCTCGACGGGGCTTTCGGCGGCGGGGCGGACGCGACGTCGGATGTGGAATTTTAGGATGACCCTCCTCGAACTCCCCCGAACGCCGAAGCGAAGTTTCTACGGGGACCAATTCGACGCAACGGGCGTGCAAACCCGCGTCAATGCCTCCACGTTCCAGGTCTTCAAGGCGTGCCCACGGAAGTACCTCTACGAGGTCCTCCTGGCGCGGGGGAAGGAGGCGGATGATCCGAACCTCCGCTTCGGGAGCCTTATCCACGCGGCGAAAGCACTCTACGAGACGAACAAAGCTCGGGGGGCGGGGCACGACCTCGCGCTCCAGGGGGCGTTTAGATTCCTCCTGCACGAGACTTGGGACCACGCAAGAGCGAAGCCGGGCTTCGCGGAGGACCCCCTCAAGAACCGCGCGACGCTCCTTCGGACGTTTGTGTGGTACGTCGATCAGTACCGTGAGGACGCGGCGGAAACTGTCATCCTCCCTTCGGGAAAACCCGCCGTGGAGATCCAGTTTGAGTTTGACGCCGGGGTGACAACGAAGTCCGGGGAGCAAATTACCTTCGTGGGAACGCTCGATCGCATTGTGCGGTTCAACGGGGTCCTCTACGTCGCGGACACGAAGACTTCCTCGAATTCGAAGTACCTCACCGCGCGGAACTACACCCCCGACGGCCAATTCTCCCTCTACTGCGTCGCCGCGAGCGTGTGCTTCGGAATCGAAACCTCCGGCATCGTGCTCGACGGGATCGAAGTCGGGCCGAATTCGACCAAGTTCGTCCGGGAGATCGTCCCAAGGCCCCGCGAGGTGCTCGAGGAGTGGCTTCAGGACGCCCGAGTCCACCTGCGGCGCCTCGGCGAAGCCTTCGAGCGGAATGAATGGCCGCAGAACGATTCGGCGTGCGGGATGTACGGAGGGTGCCGCTTCCGCCCTGTATGTGGGGCGAACCCAGCGGAACGGGAAGGGATGTTGGGGCTGAGCCCCACTAAGTAGGAAGGGAAGCAACAATGAACACCAAAGGCAAGCCAGTCGACCTAGGGGCACTCCAGGACAACTACATCAAATCCAAGGCGAATTTCGCGTCGGACCTGAAGGTCTTCACTCGCGCTGAGGATGCCCTCGCGAGGTCCCGCGAAGCCTTCGGCACGGCGGAAGCGGCTCTGAAGGCGGCCGTAAAGACCGTGTTCGCCCAGCCGACGCCCTAGCGGAGCGAAGCTTCGTCCAAAGGGGCATTCGGAAAGGATACCCCTTCTTTCATTAGTCCATTTTGAGAGGTCCGCACCCCGTGACCACCTTCAACGACCCCCAGGAAGACCTTCCGAACAAAATCATTTACCTTGGTCACTACGGAGCGGGCAAGACGGGCTCCCTCGCCTCCCTCGCTGCGGCGGGCTTCAACGTCCGAATCCTCGACATCGACAAAAAAACTCAGATTTTGCGGGACTACATGCTCAACGCAGAGAGGAGCATCTACCTCAAAGCGTCGCCAGGGCTCTGGGACGCGGAGACCGCGAAGGGCACCGCGGGGCGGCTGAGTTTCGTCTCCCTCGACGAAACCATGGTCCTCGCAGGCGCGAAGGGCAAGGAGCGCTACGTCCCCAAGGGCGACCTCTGGGGCAAGGCGATGGAACAAATGAACCATTGGGTCGATGGGGCCTCGGACTTCGGCAACATCGGGACGTGGGGACCCTCGGACGTCCTAGTGTTGGATGGCCTCTCGAGGTTGTCCCAAGCCGCCATGGATCAGCAGCTTGCGCTGAGTGGCAACATAACGAAGTTTGGGTCTCAGTTGGGAGACTACCGCCCCGACACCTACAATGCCCAAATTATGATTGCGAGGCTTCTTCAGACGCTCCAATCCTCCGCGGTGAAGTGCCACGTCATTGTGATCTGCCACATCGCCCTCACCGCGAACGAGGTCGGGGTTTCCGAGGGGTTCCCTCAAACGGTGGGGTCCAAGTTCGCTCCGAAGATCGGACAGTACTTCAGTCATGCGCTCCTTGCGAAGCAAGTGGGGGACAAAAGGGTCATCCAGACGAGCGCCGGGGGGATGGTGAAACTCATGACGCCCGCTCCCCTCCGAGTGAAGTCCGAATACCCCCTCGAGACAGGTCTAGCGGAGTACTTCCGGGACGTCAAGGGGACGCCAGAGGCGTCGAAGCTTAAGTGACCTCTAACGTCGCCCTCCTCAGGGTGAGGTGGTGGGCGCAGGAGCAAGACTTCGACGAAGTCCATACGGCGGCGAATCCTTCGGGAAAACCCGCCGTGGCAATCCTCAAGGGCGGCGTCATTGTCGGAGGGGTCATTTGCGCTGATGGGTGGCTCCAGCGCCACGTCGAACTCATCCTAGAAGGGGCCCTAATCCGTCAGGAAGACTCAAAGGAGCGAAGCGATGCCTTCTGACGAAGTAATGAAGAAATTCTCCAAAGGCAAACTCCACTCAGGCTCCCCGAAGGGTCCCGTCGTGACATCCGCGAAGCAAGCCATCGCGATCGCGGCTTCCGAGAGAGACGCCGAGCGTGAGCACAGGGGGAAGTATCCCGACGCGAAGTCCCGCAGGGGCGGGAAGGATTCACGCTGAGGGCGAAGTCCGCCCGAGGTGTGATGTAGTGGTACACTCTTGTGCCGAACCTAAAGGAACCCCAAATGAGCGAGGTAACACCACAAGACAAAGACGACGTAAAGCGAAACGAAGCACTTCATCTGGCAGTCAAGTTCGTCTCGGACCTCAATGCCGTTCTCCCCGAGGGAGACGAAATCACCAATGCCACTGACGTAGTCAAAGTAGCGAAAGCCTTCTACGACTTCCTCAAAGTGAAAGGAACCCCTCAGAATGGTTGACATGCTTGCCCTTACCAACGTCGACACCTCCGCCGCGAAGCCCCCGCCGGAACTCCCCGATGGGATTTACCCCGTCATGGTGGCGGGGTGGAAAGTCGGCCCGTGTCGGTGGTCGGACGACCTCGGCACTATCACCATCGAAACCCGCCCCACCCGGTTCCCCGACGGAGTCGACGGCGAATTCGACGTGACGAAGCGGAGGATCTTCAAGGAGTTCCACGTGGACCCCTCGAAAGTCGACTCGTACTTCTACCTCAACATGTTCGTCGATGCGTGCGGCGTCGCGCGAAGCGGCAAGCGTCCCTCGGAGTACATTCCCGAGTGCATCGGGAGGGAAACCGAACTGAGCCTGACGCGGCGAACCTACACCGACAAGAAAACCGGCGAGCAAAAAGAAGCTTCCGACGTGAAGCTCGTGGTGGATGGACACCCCATCTCGGAGCGTAGGTTCGACTGACGCTTCGCGTCGACGAAGTCGGAGCAGGGCCTCCCGCAAAGCGCCCTGCTCCCTCCACCACGCAGCAACCCTCCCCCATCACGCTCGTGGTGAGACTTGGGGGAACGGGGCATCGGGCACCGAGTAAGTGAGTTCCCCGGAGTTTCGTTCCCCCTTCTTTCTTTCCTTCCCCCTCCCATCCCAGAGTCCCCTCCCCCGATGCCCATCACCAATACCTTCGGTAGAATGCCCCTTGAGCGCATCTGGGTCGAACGCGACCAACGTCAACGGCGTGATCCTTCGCCCGAGGCCGGGGGGCTCCTCCGGAGCATCGCCCTTCGGGGGGTACTCGCCCCCGTCATCCTTGAAGAGGTCCCGAACCCCGAGGGGTATCATGTCCTATACGCTGGGGAACGCCGCTACACAGCCTCGCTCATGCTGGGGCTTCCGGACATCCCCTTCAGGTTTGCTCGGTCCCCCTCCGCGTCGGAAGTCCAAATCATCGAGTTCGAAGAAAACGCGAAGCGACTCGACCTGACGTGGCAAGAAACGTGTCAGAGTGTGGTGAAGCTTCACTCGCTCCTCCGCGAGGAGGACCCCGAGCACACCTTCGAGGCGACCGGGGAGACCCTCGGATGGAGCGACGGAAGCCAAGTAGCGAAGTATCACCTCATTGCGGAGTTTTGGCAGGACGAAAGCGTCCGAGGGTGTGGCACCGTGAACGAGGCGTACAACCTCCTCCAGCGCCGCCTCAAGCGAGCCCAAGCTTCGAAACTGGAGGATTGGCTCGGCGAAACCAAGTTGGAGGACAACGAGAATGACGAACCTGACGGTGCCACTGATGAGCTTGGCGGGGACGGTGTTCTGGTTTACAACGAACATTCTACTGACGAGGGCTGTGCGGGAACTTCAGGAGCTAAACTCACACTTCCGCAAGCGCAACGAGATAGCGGAAGAGGAACTCCAGCTTCACCAAACCTCCCGATCTTAAGTGGGGATTTCCTCGAATGGGCCCCCTCCTACTCGGGCCCCCGTTTCAACCTCATCCATTGCGACTTCCCCTATGGCATCGCCCTCGGGGTCTCCGAGCACCGCTCCGGGGCGAACGCCCTCCATCGCGAAGAGGGGGAATTCTACGCCGATGAGGCCTCGACATATCAGGCGCTCCTGGGCGCGTTCGTGGAGCACTTCGACCGCTTCGCCTCGGAGAGTTGCCATGTGATGTTTTGGTACTCCAACCGCCACGAAATCGAGTTGACGACGCGGGCAGCGCTACTTCGCATTCCCGGCTTTGCGTTCCTGAGGTTCCCCCTCATCTGGCACAAGAGTGACAACGCGGGGCTCATCACGCCGGGGCATCCGAGACACGTCTACGAAACCTGCCTCGTCGGGGGGAGAGGCGACCGCCCCATCGTGAAGTATGTCTCGGATTGCTACTCGGCGCCATCGGACAACTCGCTTCATGTCTCCGCGAAGCCCGAGCCGATGCTGAGGTACTTCATGGGGATGTTTTGCGACGAGCACTCAAGGGTGTTCGATCCGACGTGTGGAGGGGGGAGCGCGCTTCGCGCAGCGGAGGCCCTCAAGGCCGAACGCGTGTTCGGGCTCGAACTCAACCCCGAGATGGCTCGGGTCGCCAACACGGAACTCCTCAAGGCGAGGGCGCTGAGGAGGGCCTCCGAAGTGGGGAGTGGAGGGAAGTGACTCCTTCGCTCGAACCCTTCGCCCACTACTGCGGCCTTCGGCGAAGCCCTCGCATCCTGCTTGTAGGGGAAGGCTGGGGCCAGTCCGAAGACCTCCTTCAGGCCCCCTTCGTGGGGCACTCGGGAAAGGAACTCTTTCGGATGTTGGGGGACGCGAGGGTCGCGCCGGGACCGAAGTACGACGCGGTGAAGAGGGTCCTTTACGCGTCGGACGAACTCTTCCTTGCAAAGCGCGAAGAATGGCTCCGCGACGCCGGGATTGGCCTGACGAATGTCTTTGCGTTGAGGCCCCTTGGGAACAAACTTGAGGCGTTGTGTGGGCCGGAAGGAAAGGGCGTCGCCTTCGGCGGGCGGACGTTGCCACCCCTCGTCCGATCCCCCCGGCACCTTTACATGCGGCCGGAGTTCTGCCCCCAGTTAGCACGCCTTAGGGACGAGGTTAGGGTGGCGGGGCCGAATCTGGTCATAGCGCTAGGCGCAGCCGCGTTGTGGGGCTTGTCGGCCGCCCTAGGGCTACCGCAAGTACAAGGGGGCTTGACTGAGACTAGGGGCACAGTCATGGACTTCAAAATTAATGGAATTCTACCATGACGTACCACGGAACCGCTAGGGGTATCAAATTAACTGTTGCTGTTGCACGAAAAAGATTCTCGTATAACCCGGAAACTGGCGAATTATTTCGCAACCTGATCGATGGCGTCGAACGTACAGGCTACAATTTAAAGGGTTATAATGTTGTAACCCATAGGTATCGCGTGTATCGTGTAACATACATCATTTGGTTGATCATGCATGGTAGACCACCAAACGGTGCTGACGGAAATTCACGCAATGATAAATTTGAAAACCTTCGCGAAGCAACACAAAGCCAAAATGGTGCAAATAGCCGTTTGCCAAAAAGAAACAGATCTGGGGTAAAGGGCGTAGCCTGGAATAAGAGAAGAAGTAAATGGATTGCACGTATCGGATTTAATTATAAAACAATTGAAATCGGACGCTTTAATACAATGGAAGAAGCAAAAGCAGCATATAACACAAAGGCGAAGGAATTGTTTGGGGAGTTTGCTAGATCATGAAATTGATCGCGACATTCCACCCTGCCTACATCCTTCGGATGTGGTCCGCCCGAAGTGTCGCCATCGCAGACCTCATCAAGGGGTGGCGCGAGAGCGCCTCGGGGGACTTCGCCCGCCCTTCCCGCCATATCCTCATTAATCCCGAACTCGACGACATTCGAGAGTGGTGGCAACAAGCGCAAGCTTCGTTGGTGAAGTCCGAAGCTTCGCTCAGCATCGACATCGAAACCAAGGGGGGTCAAATCACCTCGGTGGGGTTTGCGTTCTCCCGAAGCGAGGGCCTTGTGGTGCCTCTCGTGGAGGTTGCGGGAGACGCCCCTCTCTTTCGGTCGTACTGGCGCGACGCAACCTCCGAGCTCGAAGCGAGGCGTCTCATCCGGATGATGCTGAAGTCCCCCTTCCCGAAGCTCTTCCAGAACGGCCTCTACGACATCCAGTGGCTCCTTCGGGATGGGTTCGCCATCGCGAACGTCCGAGAGGACACCATGCTTCTCCATCATGCCATCCATCCTGAGATGCGAAAAGGGTTGGGGTTCCTTGGGAGCCTCTACACTTCGGAAATGAGTTGGAAGCTCATGCGCAAGCGCTCCGGCGACGAGGTAGTGAAATCCGATGAGTAACCAACGTGGCGACGCCCCCTGGAGTCCCGAGGAGGATGTTGCCCTCCTGGAGTTTACCCCCCGCTTCTGCGCCCGGCTCGATCGTCCTGCCTCCGAAGTTGCAAGGGCACTCTCGCGAAGGTTCCCCCACCGCACCTTTACCAAGAGTAGCGTCATCGCGAGGCTTCGGAGAATTTGGCGTCAACGTCGCCAAGAGACTGTTGAATAAGACGAAGTCCCCTCCAGCACTACCTCCACGCTGCGGCGGGAAAACTTCGACTTGGTTCCAACGGAGCGCAAGATGATTTGGTATCTCGTAAGTCCATACTCTCATAAAGACCCTGCTGTGGTAGAGGAGCGGTTTCATCGAACTCAGCAAGCTACGGAGTGGCTTCTGGAGCAGAAAATCTGGGTGTACTCTCCTATTGTTCATTGCCATGAACTCGCCCGAAAGTTCAAATTTCCAACCGATGCGAAGTTCTGGGAGGATTACAACTACTCCATGATAGGGCAACTCTCCGGGGTGCTGGTGTTATTGCTACCGAACTGGCAAGACTCGAAGGGTGTTGCAGCGGAAGTGAAACATGCACTTCAATTAGGTAAGCCCATCAGAGAGATCGAAGAACGCGCGAGTACTTTTGTGTTCGGAAAAGGTGAATACCTCTTCAAGGCAACGCCGTGACCTCCCGCCTCGTCAACACCTCCACAATCGAACAATCCAACGCGGGCTTCGCCCCGAGCGAAACCGCGCAGCTCTACAACGGCCTGGACGCATGTCTCACCTCGGAAATCCTCGATGAGGTGAAACGAACATACCACGAGACGCGAAGCGTCTGGGAACCCCAATACTCCTTCACTCGGGCGCTCCAAGCGCCGTACCTCGACATGATGATGCGGGGGTTCGCCGTGGACTCCTTCGGGCGGTTCGAGGAAGCACAAGCCCTCCGGGCCAAGATAGCGAAACTCGGAGGGCTCTTCCAGCGCCTCATGGAGGGAGGGTTCGGACTGAGGGAACTCAATCACTCCTCCACGAAGCAACTCAAAACCCTCTTCTACGACGTCATGCACCTGCCGGAGCAGTGGAAATCCGTGAAGGGTGCCCGGCACATCGCGGTGGATCGGGAAGCCTTGGAGAAACTCGGAGAGAGCTACATCCATGCAACGCCTCTTATCAATATCATACTCACAATTCGTGATCTCACTAAACAACTCGAAGTGTTTGAGTGTGACCTTGACTCCGACGGACGGTTCCGTGCCGGTTACAATATCGTGGGAACGGAAACAGGACGGCCTTCCAGCAGTGCTAACGCCTTCGGTACTGGACGAAATGCACAGAATATTGACCCAAGCCTCCGCCATGTATTCCAAGCTGACCCTGGATTCCGACTCGGCTACGTAGACCTCGAACAAGTCGAAGCGAGGGACGTCGGGTTCATTTGCGGGGTTCTCTTCGATGATTGGTCTCTTTTAGATGCGGCAGAAGGGGGTGATTTCCACACCGCGAACGCCAAGAAAGTCTGGCCGGAACTTGGCTGGACGGGGGACCCTCGGAAGGACCGCGAAATCGCCGACACAAACTTCTACCGCAACTTCAGCCACCGCGACTTCGCCAAACGCGGCGGCCACGGCTCGAACTATATGGGCACCGCATGGACCCTAGCGCGGATCTTGAAAATCCCCCTCGGGGTGGTGGAGGAATTCCAAGCCCGGTATTGCCGCGGGGGCCTCATCAAAGGAGCTTCCGTCATCCCAGCCTTCGGCTGCATCCCGCGCTGGTGGGCTTGGACGATCACGGAGCTTCAAACCAAGGGGACCCTTCAGACGCTCTTTGGATTTCGGAGGACCTTCCTCGGCCGCCCCAACGATCCCGCGACGCATCGCGAAGCGATCGCATTCCAGCCCCAAGGTACCACCGCGCAACGGATGAACCTTGGGATGTGGCGGACCTGGCGGCACGAACCTCGCGTCGGCCTCCTCGCGCAGGGCTTCGACTCCATCGTATTCCAGTACCGCGACGAGGGGGCGAAGGTGGAGGACGAAATTCTCTCGCATGTGCTCGACCTCATCAAAGTTGAGATTGTCGCACCGAACGGGCGGAAGTACTCCGTGCCAGGGGACGCCAAAGTTGGGTGGAACTGGGGCAACGAGAGTCCTTCCAATCCAGATGGCCTCCGCAAGTGGAAACCGGGGCGAAGGGATGACCGCATCCGACAGCGCTTCCCGGGAATGGGGCTCCTCGGAGCAAGCGCCTCAGATGATTCGATGTTGAGGTTTCGGTAGGAGGAAATTAAGATGGCAATTCAAGAAATTCCAAAAGCATTTCTTTACATTTGCGATGGCTGTGGGGCAGAGCACCTCCAAAAGAATGCAAGTGGACACTACACGAACTCTACTCCGGCGCATTGGGCAACTCTGATTCTACGCCAGGATGCTTACGACTTTCAAGGTTGTGCAGTTGCGGATGGAACCATTACCCGACTACTTTGCGAAGAATGCACTAGCAAAGCTACAAAAGCGATTAATTCTGCTCTGGTAAAGTAGGGGCGCGATAGTGTGTCAGATGACCTTATCACAGATTGGTTCTCCTACACCAGCGCGACGCAGGACGACCGGAGCCCCGAGATCTACCGGAAATGGAGTGGTATCGCCCTTGTCGCAGGCGCGATGGAGCGCAAGGTATGGGTCAAAACTGGAATGAACCGGACGTACTGCAACCTCTACACTCTTCTGGTCGGGCCGTCCGGCACCGGCAAATTCATCGTCGAAACGGTGAGGGAGTTCTGGAACGCCGTGAAGGACCCCTTTACGAGCGCGAAAGCATTCCACGTCGCGTCGGACTCCCTCACGAAGGCTTCCCTCATCGACGCCCTCGGACGCGCGAAGCAAGTGAAACTAAACGAGTGTGGGCAAACCGAGGAATACCACTCCATGCTCGTCGCAGCGGAAGAATTTAAGGTCCTCCTCCCCGCTTACGACATGGAATACATCGGGACGCTAGAGCGCGTCTGGAACTCCCCCCTCAAACACACCGAGGAGCGCAGGTTCAACGTGAAGCTCGTCGAGATCACGCGGCCCCAACTTAACATCCTTGCGGGGGTGCAGCCGTCGTACTTCGCCACGGTCTTCCCTGAGGAGGTGTGGTCGACCGGCTTGGCTCGTCGCATCGTGATGGTCTACTCCGCCGAACGCCGCATCCGAGACCCCTTCACCGAGTATCCCGACCCTATCGAAATCCGCAAGTGCATCCTCGCGAAGCTGAGCGCCATTTCGGTGATGTGGGGCGAACTCAAATGGGCTCCCGACGCGAAGTCGTACTTCCAGGCGTGGGTCCTCGCAGGGGAACCTCCGGTGCCGACGCACTCGAGGATGATTCCGTACAACACCGAACGAGTCAGGTTTGTACAGAAGCTCGCGGGGATCTCGGCGGTGTCGCGCAAGATTGACTTGAGCGGAATCGACCGCATCGACATCGAACGGGCCCTTGAATGGCTCTTCGAAATCGAAACCAAGATGCCCTACGTCTTCAGGGCCATGCAAGGGAAGAACGATTGGGCAGTGGTTGAAGAACTTTACCACTGGATCGTCGCGCTGCACAGGAAAACCGGAAAACCCATCCCAGGCGGACGCATCATCGAGTTCATCGGGGAGAGGACCCTCTCGGAGAAGGTCGAGAGGACCCTCGCCCTCGCCGTCCGCACGAGGGCGATTGAATGTGTTGACCAAGGAGCAGATTTATGGAAGCCTCTTGCAAAACAATTCCGGACGGCGGAATGATTCTCCCGCTTCCGCAATCTCGTCTCCGAGTGGTGATGCTGCAAGGGCCTGATAGGCGCCTCATTGTGAAGTCTCTCGAAGAGCCCGAAGTTCTCTTTGTGGCGGCGAACTGCCAACGCTTCGCCCGCAACGGGGTCGTCGTGGAGCCGGGGCTTCCAGTAGGGAGGGTGATGATGCTCCTGGGAGCTTCGCAGGGCCGAGTGGGGCTTCGCCAAATCATCGAGTGCCTCTGGGGCGACCGAGCGGACGGAGGCCCCGACAGCGGGGAATGCCAAGCGAGGCAGATTGCCGCCAAGGCAAACACCTTCGCCGCAGCGTTGGGACTCGTGGTGACGAGTCAGTACGTGAGAGGGTGGGAGCTTCGGGCCCTTCGGGCCGAGGCGCGAGAGGAGGAAGTTAATGTCTGAACGTATCATCTACACTTGTGATTCTTGTGGGACGGAAAGTACCTCTCGCGAGGGTTTCGAAGAGTTAACCCTAACTCGTCGCCTGAATATGAAAGATCCAGATCATTTATGGTACAGTGCAGTGCCGAATGGCGGAGTGATAATTGCTCGTGGGATTTTCTGTGAGAGATGTTGCAAGGAGCACTTTGACCTCGCACTTCTACCGCCGCCTCCCAAAAAGATTCCTCCAGAGGAGGAGTTTCTGGTGAGAGTGGTTTCTAGTCTGATGAAGTTTGTTAAATAGAGCCGAGGTTGAATTGGAACGTCCTGTTGCCCCGACCATGGGGTGCCTATAACACCCCGTCTGGGGCAAAGTACCCCCTCAAAGGAACCCCCGTGATGTCCGAAGAAACCCGTCGCGCTCGGCAAGCCCTGATTGATTCCATCGAACAAGAAACTGAATTGCTTCGGGGCGAAATCTCTACCCTCGAAGACCGTATCGAGGAGATGCAACGTAGGGTTCCCCGGGAGCTTCCCGAAGACCGCGAGTGGCGCCTCGCTCAGCTCGATCCAGTGCAGCGAAAGCTGATCGAAATAGCTGAGAAACTATTTCATGATAGTGTGATACGACAGTTCGAAGAGAAGTTAAATTTCCTAGAGGACGTCACGTTTATCGATGGAACCCAATGGAAAGTAAACCCGAAGCTGAAAATCAACTATCCGAATAATTTTACCATCACTACGCCAAAGCGAGAACTTCCATGACCGCCTCGTCCCCTCCCCCTCCGAACATCAACTCCCTCGCGTACTCCACTCCTGCGTTCTACGTCAACCAAACCTCCATTACCTACATCAACGGGGTCTTTCGGGTGACGTTCTTCGAGCAACATCTCAGCGAAGCGAAGCCGGGGGAGGGGTCTCCCGAGGTGAACTCGATTCTGGCTCCCCGAGTGAGTGTGGTCCTAACGCCGCAATCTGCGTCGGACCTCCTGAAGACCTTCGGAGACCTCTTTGCTCGGGGGGCTACGCCCGAAGTGGAAGGAACGATGCAATGACAACGCGAAGTGGAGCGAAGCCATGAAGTCCCGCCCCCTCGATCCCTCCATTGTCATCACTACCCTCTATGCCCTCGCGATCTTCGCCGCGGTGGCATTCATCATCTTCGGGACGAAGTAGTCCTTAGGAGAACGTCACAATGTCCCCTTGGCAAGAGTTTCTGTGTAATGTGGGTGGCTATGTTACGATAGGAGTTGCTACCGTTGCTACTATAGCCGTGGTAGCTTCCCTTATTGTGCCGTGGTTTACACGACTACAACTAATGGCGCTTGAAGAAAGCGTTGGCAAACTCTGGGATGAAATTTACGATCTCAAACATCCGAAGGATTCCCCAAAGTGCCCCTAGCCATCCTCGCGAACCTCGCCGGAGTGGCATACTTCACTTTCGGAACGAAGTAGGAGGATGCAATTCAAAGCTATTGAAGGATGGAACAACGCTCCAAAAAATTACTTTGTAAATATGATAGATGCATGGACTGGCAAACCCAAGGAATCCATCTAATGCCTCTTCTAATTCTAATAGTCCTCTTCGCAGAAGCTCTTAGCGTGCTTTACTTAGTCGGTCTAAAATTGAAACGCTGGCGTGGCCGCCGGAGTTATCAACGGCGAAGATGACGTTGGAGTCGTCAAAGGTGTTCCCTGTTCTGCTAACATTGCCCCACGCAACAACGCAGTTTGTGGGGTTGTCGGAAACGACTCCGTCGGAGCACTCCGAACCCGCCAATTGTAGAGTGGTGACCTCTGTCGTACTAGTTCATCTGCTGCAATGAGCCTTCGAGCTGTTAGGGTATTGTCTAACTCCCTTGCAGCAACGCCAACGAGTGGAACTGCCGACCCAGCGATCGCACCAAGAGTTCCACCAGCTTCGCCTCCAGCAGCGGCACCACCTAACGCGGCCAGTGGCCCATGTAGCCCACCACTGAGCAACCCTCCTACTTTTCGTGCGATATTGCTTGTTGCAGTTCCCTCCGTAACTGCTTGCAATGCGTCTAGTTCCTCAGAATTAAACCCCGCTGAAGCTTTGTTGTTAAGCAGCAACGAAGCAACACGAGACCTGATAGCATTGCCACTTCGTGCTCCTGAGTCAGTTGCAGCGGATCGAAGATCAACTGTTCTATCAATGCCGTTGATTGTATCGGAGCGAAATCCTGCGGCGGCATTTGCCCGAGCGTCCGCGACGACTTTCGCGGCGACGTCAGCGGGTCCAGCCACAACAGCTCCCTCAGAAGGATTCGTAACAAAGTCATCAATGGCATTCTTTGCTGCAATAGCGGCCTTCTGCTCTGTAGGGTTTGTAAACGTCCCTGCGGCATGGCCGAACGCGCGCCTTGCAGCATCAAGATTTCCGAATGGAACCGAACTGGCGCCTTTTGGCACATCCTGGAGCTTGTTGAGTATTGCGTGGGTCTGGGGGGCAAGTTCAGCAAGAATTCCTTTGTCATTTAGGTCTCCTTGGACCTTTGTAGCCATTGCAGCAACCGCGGGTGAAGCATACTCTACTCCCAGTTCTCGTGCTGCGTTGTAGCCAGCGTCAGCAGCAGCATGAAGGGCTTCGGCTGTAGGAGCAGCTACGTTTGCCACTCGAGCACCTAACAGGGCACTTATCCCTTCGCCTGATGCTGGGCTCATTGGACTTGCGATTGTTGCTAACTGTAATGCACGTTCGATTCCTTCTTGGCTCTCTGGATCTACCTTTCCAGTGACAACATCTCTAGGCAATGTTACTCCGCTCCACGCACCTTGGAGTGCACGTTTCGCCATTCCAACAACTCCGGCATTGGAATCGAAACCAACGGACTTATCGGAATACTTGGTAAATGGTAGAATTGCGCCAGAGAAAACTGGTGTAGGGGCAGAAGGGAGTACTCCGCTACCTCGAAAGTCCGTCTCGGCTTGTTCGGGTGTCATTCCAGGTGGCACTACAACAAAATGCCCACCACCAAGATCAAGATACTGGGGCGTATCGGGCATTTCGTGTTACTCCCATTTTCCCGTTTCGGCATTCTTACGCCAAACTTTTGCCCCTTCCGGAAGTTTTACGGCCCCAGCTTCGTCTTTTGCAGTTCCAGTTATATTTGTGTTGACGTAACCTTTCTTCTGTGCAATATCTTGCCAGATAGTTGGCCAACGAGCCACGTCACCACCTTTGGCCAGATGTTCATCCATGCCAGTCTGTTCTTCGTGTGACTGCTTATAGAGACTTGTCCAGAAGTTAAAAATCTTCTCGATTGCGCGAGGGTCCGTATTGAGATTAGGATTATTTTGTGTGAATGAAGTATATTCTACCTGTGCCAATCTGCTCATGTTTGGAAGCTGTTGAGTAATTTGGCCCATAGTAGTATTAACCATCAACTTTTGCATCTCTTGACTTGCCGCAAGATTGCCATTAGCAACTTTATCTACCAAGTCCTGTGGCAATCCCAAAGCCTGCCCAACTTGACCCAATTTGGAATAAAATTCTGCGCCGCCGCCAGTCTTCATGGATTTCATGGCATCCCAAGCGGGCTCGATAGTCTTCAAAATCTGTGCGCCCATGGTAGTTGTAGTGTCGAGACGTTGGCGATAATCTGCCGTATCGGTGCCGCGGGCTTCGAGGTACTTCGACTGGGTGGCCGAAGGACCAACGAGGGGGGAGCCTGGTGGCGGAACATTAGAGGCGCCTTGGACGAGAGGGCTCGAAGCATCCCCAGGAGGCCTTCCTTGTGTCATCGGAGTGAACGAAGTCCCCGAAAACACTCCCTTCTGCGTCGCACCACTCCGGGTCGGAGCTTCGCCCACCACAGGAGCTACGCCGCCCTGGATGGCATAAGCCTTGTCGAGTGGCATCCCGAAAGCCACTCCAAGGTTTCGGAGCCTCGTGTTGAACTGGTCCTGATTCTGTGGGGTCCACTCAGCGCCATTCTGCGGCATTCCCGCCGTGAGCGAGGTGATGAGGCCCTCCACGGCGTCCTTGGTTTGGCCTTGGATTTCTGGTGGCACCCCTGCCATCATGCCCTTGTACGTTCCGGCCCATTGGGAGCGATCCCCGCCCGTCGCGGCGAAGGATTGAATCATGTTGCTGACGCTGTCGTGCCACATAGCGAGCTTCTGGACTTCCATCCCGACCCGAGCCTGCCCGGCTTGGCGAAACATCCCGATCTCGGGAGCCACGAACGGCGCGTAAGGGGACTTCGAGATCTTGTCGAGAATTTGGTCGTCATTGAGGCCCTGAGCGCTTAGCACCGCCGCGTCGTCGCCCATTTGATGCCGGGCGGACATCTGCTGCAAGAACAGCGTGTTCGCGTTCTGGCGATTCCGCATCTCCGCGAGGTCCGACATGAGCCCAATGGCGTTGCCACTAAGCAACGAAGTGGGGCCCAGGTTTGTATCGACAGTGGTGTTCATGCCATCGGGCATCGGGGCAGGACCTTCTTACTGGAGGAGTGACGGAGCAGGTGAAGTGGGTGCCGGGGGCGAAGCTCCTCCCAACATCGGAGACGTCGCCTCCGAAGGGGCCGAAGGGGCCGAAGGCCCCCGCCCCCCCTGCGCTTTCGAATGCACCTCAACGAGCTTATGCACCGCGGCGACGCCGAGTTGGTGCTGCGCTAGCGCCATCGCCGGGCGAAGCTTCGCCTCCATTGGGGCGACGATGTCCTTTTCCGCGGTGGTAAGCCATCCTGCGAGGGGGGCTCCGCTCGGTGGCATCGGACCAACTCCGGCTTCGGTGTTCCCTGCGATCATCGCCGCTAGGGCTTTCGGGTCGAGGCCGTGGGACACGAGGGTGGCCATCTCATCGAGCACATCATCCGACGTAACCGCGTCGCCCTTTGCGACGAGCGCGTCCAGGCCCTTTCGGATCTGCCCGAACTGCTTCGTGGCTTTCGCGACTGCGGCGAATCTCGCTTTCGCCTGGGAGAGCATTTGATCCGGCACTGACGGGGCAGGAGGAGGGGCTGCCAACGCGTCCGCCGGAGCACTCGCTTCGCCTGTGGGGGGAGTTCCCATTCCACCGAGGAGAGAAGAGTTTTGTGCCATCGAATGTAGTCCTCATTAGGGCGAATACGCCGTATAGTTCGAGACGCCCGAAGTGGTCCCCGAAGTGCTCGTACTTCCCTGAAGGAGCGCCGAAAGGAGCGCGGAGTTCGAAAGCGAATTTGCCGCTCCGGTCGTCCCCGCCGCAGTCGCCGCCGCGCCCGAAGTCGTCGCGGAGCCATACTGCGAAGCCGCAGTCGCGTTCGTGCCCGCAGTCGTCGTCGCTGCGCTCTGCCCAACCCCCGCGATCGCAGCCCCGGCTTGTTCGCCCGGCGAAACGAGCCCGGCGAGTTGGTTGTAGTTTTGTTGGTTCTGCGTAAGGTAGTTTTGATACTGCTGTTGGTATGTCGTCGAGGCGAGGCCTTCGGCGTAGTTCGCGAGAGCCTTCCCCATAGGGCCCGACGCTCCAATGCCGGAGCCCTGCGAAGATCCAGCTCCCGAAACCGCGGTGCCTTGGCCCTGCGCGGATGATCCCGCCTGCGTCGCCAGAAGCCCCTGCTGGAGCGAAAACTGATACCCTGGGGTGTTCACGAGGTCCGATCCGGTGAAGTTTGCCGTCCCCGCAGTAGAGTTGAGCTTTGTGAGTGCCGAAGTCCCCGCATCGACATACGGCGTCAGAAGGGCCTTGTTCGACTCATACGTCGCCTTGGTGAGCGCGTTGGAACTGTTTGCTTCCTGGAGCGATACATCCGCGGCTTTCGAAGCCGCCGCGGACTGCTCAGCGCCGGAGTAAACCGACGCGGCGGCTCCAACAACTCCCGCTCCGACAACTGCTGCTGCTATTCCCATCAGGGTGTTCCTTCGTCAAAATTTAGCCGCCACAACGAGCCCGACGGGGCAGCGCCGAGGCGACGGAACATTGAGGACATTTTGGGCCCATTTCCCCGGGGGCCTGCCCGAAACCACACCTCGGAGACCCCCTTAGAGCGAAGCCTTCGGAGAGTTTCCCGCTGGAGTCGCATCCCAAGCCCGGGCATGTCCGGCGACGCGAAGAACGTAGTCTCGACCGCCGCAAGGCGGTTCTGCGCTTCGCGCGACACGGTGAGTTCCGTCATCAGGTATCCAAAAGATCTTCCGTTCGATCGAGCCATTACGATTTGGAGTTCTCCTGCGTCGGACTTCGCTTGGAGATAAGGGATGTTTTTCTCTCGGAACGACTCCGAAGTTTCCCCAACTGCAAAAGAGTGCTCGGCGAAGAGGTCTACCCCGTCTCGAAGGAACACCCCGAAGGGTTCCTCCTGAAATTCAACTCCATCGAGGCTTCGGACTTCGTGTAGGGTCATGTCGTGCAGAATTGCTCCCTTCGCCAACGTAGCCATCCTCCGAAGTTGTGGCGCAAAAGCCTCGACGTAGCGTTCGAACGTCGTGAAGGGCTCTTGGAGGTTCACCGGGGCCAGGACCCTCCACCACGCTTCATCGAACGGGACGAGGAGGGCGAACTCAAACACCCTTTTTGCTCCCTCAAGAGTCCCCAAGTCCTCGAAGGAGACGCTCAGCACACCGGGCACTCTCCGCTCCACTTGCGTCAGCTTCGCGTCGAGCTTCGTCATCGCGGAGTCCAAGTTCAGCGGTGGGGACTTCATGACCCTCCGGAGGCTCCGCGTCACTTCGGCGGGTGAACGCCTCACCACCACAACTCGAACACCCTGAGGGAGTGTCCCAAAAAGCCGCCAGAACGGAGCGACCGCAGTCTCGGCAGATCCAACAAACGACATGCTCCCCCATGACTTCAAGTCCTCCATGCTTCGGAAGTGTCGGAACTCCTCGTGGGTGCATTTCCACGGCCCCCACGACAAAAATTCCGAGAGCCACCTCGTCCGGCTCCTCGGAAGAGCGAGAATGAGGAAGGGTGGCGGGCTCTGCCACTTTGGCTCAAGTGAGAGTGACATACCCAATCGCCACTCCGGTATTCACCGAGTAAAACGTGACTTCTTTCGCCCCGGTTTGGAGCCCATATACCATCGTCTGGGGCGTCGAGTACTGCCCTCCGAGCTTCCGCCAGAGTTGCTGAAAGAAATAAAACCACGGTTGCTCGAACGTGAAGTCCGTGTCGGGGTTGTTTTGGTCCCGAATGACACCCTGATTGAGTGGAAGCCCGGCTTGCTGGGCAGGAGGGTTCGTAGAGGGCATTCTCGAAGTTCCTTACACTTTGGCTTTGGTTGCGTCGAGGAATGCTCCGTTGAGCGCAGCGGGGCCAGCGAAACTCCAACTGAGTTCGAAGACCGGCCACCGGGCAAGCCCGAGATTTCGCCATTGGGGGAGGATACGATACGACGCCTCGACTACGTCCCCCTCGTTGGAGAGTTGGCCCGTCGTCTGGAGGATGTTTTGGCCCCACGTGCGGCCCCTATCGGAGCTCATTCTCAGGGCGAGTTGGGGGGGTTCATTGTTAGGTCCGATCGCCCCGTCGCCGCACTGGAAGTCTGCGTAGAAGCCGTTGAGGACAATCCCCTTCCCATCGGAGAGTTCGGCCCCTTGGCCTCCCCCAACCACCTCGACCTTCGGGAACGTCCGAATGCGCGGGATCGCCCGGGCGAGCGGGCCTGCTCCATCCCCGACGTCTACGTCCGCTGCGAAATAGTCCGGGGTGACTTCGTATAGGGTCCCATTCTCCCAGTCCTGCCCCATGTTGAGCCCGTTTACCCACGCCATCGCGCCGACCCGAGACCTCCCGAGGGTCCCGTCGGGAAACTGAAATGCCTCCTGGTGCCATCCGAACTTCGGGTCGCCCAGAGTCACATCGAACACCCAAGTTTGATTCCCCGCCGGAAAAGAGAGCCCGTAGAACATATGCCCATCGCGCATGAACACAAACCCGATGGCATCGGAGATTTGGTTCATCTGCCCAAGGGCATAGGAGAGGGCGTAGTTGGATACCACAGAGGTTTGATACCCCGACTGCCGCAGCACGACCCCCGAGCCCATTTCGTTCTGCCCGAGCCAGAACACTCCTTTGTCAATGAACGCAACCGAGTACGGCGCGATACACCCAAACTCGATGTACGCCCCGGGAAGAATAGCAAACGGAAACAACGCATTCCCGGCGTTGTAGTGGATTTCCCCTCGGGTGTTCCCCAGGAGGATAATTTCTCGTTGGTTCACCACGAAGGTGTTGATGAAGTCAGGGTAGCCATCCTTCACTCCGACGAGGGTGGAATCAAATCCGATGGCCCCCTGCGTCGTGCAGGCGTATTCGTTCGTAAGAGGGTAATTCCACAGGAGATATCCATCGAGGAAATCGACCTTGGTCGCCCCAAAGAAAGTTCCCGTGGAGTCCACAATCTGGGCGAACCCGAGGTTCGTCTGGATGTTCCAGGTATACCCCGTGGTGGAGTTGTCCACCAGGATTGCCTCAAGGCCATTATCCCGCATGGAGCACATATAGGACGAATTTTCGCTCAACGCCCCAAGGAGCGTCAGGCGGTTGTTGAGTCCAATGGCGTAAACGTTCGTCCCGACGACACAGTAGCCGTTGCCGTTCGAGGCCCGGAAGACCCCCCTTCCAGCGCCCTTCGCAGGTGGCACAATGAGGCCCTTTAAACCCGCCGTGGGGTAGTGCGTCATCTTCGACGCACCACTCCGGTTGGGCTCGGGGAACAAATTCACGCAGCGCTCGGCGGACCCGAGCACACTCCGAGTAGAGTACGATCCGCCGAGGAGTTCAAGGAGCATGACGCGAAGCCTCCCTTCAGGAAGCCCTCACGAAGCCACTTCCTGTTGCTTCCACACTCCAATCGTCGTGCACATGAACGAAAGCGTATAACCCGAAGCGAGCGTGATCGCGGTTGCGTTCGCAGTCTTCGCGACGGTTGCGTTCGCTACAATCTGATCGAGCGCGGAGGCGTTGTTGAGGTTTGGCGCTGCATTCGCGTAGATCTTCGCGGTGTTTGCCCCAGCGTTGTTCACCAGGACTCGTGCCCCTGGAATCGCGAACGGAAGTTGTACCGAGTCGTTCGTCGTGGCGACGGAGGTGATTTCGCTGACATTGTATCCCAGCACGGGCGACCCAGCCTGCGCCCCTCCGGGAAGCGCCGTCACCGAATTGAGTGAGCCGCAAGTGAAGTTCGCCAGGTTCGTCAGAGCCCTCCGCGAAATGAGAGCCTCACCGAATTTGCCATAAAAGTCCGTCAAGAAATTCATCAACGAGATACCCATTGTGGTACTCCTTCAGTGGGGCGAGGGGTTTCTTTGTACCTCACTCCGAAGTTAAGTCGGACCACTCTGATCCGAGAAGATGTTATACATCCCCGGGCGCGGATAAAGCCCCGGCGGGATTCCGAGGAGCGGAATTTGGGTGTTGCTCCTCCGAATAGTCTCAAGCGCATCTTTCGCTTGTCCCGCGAGGATGTCTCCCGGCATCATCGGAATGCCGTACTTGGGGCGAAGCTCCATCGCAATGTTCTTCACGAGGGCTCGGTAGTACTCAAAGGGGATGTTGAGCTTCACCGCGAGGGGATTCGCCGCAAGGGAGAACGCTTGGGGGAGTTGCTCCCGCACGGTGATGCCGACGGCGTAAATCCCCGCCTGTGGCCATGGCCACACGAAGAGGCCCCCGTAAGGCCACGCGGCGTCGTAGTACGCGACGAGGGAGAAATTCGTGAGCCCTTTCATCCGGATGGTGTTATAGTCCTCCAGCGACGGGAGGAGCCGGAGGGGGTAATCCACCGGGCCATTCGGAGTGAGGATGAGTTGCCGGAAGAACGCACTCTCAATTCGATTGGGCCGCGTGGCGAACCCGACGTCGCCGACGTTGATCTGGGGCGGAGTGACTTCGGCACCGAGGGGACCTACCGTGTAGGGCACGGGGTTTCCACTTCCGTCAATGCTCTGTCCCGTCGCCTGGACCGTCATGGTCTTGAGGTGGAAAATGAGCCACCTCTTGCGTTCCCACCCCTGAAGGAGCCACATTCCCCTCGCACTCGCGTCGAGGAGGTCCTCCGAGAGTGGAATCATCCCGATCCCGAGCGCCCCAGAGTCCCGCAGGGCGGCAGTGAGAAGGTCCCCCCACGTCGTCGCTACGGGGTTCTGGGTGCTCATCGTGAAGGTCCTTCGAGGGAAATCAGACTAGTCCGGCCGCTTTGACGCTCGAGCCCTTCGATGGCGCCACGAAGGGATCCCCCTCCACCCGAAGCGCCGCCTCGCCCCTTCGGGCCTCCTCAAGCATCTCAGTGAGGCGTTTGTTTTGCTCCTCAAGGTCCGCAATGAGGGACCCGGCAGAGATCGGCGGCACTGGGAGGGGCTTGAGCCCCTGCTCCTTCCGCCAAGTCTCGTTGGCGACCTTGATCGCCATAGCGGGGTGCTTATGCCACCCTTCGGCGAGGGCCTCAGAGAGTTCCTCCTCGGACGCCACTTCCCTCGACACAATTTCCCACTGCTCCCCAAACACCTCGACGGTGCCATACGAAGTCCGCTCGCGGGTGCCGTGGACGCTGATGCGCTCCTCACCCCTCGGATGATACAACATCATCGGAAACTTCACCGGCCCTTTGTAGAGACTCCGCCCCTGCGCGTCACGCGAGTTCGGATTCGCCGGATTGCTCAAGAAGGCCCCCGAAGCCTCCATGGCGTCGTACACTGTGAAGCGGTCGCCGTTTTTGAGGGTCATTTGGGGGCTCCTTCGGACGCCGGGGGCACGAAGCCCTCGTTCGAGTCATCCACGAAGGTGCTCGGGTCGAGCACGGGGGGAGCTTCATCAGACGAGGGCGGACTGACCTGCGTCGCAGTGGGGTCGATTTCGACCGTTCCGACCGCCCCGGAATTCATCGGAGATGGAGGTTCGTCGTGAGCATGCAGAGGCTTCGCCACAACACCCGCAGCGCTCCGGAGTTTCGCTGCGTCCTCTGCCAGGATGAGTTCGAAATTCACTCCCTGCTTTGCAAGGTGGCCGAGCCACTCCTCGAGAGGCCCCAGCGCCGCGAGGACTTGACCCTCTTTGTGCGAATGCGCCCCGAACTCTCGGGTGGCCCAATCACGGATCTCGGTGATTTTCATTTGCGGTGTTCCTTCTGCTTCGGGGGAGCTTTCGCTTCGCCCTTTTTGAGGTCGGCAGGCTTGACCATCTTCCGAATGAGGGCTTTGTCGGCCTTCTCATCGGGGTGGGAGGATTTCTTCATTTTGGGCTCCTTCGCTAGAGGGGAGGGAGGGCACGAAGTCCCTCCCTCTTGGGGTGCTTACACCACATCGGCCACGACACAAGCCCATTCCGGACGAATCCACAAATGCCCAAACAACACGTCCAACCTGGTCGGCATTTGATCCGTGTTGATGATGTACTGCGTGAGCATTCGCATCGAGATGCCATCGAACTCGGCGCGAGAGGCTTCGTGCACGCCACGGGGGATTTCGAGGTCCGCCACGGCGAGGGTGACGGCTTCCGGGGCAAACGCGAAGTTCTTCCGATACGACGTTGACGCAGTGAGCCCATTCGCCGGGTTGACTGCCGCGCCCGTAGTGGGGGACGCAGTGACCGTCTGGAACTGCACCTGCTGGCCACCCACCGGGGGAATAATTGCCGGGAACATCGGGATTGTGGTGGCATTCACCGCAACATTCGCCGTCGCGACAAACTGGCACAACTCACCAGTCGATTGCTTCGTAATTTTGTTGACCTTGTACACCCCCGCGATGGTGAAGATGTCGCCCACGTTGAGGGTCCCCGCGAGGGCATTTACGGTGAGGTTGAGGCCAGTCTGGTTCGCTCCGTTCACCGTCGCAGACCCCTGCGCGAGGGTCCCTGTAGTGTGGATGATAGCCGTCTGGTCCCTCATCCAGATGAACCCGAGGGCATCATACATCCGTCCGGTGATGTATTGGTTGGACAACTCGGTCTGGGGATTGAGGAGCCCGCTGAGCGAAGCGACCACCCTCGCCTCAGTGCGCGGGCCATTCACGATCTTCCAGTTCGCCGTCGGCGCCGAGTTCAACGAAAGCGAAGCACCCGCGTTGAGGTAAGTGCTCGCGTTGGGGGTGAGGATGTTATTGTTGGCGTCCTGATTCGCCACGAAGTTCGCGATGCCTCCCTCAGACCCCGACATGATGTCAACCGCGACGGAGCCGACGAGGTTATTCACCGCGGGAGCGAGCACTCGGCGGGAGTAGTCGTCGAGGGACATAGTACGATCGACGGTCGTGAAGGAGACCCCCACGTTCTTCTGAGTCGAAATGACGAGGGTGGTGGACTGCTCCACAGTGTCCTGGACCGAGAGGGCCGGACCCGTCGCCACGGTGTAGTCGTTGGGGAGCCGAATCCTCAGCGCCGTTCCGATCTTCGCTCCGCCGATGGCGAAGCTCTCGTCGTACTGCATATCCACGTTCTGGATGAACGCGTTGGAGTTCTTCCACAAGCGAACCGCTTCGCGAGTGATCATATTGATAGTGAGCAGGGAGTTGGCCACGGCCAAGATCCTTTCAAAGGTGGGCACAATTGCCCTGACGGGTGGCGAACCCGAATGCGGCCAACGCAGGGCTTCACGGAAGCCCAGAGTCCGGGAGGAAGTGGGCTCCTCCGGGCCCGCAGAGTCAGACGGGACTCAGAACCGAGCGAGACTGAAGCGAAGTTGCAATCTCGTATGGCAAACAAATCCGCAGCGACGTATCAATCTTCATGTTCGAACGAGCAAAAGCATCGTCGTACTGTGTGTCGATGTTTTCGAGAAACTTGTTGGAGTTCTTCCAGAGCCTTACCCCCTCTCGAGTAATTTTATTGATCGTCAAAAGGCTATTCCGTTTCGAAAGTTGTGCCAGAACCTCTTCGTCCGGCATCATACTAACTGGCATGAGCGAAGCTGCTCGTACAATCGCCGGAGTCGCAACGAGGGCAAGGAGTCCGCTAAGGAACCCTCGTCGAGACGGCATTACGAACTCACTTCGCCCCGTCACGGGATGATCCTCCGCCCCGCACGCTTATTCACCTCGGTGACGTGGGCGCTCCGGCGTTCCATCCAAACCCTCATGTCTGAAATCTGGTCGGAGCGTTCGGGGTCCTCCGCGGAGATCGCGACGTGGGTCCGGCCGACGCCCGAGATCGGGGTGATTGGCTTCGGAGCCCCCGAGACTTCCTCGACGCCCCGGGAAGCAAGTTTGCCCAACTCAACCCCCATCTTAGTGGGAGTGAGCCCCATGATTCTCGCCGCTTCGTTCGGGTCCTCTCCGAGCGCCGCAATGAGCTTCGGAGCCGCCCCCGTGTCGAGCATCGCCTGGAGCATACTGAGATACCGCTGGTTTGTGTCGGGATCGGTGTTGTCGTGGAGCGCGCGAAGCGCCCCCACCGAGGCGTCGAACTTCTCCGCGCCGAATTCCTTCTGGCCCTCCGAGATCGCCGCGTTGAGGGCTCCCGTGAAGGAGTTCCACGAGGCGATTTTGGTGGCTTCCTCTTGCGCCAGCTTCGCGGCCTTCTCCGCAATCTCAGCCTGCATCGCAGCGGCGTCACTCGACTGCCCAGACTTCAGTTTCGCAACTTCGCGCTCGAGTTCGGCTTTCTGCGCGGTGAGTTTGTCGATGCGTTCTTGCTTGCGCTCCGCGGCGTAATCGCGCTTCGGGGGAGGCGAAGCTTCGGCGGCAGCCTTCTCAGCAGCGGCCTTTTCCGACGCCACTTTCGCAGCAACTTCAGCTTCGCTTGGTTCGGGTTGCGACGTCGCCGTTGTGATAGGGCCGGGCTCAGTCGCCGGGGGCGTGCCTTCTGTGGAGGCGTTTGCCCCGCCTTGGGGGGCCTTTGTAAGGTCAGATTCTGCCGCTTGCGTCATTGTGTGTCCTTTCCCGAAGTCAAGCCCTGCGGCCGCCCGCGCCCACGCATAAGGGTGGCGTCTAGCAGCAACGCCTGATAGAGTGCGTCCTTCGTGGCGTCGTCAAGCGGGGCGCGCAGTCGCGCAGCCATCATGGCTCGGGCAGCCGGCACAAATCGGAATGTGAAAGCCTTCATGAACGCGAGTTCGAGGTGACGCCGACTAAAGCCGGAGTGACTCTGTTGCCACGCAGCCCAGATTTCGTTCTCCGCCATCAGGGCCTCATACGCACTGAGGCAGAGTTCCTGCGCCTGGCGAAACACCGCCTCGTGGGCATGGAGGGCCTTCCGGCCTGGGGTACCCTTCGAAATCAACCCTGCCATCATACCATTCCCTGATTTGTGTTGGTCCTCTTCGCAGGACCGTCCAGCACATACTTCCACGGATCATACTCCACGGGCGAGATGAGGTGCTGGGGGAACATCCCCCGCAGCATCGCAAGCTTCATCTCGCCTTGGAGGATCTCAGCGGGGGAGGACGTTGCAGGCGAAGCCTCGGGGCTCGACGGAGCATTCCCTCCACCCTGCTTCGCGGGGCCACCCCCGCTCACTCCATTCTCCACCCTCGCAATCGCCGCCGCAACTTTCTCCTGTACTATTGGATCATGTAGGTTTATTTGGTCCCCCG
>Ga0316226_1001022_pt1 | contig 32582 bp, 15 predicted proteins | sample TBH18017metaG_FD_206009 | JGI IMG/M metagenome (GOLD analysis project Ga0316226, IMG submission 206009) | Freshwater microbial communities from Trout Bog Lake, Wisconsin, USA - TBH18017 | ecosystem: Environmental > Aquatic > Freshwater > Lake > Hypolimnion/Profundal zone | place: USA: Wisconsin...
GAGACCGCGAATTTCTTAACTTAATGGCAGTGGGGCGTTGCCCTAGGCTATTATGTGGTCGCGCCTTTGGCGCTGAAACCCAGATCCACAGACTTGTGGGTAATGGAAAGATCCCAAGGCGGCACAGGGCTGCCGCACTCCAAGACGCTGGCGCGTTTCTCGAAACTCCCAACGCAATCCGTTGCGAGTTGCATTCCCTGTCGTCCAAATTCGTTAAGCGAACAGTATTGGGCATCCTGCCCGCGCTCCCCTCAGTGAACTAAACCTTTTTAAAAACCAACCAACCCGACTCTTATGTGGAAACGACTTTTCATTATGCTGGTGACCGTCGAACTGGTCATCGCCGGTCTCGCACTCTTTGAGGTGAACAAAATCATGACGGCGATGAGCGAGGGGCCGAAGCACGCGCCGCCTCCGCCGGCGGTGACGACTTTCGTGGCCCACGCCCAGAAGTGGCAGCCGACGCTCAATGCCATCGGTTCGCTCAAATCGATCAATGGCGTGGATGTGAGCACCGACCTGCCGGGCATCGTTTCGGAAATCGCTTTCGAGTCGGGCGCGGCGGTGAAGAAGGGGGATTTGCTCGTGCGGCTCGATACCAAGCAGGAGGCCGCGCAGTTGCAGTCGGCCGAGGCGCGCCGGCAACTGTCGGTGGTCAATCTGGCGCGGCAGCGCGATCTGCTCGCCAAGAAGGCGGCTTCGCAATCGGAATACGACACGGCGGCGGCGCAGGCCCGGCAGGATCAAGCGGCGGTCGAAGAGACCAAGGCGCTTATCGCCCGCAAAACGATCGTTGCGCCGTTTGACGGCGTGCTCGGCATCCGGCAGGTGGACCTCGGGCAATTCCTGAACGCCGGCACTCCGATCGTGACCCTCCAGTCGCAGAATCCGATCCACGTGGAGTTTTCCGTCCCGCAGCAACACATCGACGAGCTTGCCCTTGGGGGGCAAGTGCGGCTCAAAGCGGCAGGCGTGGGCGAGCGGGAGTTCGAGGGCAAAATTTCCGCGATCAATTCAAAGGTGGACGAAGCCACGCGAAACCTCCTGGTCGAGGGCACCGTTCCCAACCCGGACGGCAGACTGCGCGCCGGGATGTTCGTCGATGTCCGCGTCCTGCTGCCGGAGCAATCCGGCGTGATCGCCATCCCCGGCTCCGCCGTCAATTACGCGCCTTATGGGGACTCGGTGTTCACGGTCGCGACCGGCACCACGGAGGGAAGCCACGAAGCGATCCAGCATTTTGTGAAGCTCGGGCCGACCCGCGGCGACCAGATTGCCGTCGAGAGCGGGGTCAAGGAGGGCGATGAAGTCGTCACCTCGGGCGTCTTCAAGCTGCGCAGCCACGCGCCGGTGACGGTGGAGAAACCCGTCGCGCAACCGGTGATCATCAACAACACCGTGCAGCCCGGCAACGAGAGCAACCCGAAACCGCCGGAGACCTGAGCATGAACATCACCGATCTCTTCATCCGGCGCCCGGTGGTCGCCTCGGTCGTCAGCCTGCTCATCCTGCTGGCAGGCGTGCAATCGTACCGCGTCCTCAACGTGCGGCAGTATCCGCGCAGCGACATCGCCGTGGTCTCGGTGACGACGGTCTACGTCGGGGCCAACGCGGATCTGGTGCGCGGCTTCATCACGACGCCTGTGGAACGGGTGATCGCCAGCGCCGACGGCATCGACTTCATCGAATCGCAAAGCGCCCAGGGCGTCAGCACGATTTCCGTCCACCTGAAGCTCAACTATGACACCAACGCGGCGCTGACTCAGATCCAGGCCAAAGTCGCCCAGGTGCGCAACCAGTTGCCGCCGGAAGCCGAAGCGCCCGTCATCAACCTGCAAACCAGCGACGACCGGTTTGCGGCGATGTACATGAGCTTCTACTCCAACGACCTGGACCAGAACCAGATCACCGATTACCTCACGCGCGTGGTGCAGCCGAAGCTGACCGCCATCAGCGGCGTGCAGAAAGCGGACATCCTCGGGGCGCGCACGTTCGCCATGCGCATCTGGCTGAAGCCGGAGCGGATGGCGGCGCTCAATATTTCCCCGTCGGAAGTGCGTTTGGCGCTGGCCACCAACAACTATCTTTCCGCCGTGGGCGCCACGAAGGGGTCGATGATTTCGATCAACCTGGTGGCCAACACCGATTTGCGGACGCCGCAGGAATTCCGCCAACTCGTCATCCGCCAGCAGAATAACACGATTGTGCGTCTGCAAGACATTGCCGATGTGTCGTTGGGCGCCGAGAGTTACGATGCCGATGTGCGGTTCGACGGCGAGCAGGCGACGTTCATGGGCATCTGGGTGCTGCCGACGGCCAACTCCCTCGATGTCATCAAACTCGTCCGAAAGGCTATTCCCGACATCGAACGGCAGCTCCCTGCCGGGATGCACGTCGGGATTCCCTACGATTCGACCGAATACATCAACGACGCCATCCACGAGGTGTTTCACACCCTGACGGAAACGCTGCTGATCGTGGTGATCGTCATTTTCCTGTTTTTGGGCTCGGTGCGGTCGGTGCTCATTCCTGTGGTGGCCATTCCGATCTCCCTCATCGGGGCGCTCTTCCTGATGCTGATTTTCCACTTCACGATCAACCTGCTGACGCTGCTGGCCATCGTGCTTTCGGTGGGGTTGGTGGTCGATGACGCCATCGTCGTGGTGGAGAACGTCGAGCGGTACCTCCACCAGCATCTCACGCCGTTCGATGCCGCAATGAAGGGAGCGCGCGAACTCCTGGGGCCGATCATCGCCATGACCATCACGCTGGCCGCCGTGTACGCGCCCATCGGTGTCCAAGGCGGGTTGACCGGCACGCTTTTCCGCGAGTTCGCCTTTACGCTGGCGGGCGCGGTCATCGTTTCCGGCGTGGTCGCCATCACCCTCTCGCCGATGATGTCCTCCAAGCTGTTGCGCGAAGGCGATTCCCATCGCGGTTACGCCGGCTGGATCAACCACCGCTTCGAAGGGTTGCGCCAGCGCTACATGCGGGTGTTGACGGGCACGCTGAACTATCGCCCGGTGACCTTCACCCTCTGGGCGCTCGTGTGCCTGGTGATCGGTCCGCTGCTCCTGATGTTCTCCACCAGCGAACTGGCCCCGAGGGAAGATCAGGGCGTCGTTTTCGGCATCGTGATGGCAGGAGCGAACTCCACGGTCGATCAAAACTCCCTCTTTACCGAGAAAGTCTGGGAGGCGTTCAAGTCGTTTCCGGAAATGGCGCATACCTTCCAGTTGACGATGCCCAGCGGCGGATTCTCCGGGCTGGTCTGCAAACCGTGGACGCAACGCGCCCGCTCGTCGCTGGCGATCGAGGAATCCGTTCGCAAGAAAGCGGCGGGGATTGCCGGGGTCAACGTGATAGTGACCACGCCGCCCCCGCTGCCGGGCGGGGGCACGTTCCCGGTCGATTTCGCGATCGCCTCGACCGCGGAACCCGAACAACTCCAGGAATTCGCCCAAACGATCGCCCAGCGCGCTTTCGAGAAACACATCCTGGTGTTTTACGACATTGACCTGAAATACGACCAGCCGCAGTCGGAGATCGTCTTCGACCGGGACAAGGTCGCCTCGCTCGGTCTCAACCTCCAGCAGGTCGGCGCCGACCTCGGCACGATGCTCGGCGGCAACTACGTCAACTGGTTCAGCATCCAGGGGCAGAGCTACAAGGTCATCCCGCAGGTGACCCGGGTGCAGCGGCTGAACCCGGAACAGTTGAAAGACTTCTACGTCAGCGGGCCGAACGGAAAGCTGGTGCAGCTCTCGACGTTCGCGTCGCTCAAGACCACGGCGGAGCCGCGCACGCTCAACCGCTTCCAGCAGCTCAACGCGGCGCGAATCCAGGGCGTGATTCGTCCCGGCCTGACGCTCGACCAGGGGCTGAAGGAACTCGAAGCGACCGCGCGGGAGATTCTGCCGAAGGGGTTTACGGTCGATTACGCGGGCGAATCGCGGCAGCTTCGCGTGGAAGGCAACAGCTTCTGGACGACCATGCTGCTTTCGGTGATCCTGATCTTCCTGGTGCTGGCCGCGCAGTTTGAGAGTTTCCGCGATCCGTTCATCATCCTGCTCGGCTCCGTGCCGCTGGCGCTCTCCGGTTCGCTGCTCTTCACGTTCTTCGGGCTCACGACGCTGAATATCTACAGCCAGGTCGGGTTGATCACGCTGATGGGGTTGGTCGCCAAAAACGGCATTCTGATCGTGGAGTTTGCCAACCATCTCCAGGAGACCGGCCTGGACAAGTTGACCGCGATCATCCAGGCGGCGGGCACGCGGTTGCGCCCGGTGCTCATGACCTCGGTGGCGACGGTTGTCGGCCATATGCCGCTGGTGTTTGCGCGCGGTCCGGGCGCCGGCTGCCGCAACAGCATCGGCATCGTGCTGGTGACGGGGATGATCATCGGGACCAGCTTCACGCTCTTCGTGGTGCCGGCCATTTACATGCTGATCGCCAGGAAACGCACCAACATCAACGGCTCGGCGGAAACGCCCGCCATGCACGCGAACGGGGATTCCGCCTCGTTTATGGGGGTGCATGGTGTCAATCTTTAGCCGGACAGACGGCAGCCTTGAGCGCGGTTGGGGCTTTGGCGGTCGCGCCAGCGTCTTGGAGTGCGGCATTCCTGTGCCGCCTTCGAATGGCGGACCATCTCTCGTCCACCGCAAAGCTTCTTTCCACGACCAGCCATGTCCGTCTATTTCTCATGGCAAATCCGGACACCTCATGGCCGCATACAGGCGGGGAATGAAGATCAAACGAATAGTGAGCGCGAGTAGAAAGGCAACGTTGGGTACCGACGCGCCATCCCAAGGCGGCACAGGACTGCCGCACTCCAAGACGCTGGCGCGTTTATCGGAACTCCAGGCGCAATCCGGTGTGGATTCCGGCCCAAGCATGCACTCATAAATTCCAGCCTTGCCGTGATGCCGGTCTTTGCTAAATTTTAGTCAACCGAAAAGGTCTTATGAACGAAACAGCCAGCGAACCCACACCGAACCCGCAAGCGACGGATAAATTCGAAAGCGGCAAAGCGCATGCCAGGCAGGCTGCGGAGGACTTGAAAGCGGCGGCCGAACAAAAGGCGGCCGAACTCCGTTCCGCGGCAGAGGCAAAAGCCCAGGAATTGCGCGGTCGCGCCGAGCAGGTCTACGAGCAGGCCCGCAGCCACGCCCGCTCTTTCCAGGAGGAAGGCGAGGCCTTCGTGCGTGAAAACCCGATGCGTGGCGTCCTCGCGGCGTTGGGCGTCGGATTTGTCCTGGGCTTGCTCTTCCGCCGCTAATCCAGACCCATGAGTAGGGATACGCCGCCGCGGGAACATACTGCGGACCGGGTGGGCTTTTCCGAATACCTGCTCGACCTGCTCTCCTCAACGCTCTCGTACCTCAAGGCCCGGTTCGAACTGGCCGGAATCGAGGGTCGGGAGGCGCTCGCCGCTTACGGCAAGGTGGCCGTGCTCCTGGCCGGCGCGCTGGTCGTGGCGCTTTTCGGCTATATTTTTCTCTGGATCGGCATCGTTGCGGCAATCGCCACCTTTGCGGATTTGTTCTGGGGATGGATCGTCATTGGCGTGGCGATCCTCCACTTTATTGCCGCCGCGGGCCTTGCGGCGGCGGCCAAAGCGAAATGGGGCAGCCCGGTGTTCCCGGTCACCCTGCAAGAATTTAGAAAGGATCAGGAATGGCTGACGAGACCGCAGCGGAGCGAAAGTCCCAACTGATTAACGAACTGGAGCGCTCCCGCTTGGGCGTCGCCCAGGGCTGGCGTGGGGCGCGGAAGGGCGCGAGCCTCACCGGCGGGCTCAAGTGGGCGGTGGAGCGCCGGAAACTGGCGTGGCTGACCGGCGCGGCGATCGGAGGCCTCGTTTTGACGCGCCTGTTGTTTCGCAAGAAGAAGGCGGTCCGCGAAGTCGCCGCGATGCATCAGGTTCACGCGGGGATCAATCAATCCCAACGCGCCGGCATCCTGCTGAGCATTCTGGGGCTGTTGGTGACGCTTTTTCGCCCGGCGGTGACCAATTACCTGTCCCGCAAGATCGCCGACTACACCTCCGGAGACGGGCATATCCCCGCGCCACGAAGGCCCATGTGGCATTAAAAAGGTTGTCTCTGGCGTCAAATTAGCCGAAGAGCCAATCGTTCCCTCGAAACGGTTCCCAGGGAACGACAATTCCCTCCCGTTCCCATTCCTTGAGTTTGCGTTCGCACGCTTCGCGCACATCGGCAAAGTCGTCGTATTCGAGGCGGGCGCCGCCGCAGGTCACCTGGTGAAAGCGTTTGAATTTCCGCTTCGGCGTCGCGGGTGCGGCGGGTTGGATGTCAGTGTCATTGAGCATGGTTGGAGTCCTTTCCTGAACCGGACCAGCCCGATGAGCCGCCCCGGTGTAATACACCCTAAAGCACGTGTCGCACCGACGCAAGTGCTTTTTCGAGGACCCTGCCCTGATTTCGCGCGCTCGTTCCCACACTCCAGCCTGGGAATGAGTCCCCATGGGCTTTCGCCCTCCACGCATGATGAAAAGTTGGATTACGGGCGGTGCGTCGATCCGAAGGGGAGCGCGGGCATCTTGCCCGCATCAGCCGGCATCCTGCCGGCGTGCTGGTGACGGCGTCGGATTGCACTCGGCGCACGCCGAAGCCTCCGGCAGGATGCCGAAGGCAGCAGGCTGGAAGCCCGCGCTCCCCTTCGGATACACGCGCTTGGCTATTTTCGGAGTAGCGCTAAGGATGGTCCGGCGTCCGAAGGCGGCACTGGACTCTTTCTATTACCCTGCGGCTCTATCTCGACTTGGCCGACTTGCTGGCCAGCTTCGCTTCGGCGACCAACTGGCGTTCGGCTTCGAGCCAATCATGAGCGGAGTCGCCTGGCAAACCGAGGCGCAGCCGTTTCTCGCCCAGATAGTAAGCGCGCAATGCGATGTCGTCGGAGGAGATCGCCGGGGCGGGAACAACCGTCGGAGTCGCTTTGACCGTGGCGGCAGTCGCTTTAGGCTTGGAAGCGGTCGCCTTTGGCTTGGCCGATGCGGCAGAGGAAGCAGGGGCGTTCGATTTGGCCTTTGCGGGTTTTGACGCCTTGGTTTCCGGCTTGGAGACTGGAGCGGCCGCCTTCCTTCCGGCGGGTCTGGCGAGCGGTTCCGCGTCCGAAATAGGGGCGGAAGCAGCGTTCGCTACGCTGGCGGCGGAGTTCTTGGCGGCTTGGGTTGTGAGTGTTTTCTTTGGCATCTTACTATGGGATTTCCTGAGTTTATGCGCTGGGGATTAACCGGAGGATACTGAAACTCCCGAGCCCGGCAACCGATTTTTTCCGAGGCCGCCGCCAGCGTGCCTTGCGGGGAGCGGGAGGCTGGAGCCTCCAAGACAGGAGGCGTTCCCAGGCAGGAGCCTGGGAACGAGGCCGCCAAATCTGCGTAATCTGCGTAATCTGCGGACTCTCTGCTTCTTCTTTTCGTCCTTTAAGTTCGCGCCGGGCGTCGGTATCGTTGGCCCAATGAAATCGTTTGTGATCCGCTGGCTGGCGACCTCGGTCGGGGTCCTGGTCGCGAGCGTTCTGGTCAGCGATATCCATCTGGGGGGCATTCTCGGGGCGCCGCTGGCGGGTCTGCTGCTGGCGCTCTTCGACCTCGTTCTGCGGCCGTGGCTGCTGGCCATCAGCATGCCGCTGGTCGTGCGCACCCTCGGTTTCTTCTACCTCGTGCTTAATGTGCTCTTGCTGAAGGCGGTCGGCTGGATCGTCGGCGCGATCGTGCCCGGCTTTGCCATCGCCGGGATTGCCGGGGCCGTCTGGGGGGCGCTCTGGATCGGACTGGTCTCCTTTGGGCTCACCCTGTGGCTGAATCCGGGTCAGGGCGGCATCCGCATCGTGCGCCGGCGCCAGGAACCGATGGAGGGCGGGAGTTCTCAAATCAAAGCCGTGAAAGGACGGGTGATCGAGCCATGACCGCCTCGGAGACTTGCCGCGTGCGGGTGAAAATCTGCGGAATCACCAACGAGGCGGACGCGCTGGCGGCGATCGAAGCGGGCGCCGACGCGCTCGGTTTCAACGGTTATCCGGGCTCGAAGCGCCACATCGACCTCGCGGCGGCGTCGGCATGGATTTCCCGGTTGCCGCCGTTGGTGACGCGGGTCGCCGTTCTTGTGAATGCGACCGAGTGCGAGGCGGCGGCGGTTCTCGGGCTGCCGGGGATCGATCTCGTGCAATTTCACGGGGACGAATCCGTGGAGTATTGCAGCCGGTTTGCGGGCCGGTTTATCAAGGCGGTGCGGGCGCGGGACCGGGAGACGTTGCGGCAGTGCGCCGGGTACGGGGACGCGCTGCTCTTGGATGCATTCGTGCCGGGGGTGTTCGGCGGCTCGGGTCAGCCGATCGACCTGGAGCTGGCGGCGGAGTTTGTGCACGAGCATCCGCGGGTGCGCGTGATCTTGTCCGGCGGCCTCGCCCCTGAGAACGTCGGCAAGGTTGTCCGGCAGGCAAAACCGTACGGGGTGGATGTGGCTAGCGGCGTGGAATCGGAGCCGGGTCGGAAGGACCGAAATCGAATGCGTGAGTTTATGGCAGCCGTGAAAGAGTTTTCTTGCGAATGAAGCGGAGATAAGGCTAAGTAATCGCACGTGGCAATTGTATTGCCGGAGCCGATGATCAAATTGGGTCTTTTATAAAAAATTAGAAATCGAATCGACGTGCTGGTTCGGTTTCTGCTATAAGCTTATCACCACCAGCAGCTTTTACCTCCTATGCGGAAACATCACGTCTTTATCTGCTCAGTGCTCTCAGTTGCCTCAGTGGCAGGTCAACAACCGGCCCCCAGGGGCGCTCAGCCTGCCGCGGCCACGGCAACCCCGGCGACGGCTACTCCGGTAACCCCGGTGGCGCCGACGACCGCGTTGCCGGCGGCTTCGTCCGCCCCGGCCATGCCGGCGGTTTCGGCCGCGCCCTCGGCCACAGCTTCGGGAACAGCCCCCGAGTCGATGCTCCCCGTTGCGGTGGAGACTCCGGCGCCCATTCCGGCGCCCGGAAGCACCCCCGTGAGCACCCCGACCCCAGCGCCTCTGCCGACCGCCATGCCGACGGTCCCGGCGTCGCCCGACAAAAACATCGGGACGCCGCCGTCGCTGGAAGTGCCGGTGCCGATCGAGCCCCCCATGGTGACGCCGGCGAATGCGGCGCAGCCCAGCCCGTTTGCCCCAATGCCCGACCAGAGTGTGCCGGTGCCGGGCGCGCCCGCGCCGGGTATCCCGACGACGGTGGCGCCTCCGGTGGTCCCACCTTCCCCCGCGTTGCCCGGGGTTGTTGCCCCGCCCGGAAGCGAAGCGCCGGGAGCGGCTCAGCCCGGAGGGGCCGTCAGCGCCGCCGCGATGATGAGCAGCATGGGCGCCGGTGGCGTGCATGACTTTCAGAACGAGGACATTGCGCAAATTCTGCGGTTGCTGGCGCGGCAGGCGAAGGTCAACATCGTCCTGAGCGATCAGATCGCCGGCGTCATCACCATGCGCCTGGAGAACAAGACGCCGCTGGAGGCCATCAACGTCATTGTCGAACTCAAAGGCTTCACCATCGAGCAGCGCAACGGCGTTTACTTCGTCAAGACCCTGGCCGAAAAACAGAAGGAACCCACCGAAAGCGGCAATTTCACCTTCAGCTATGCGCAGGCGGACAAGATTCTTCCCCTGCTGGCTTCGCAAATCCAGTGCGGGGTGCCTCCGCAGTTCGACTTGCGCACCAACACGGTCTATTACCGGGAATTCAAGTCCAACCTGGAGAACATCAGACTCTTCCTGGCTTCGGTGGACCAGCCCACCCAGCAGGTGATGATCGAAGCGCGCCTGGTGGAAGTCACCGCCAACCCGAAACAGAGCTACGGCATCAACTGGGCCGGCACGGTGGGCGGTTCGGCCTCGCCTCAGGTCTTCCGTTATGGCGGTTCCGGTTTGGGCACGGTGAGTTTGCAACCCAGCACCCATACCGACCCCATCACCGGGCTGCCCGTGCAGGTTCCCAACTTAAGCCAGTATCCGACGGTCAACGCGCCGACCAACGGGATTACCAGCCTTCAGGATTTCGTCATGAATGGCAACAGCAAGAACCTTCTCAACGCTCTCAACGGCCAGTTTGCCATCCTGACCGCTCCGGAGATGTCCGCCACTCTGCGTCTGCTCAACGAGGACGCCGACGCGGAATTTCTGGCCAATCCGCGCATTGTCACCGCCAACAACCTCAAGGCAGACATCAAGATCACCCGCAACCAGCCGGTTCCGCAGTTGAACTTCAACGAACAGACCGCCCAGGCGGTGTTCGGCGGGTTCCAGGACAAAGAGTTCGGCAACACGCTCACCGTCACGCCCACCATCAACAAGGACGAATACGTCACCTTGAATGTGAAGCCTGAGATCAGCAACAAAGTGGGCGACGCCAGCTTCGCCTTCGGCGGCGCCAATGTCACCAGCCCGATCATCGACAAGCGCTCGCTCGATTCCACCGTCCTGATTCGGAGCGGTAACACCCTGGCCATCGGCGGTCTGCTTCAGGATGAAACCAGCAAGGCTACCACCAAAGTGCCCGTGCTCGGGGATATCCCGATCCTCGGATACGCTTTTCAGGAACACTTGAACGAACGCACCAAGCGCAACCTCCTGGTCTTCGTTACTCCCACCATCATTCACGAGGGATACGGGACCGGGTTGGAAGACCAGGTTTCCGGGATCAAGAACAGCGGCGAAGAGTATGCCGATCCGAACGGCTGGCGCAATAACGCCAAGGGCGCCCTGCGTCTGGCGCCCACCTCCAACCGCCCGATCGCCGCGGATTATCCCAAGCCGGGAATCGCTCCCGCTCCAAAGAAGAAATGGTTCGGGCGCAAGCCAAAGCCGCTCAAGACCCCCAGCCCGGACGGGTCCGATCGGAGCGCCCGGACGGAAGAAAAATCAAAACAGGAATGAAGCAGTTCAAGATTGCAGTGCTGGCCGGTGACGGAATCGGCCCTGAAGTCATGCCGCAGGCTCTCCGCATCCTGGACGCGGTGGGCCGGAAATTCGGGTTTGAGTTCGAGCGAACCGAGTGCCTCGTCGGCGGGGCCGCCATCGACAGCGACGGCTGCGCCCTTCCTCCGGTCACCCTCGAAGCGTGCGAACAGGCCGACGCCATCCTCTTCGGCTCGGTCGGCGGCCCGAAATGGGAGTCCCTCCCTCCGGAGCGGCAACCCGAGCGCGCCGCGCTTCTGCCGTTGCGCAAACATTTTTCCCTGTTCGCCAACCTGCGTCCGGCCATCTGTTTTCCGGCGCTCACCCATGCCTCTCCGGTGAAGGAGTCGATTATCGCCGGCGGCTTTAACGTCCTTTGCGTGCGCGAATTGACCGGCGGCCTCTATTTCGGCAAACCGAAGGGCCGGCACGACGAAAACGGCGAACCCGTCGCGGTGGACACGATGGTGTACCGCAAAAGTGAGATTGAGCGGATCGCCCACGTCGCGTTTCGCGCGGCGCTCGATCGCAATCGGCGGGTGACCTCCATCGACAAGGCCAATGTGCTCGAAAATGGCGTGCTCTGGCGGCAAACGGTCACCGAGCTCGCCCGGCAGTACCCGGACGTGGCGCTCAATCATCTCTACGTGGATAACGCCGCCATGCAGCTCATCCGCAACCCGAAGAGCTTCGACGTGGTCCTGGCGGAAAATCTCTTTGGGGATATCCTCAGCGACGAAATGGCGATGATCGCCGGTTCCCTGGGGATGCTCCCCAGCGCCAGCCTCGGCACGAAGGAGACTCCGCTTGGCCGTTTCGGGTTGTACGAACCGAGTGGCGGCTCCGCCCCGGACATCGCCGGCAAGGGCATCGCCAATCCGATCGCCCAGATTCTTTCCGTGGCGATGATGCTCCGTTATTCCTTTGCCGAACACGGGGCAGCCTCCGCCATCGAGCAGGCTGTGCGCACCGTCATCGACCGGGGGTGCCGCACCGGGGACATTTTCACCGAGGGCGCCCGTCGGGTGAACACCGCCGAAATGGGCGAAGCCATCGCAGCCGCACTGTAGCACCGACTTTGCGTAACCAAGCGCCAGCAATGAAATTTGGGAAGGCGACACAGGCGTCCCGTCTGTGCGGAACGCGCACCCACGCCCAGAACACAGGCGTCTCGCCCAATCCTGTTCGGATAAGCAGCGGTTTCGAGAACGGGTGGGGCTTTGATGGTCGCGCCAGCGTCTTGGAGTGCGGCAGTCCTCTTTTTGCATTACCCACAAGTCCGAAGCCGAGCAGGGAGACCAAAGCGGCCCTCATTATTTGTCATCCTGAGCTTGCGAAGGATCTCACGCCACGCCAGCCAGCGTTATGCAACCATTTACCGTTCTCGAAGCTGACAGCGCCACACAATGGGTCGTCAGTTCCGATTACGTGCCGACTGAAAAGATCGTCCGAATCGCCTCGTGAGATTCCTTCGACAGACTCAGGACAGGCTCTTCGCAGGCTGCGAATGAACCTGCCGGTTGCGGACAGGCGTTCAACGCCAACGGCGCGACCGCAATGTAGCCTAGTATCCTGTAACACGAGAACTTTCGCCTTACAGGAGTGGCGATGGAGCCGGGTGGGGCTTCCGATAAGCGCGACAGCGTCTTGGAGTGCGGGCAGTCCTCTGCCGCTTTCGCAAGCCGGAGAATCCCCCGCCTACGGAAGCTTCCCTTTGCCATCAGAGCATTCCGCATCTCTCCGACAGAGGATGTTGCGCTTGGAGTTGACGCCAGACGTAGCCAGGCGCACTGCCAAAGCGGTAGAGGACTACCCGCACTCCAAGACGCTGACGCGCCCGCCGAGCCCCTCCCGATTTTTCGAGCTTTGCCATCATCTAGCGATCCGAACTGGTCACTGTTACAGCCTACTAGGGCAACGCCCCACAGGCATATACTTAACGGGTGGCCGCGCTGAAAGCGCTCTGTTCTGGGGAGCGCACGCGTCTCGCGTGCTGGCTTTGGCGTCTCGCCAAAGCGTTCCCAAGTTGCACTTGGGAAGGGAACCCCTCCCTTCTCCCCCTCGGCCATGACCTCCTTCTAACCAACCAACCCATGGCATTTCTGCGACCAGCCAGTTTCGTGCCCCACGGATAAATACTTCCCGCTTCTTGCGCCTTAACTCTATTTAATACACTCATGAAAAGAGCAGCAATCCTCACACTCCTCGTGTTGACCTCTCTCTGCGCCTGGCATCTCTGCCGTTCGCATAAACCGCCGCTCGCCGGCGCTCCGCACCCGACCGACGCGTTGTCGCGCGCGGCCGACCCGCTCACCCATTCGCCCAAGGGCGTCGCGATGGCCCATGTGCGCCCGTTCACGGTCCCCTCCCGCCAGCTCGCCGGCAAGCCCCCGCGCATGATCCTGGCCAAGCCGCCGGTCTCCTCCGAGACTGACCCCGCCCGCTTTGCCGCCGTCAAGTCGAACTTGCTCGCCATGCCCCTGCATTTTGAGGAAAACCGCGGCCAGGCCCCGGCCCAGTACGATTACCTCTCCCACGGGCGCGGCTGCTCGGTCTTTTTGCGCTCCAACGAGGCGCGCATCGTCGTCGCAGACAACAAGGGTTCCGCCTCCGTCGGTCTGACGCTCGAAGCGGCCGCCAACGACCGCAAGGGCGTCGGCCTCGAGCCGCTCGCCGCGAAAATGAACTATTACCGCGGCAACGACCCCGCCAAATGGCAGGTCGGCGTTCCGACCGACGCGAAGGTGAAGTACCCGGGCGTCTATCCCGGCATCGACGTGGTATACTATGGCAACCAGCGGAAGCTGGAATATGACTTCGTCGTCGCGCCTCACGCCGATCCCACCGCGATTTGCTGGAACGCCGAGGGTGCGGATTCGGTGAAGCTCGACCAGGAAGGCGCGCTCGTTCTCACCATCGGCGGGCATGACGTCCGGATTCAGAAACCGCTGGCTTACCAGCTCGAGAACGGTAAACGGAAAATCGTCGAGGCCGGGTTCCGCGTGGAGCGGAACCGCATCCGGTTTGCGCTCGGCGGGTACGATTCGGGCAAGGCGCTGGTCATCGACCCGATCGTGCAATTCGTCTATTCCACGTATCTGGGCGGGACCACCGGCGACGCGGTGAACGCCGTGGCCGTCGATCGTCAGGGGCGCATCTACGTGACCGGCTGGTCGCTGGGCACCAACGCTTTCCCGGTTGCCGGCACGCCGCCGCCGACCGGCACGTTCCCCATCGGTACTACGCCCGGGTACGTCGCGCCGTTTCAGGCGACCCATGCCGCCGACAGCAACAAGGACGCATTTTTTGCGATTCTGAGCGCGGACATGAGCGAGATTCTCTATGCCACCTACCTTGGAGGGAGCGCCTCGGATGAGGCGACGTGTCTCGCGCTCGATCCCCAGGGCAATGTTTACATCGGCGGCAAAACTACGTCGCCCGATTACCCGACGATGAATCCCGCGCAGTCGGCGAATGCCGGCGGCATGGACGGGTTCGTCACGAAGCTCGCCAACAACGGGACGATGATTTACTCGACCTACATCGGTACCGCGGCAGACGATTGGATCAACGGAATCGGAGTGACTTCAACCGGAGACGTTCGGGTGGTGGGAAGCACCGGGTCGCCGTTCTTTTACGGGCATACCCCTGCCCAGCCCGGAACGACGCAGGATACGTTTACGATTTCGGTAAAAATTGCCGCTCAAATAGAAACAACGAACCCTATTTACGAGGAGGAATCTCCTTGGCAGGAACCGGACATTGTCGGTGCGTTGAACAACGTGCCCATTGTCGGAAGCCTCGGTTACTTTACGGCTGCTTACCCGATGCATAAGGATCCAAGGACGAACACCACGCAGCGGACCTACGAAGTGACATTCCTTCAGACCACCGGAACGACTTCCTTAGGGTTGTTGGGCGGGACGACGACCGGAGTCTTTCCCAGCGTCACCCTCGTCTCCGAGCCGAATTCGAACAGCAGCTATGTTGTACTGCCCTATGGGACGCAGGGCTGGCCGGAACGGTATTATTACACAAACCAGTACTTTAGTTACAACGGCTCGGAATGGCCGATTTACAGCGGAACCCCTTGTATTACTTCAACGACCGCCTACCCGGTCGTCGGTGGAACCGCGGTGATTATAGCTGGGACGTCATACCGCGTACTGAACGACGGAGTAGGCCCCTGCATCAATTACAATGGCGCGGACTGGCCCGTTTACAGCGGAACGGCCTATGTGACCACCGCAACTACTTATCCGATCGTCAACGGGGCGGTTAGAATCGCGGGTGCGAGCTATCCGATTTACTCTCAATTCATTCAGATCGACAATACCACATATCCGGTTGTAGGCAATTCGGTAACGGTAAACAACATTAGTTTTACAAGTCCGATCGACGGCGCGGCGGTGACAATCTCGGCCGGCAGCTATCCGTGGGCAGGGGGGGTGGTAAATATTCCAGAGCTGGATGTTTATACCGTGACTGGCAATACGGTGGATGTCGGCGGCACCACCTACCCGGTTGTGACCGATACTACAACTACTCCCGCTTCCCTTGTCGTTACGATCGGAGGTGATACCTACACGGTGACCAGTGGAACCTTCGGGCTTTCAACAACAACAGCGTGGCCAGTTTACAACGGGCTTATCAATATTGACGGGCATAACTGGCCCGCTTACGGCGGCGGCGCATTGGTTTGGGGGAACTACTACCACGGATACACTCTCGACATCAGGGTAGCGTCGGGTCTGTCGGACGGATTTGCCTTGAGCCTTACCGGGACCGCTCTGCCCACGATCGACACCGCGGGAAGTTATATCATTGGCGGCCCCGGAGAAGACAGTATCAACGGGATTGCAACCGACCTCAACGGAACCTTCTATTTCGCGGGTCAGGCCGAAGACCCAACCAAACAGGGTACCGTTTCCGGAAAGTTCTACTATCCGATGATCGGTCAGGCGACCAGAGGCGGCATCAACGTCGTGGAGTTCCGAAATGAGGGACAAATGAACGCGGTCGCCGTCGATCTGAACGGCTACTCGTACTTTGCCGGCACGTCGGGAGGGCAGGACTTCCCGACGTACAACGCATTCGAGACCTATCCGCAAACCCTTGACCGAAGCGCTCCGGGCGAAACGATGGGCAGCGGGTACAACGGAATCGTGGTGAAGATGGACCCGGGGTTTGCGAACACGATCTTCTCCACCTACCTGGGCGGGAGCAAGCACGACTATGCCACGGGGATCGCGGTCGATTTCCGCGGCTATGTGTACGTTACCGGCGAGACTGAATCGATCGACTTCCCGACGCTGGGCGACGCTTCCCAGCAAAGCTCCGACCGCAACCACGGCAACGCCTTTCTGAGCGTATTGGTTCCAGCCGGCAACGAGCTGCGGTACTCCACCTACTTTGGCGGGGCCGAGGTCGATTGGGGCTTCGGAGTCGCCGTCAGCCCGATCCGCAACCCGATCGCCTACGTCGTCGGGTACACCAATTCGGACGATTTCCCGACCACGCCGGGCACGATCTATCCCACTTCCCGGCAGCCGGACACCTATACCTCTGGATTTGTCACGGCATTCCAGGATCCGACGGTGGATCTGGAACTGGAATCGATCACCACCGACCTGCCCGTGCCGATCGCCGGCCAGCAGATGACCTATACCGTGACGGTGAAGAACCTGAGCACGGCGGTGGACTGCCAGGACGCAAGGGTTTCCCAACTCCTGTCCAGCAACTTGACCTTTGTGTCCGCGCAGGGCGCCAATATTCAGAACTTCACCGGCGGTTCGGTGGATACCACCACGAACACGGTTTCCGTCGATCTCGGTCCGGTGCTGGCCGGTCGTGAAGTGTCTTACACGGTGACGGTGTTGGTGAACGCGCCGGAGGTCATTAGTACAACGGCCACCGTTCAGGCCGAGTACGACAACAACTCGACCAACAACAGCCTGACGTTGCAACAGATCGCGCGGCCGCTGGTTTCGCTGGCGGTGACCCAGCCGCAGGCATCCGAAGACGGGACGCCGGGGATCTTCACGGTTTCCCGCCTGGGCGATCTGAGCACGGCGTTGTCGATCAAATATACAATCAGCGGGAGTTGCAATTCCACCAATGGCGTGAACTATCAATTGCTGAGCGGCAGCGTGGCGCTCCCCGTCGGCAGCGCCAGCGCGAATATCGTGATCGCTCCGTACGCCAACACGACCGCGCCGAATCCAGCCCTCCCGAAGACGGTTGCGCTGACGATCCAGAAGGGCGTCAATTACGAGTTGGGAACGGTTCTCAGCGGCACGGTGACTATTGCCGATGTGACCGCCGATGTGGTTAGCCTGGCAATTCCCGATCCGACCGGGTCCAAGAATTCCGGCGACCCGATCGGGTTCACCATCAACCGCACGGGCAATCTCGGCCAGGCGATGACGGTTACCTATAATCTTTTCGGCACGGCAACCAACGGGATCGACTACCAGATCACCGGCGACAACAACACGCTGGTGACGGGGACGACGGGCACGGTGACCATTCCGGCAAACACGACCTCCGTCAATATCACCGCGGTTCCCATTCCCGACAGCATCAGCGGGCAGCCGACTCAAACCACGAGCATCGGAATTGCCGTAGCGATGGTGGCTCAGACCGGCACCGCGCCCGGCAGCGCCTATGTGCTTGGGGCAGTTTCCAGCGGCACGGCCACGCTCCTGGATGTCAATCCGGATACGGTGACGGTCGCAAAAGTCGCCGACGCTTACGCTTCCGGCACCGCCGGCAAGTTCACGATCACCCGCAGCGGCGATGCGACCAATCTAACCAACGCGCTGGCGGTGCAGTACACCATGGGCGGCACGGCCATCAGCGGGTCCGATTACACCGCGCTGAGCGGGGTCGCGACGATTCCCGCCGGCTCGGCGAGCGTCGATGTGGTGGTGAACCCGATTCTGAACATCACCGGTTCGACCGACAAGACCGCCATCCTGACGCTCTCGCCCACGCCGAATCCGAAAGCCTACACGCTCGGGGCGGGCATGACCGACACGGTCACCATCTGGCATTATGCCGGGACGGTCCTCACTGTTGCGACTCCGCAGCAGGTTCCGGCCACCGCCACGGCGACGGGCACCACCACCGGCATGTTCGTGATTTCGCGCACCGGCTCGACGACTTTGCCGGTGACGGTGTACTACTCGATGGGCGGCTCCGCCGCCAGCGGCGTCGATTTCCAGCCGCTGCCGCTCTCCGGCACGATTCCCGCCGGGGCCGCGCAGTTGCCGGTCATCCTGACGCCGCTTTCCAACGGCCTCACCAGCGGGAGCGAAACGGCGACGTTGATTCTCCAGCCGACGCAGGCGGGCGATTATCTGGCCGGCACTCCCGGCAGCGCTTCGGTGACGATTATCAACAACAGCGGCATTGTGCGCCCGCTGGTGACTTTGAGCGTGATTAGCAACGACGCATCGCTGACGTCGGGCAGCGGCGTTCTCGTCTTCCGCGTCACGCGCAGCGGCGATCTTTCGCAGGCGATTTCGGTGAACTATACAACCGGCGGGTCCGCCATCAACGGGAGCGACTACCAGGCGTTGACCGGCGCGATCGCCCTGCCCGCCAATGTCGCCACCGCGGACATCGTGGTGACGCCGGTCTGGAGCAACACGGTGCAGCCGGTGAAGATCGTCAGTCTCGCGCTGGCGGCCGGCAACGATTACGACTTGGGTTCGGTGGTCTACGGCACCGGTTCCATCGATTTCCCGAACAACCCGGTCGTCAGCCTGAGTGTGGTCACCGGCTCGGCTTCGGGCGTCTCCGGCTACCTCGACTTTTTGGTGACCCGCTCCGGGAACACCGCGCAGGCGATTTCGGTCAACTATGCCACCGGCGGCTCGGCGGTGAACGGCGTGGACTATCAGCCGCTGACCGGCGCGATCGCCCTGCCCGCTGGCGTTGCGAACACGCATATTATTGTCACGCCGATCTGGACGCCGGGCGTCAAGCAGGCGCAGGTGTTTACGGTGCAACTGGCAACCGGCAGCGGCTACGGCCTCGGCGCCAATACCTTCGGCAGCGGCGCCATCGGTTATGTTCCGTGGGATGTGGTGAACGTCTCGGTTCCGGTTTCGTCGATTTCCGAGTCCGGCTCGACGAGCGCCGATTTCCAGGTTACCCGCACCGGTGACACAACGCAGCCGATCACGGTCAACTATACCATGGGCGGCACCGCCGTTAGCGGGGTGAACTATCAGCCGGTGACCGGTTCGGTGGTGATCCTGGCGGGCACGACCAGCGCCGATGTGCTCATTGCGCCCATCAATGCGCACTCGAGCGTTTCGGTCAACACCGTCACGCTGGCGCTGGCTTCCGGCACGGGGTACACGACCGGCGCCGCGTCTTCGGGCCTGGCGACCATTTCCAGCGCCCAGCCGACGGTGTCGCTGGCGATCGCCGGCACGAGCACCATCACTCAGACTTCCGGCACGCTGGTGTTCCAGGTCTCCCGCACCGGCGACGTTACCAGGGCGATCTCGGTGGGCTATACGATGGGCGGCACCGCCCTGAACGGCTCCGATTACGTCGGCGTCCCCGGCACGGTGGTGCTGGCGGCGGGCGTGTCGTCCTCCAATATTCTGGTGGTGCCGATCTGGACCGCCGCGAGCGCGGCCAAGACCGTTTCCGTGCAGCTTGGCGCCGGTTCCGATTATGTGCTGGGCGCTTCCACAGCCTATACGGGCACGATCCTTCCCGTACCCTGGGATACGGTCTCTGTCGGCAATGCGGCGGGCGCCGTTTCCGAAACGGGCACCAGCGGCAACCTGACGTTCCAGGTGACCCGCACCGGCGATACGAATCAGCCGATTACGGTCAACTACTCGATGGCCGGGTCCGCGGTGAGCGGGGTGAACTATCAACCCCCGACCGGCTCGGTGACGATCCTGGCGGGCACCGGCGGCGCGACGATTCAAATTGCGCCGTTGAACGCGGGCTCGACGGTTCCGTATAACACGGTGCTGGTTGGCCTCGCCGCGGGTTCGTACAATATCGGCGGTGCGGCGGTGGGCTCGGGCACGATTACCAGCGCCAACCCGGTGGTGAGTCTCGCCATCAACGGCACCAACACGGTGACGCAGACCAGCGGCACGCTTGACTTCCGCGTAATCCGCGGCGGAGATACCTCCAACGCGGTGGCGGTCGCCTACACGCTGCTGGGGTCGGCGGCCAACGGCGTCGATTACCAGAGCCTGCCGGCGACGGTGGCGTTTGCCGCGGGCTCCTCGACGGCCGACATTTTGGTGAGCCCGGCGTGGACCGGCGGGCCGGATAAGGTGGTCACGGTGCAACTGGCGGCGGGCTCGGGTTATGTGCTGAGCACCGGCGCCATCGCGGCAAGCGGGGCGATTCAGCATGTGGATCTGGACGGGGTGAGCCTCTCGGCGCAGACGGGGTCGGTGTCTGAAACCGGCAGCAATGGGAGCTTGAGCTTCCTGGTGACGCGCACCGGCGATACGCATCAGCCGCTGGTGTTTAACTATACCTTGGGCGGCAGCGCGGTGAGCGGGGTGAACTACACTCCGGCAACAGGGTCGGTGACGATTCCGGCGGGCACGGGCACCGGGGCGATTTCGATCGCGCCCATCAATGCCAACAGCACGGTTCCGTATAACACGGTGATCGTGAACGCGGCCTCGGGCGTTGGATATACGGCTGCGGGCATCGCTTCGGTGCTTGGAACGATCGTCAGCGCGAATCCCGTGGTGAGCGTGGCGATTACCGGCACCAGCACTGTCACGCAGACGGCCGGGACGCTCAATTTCCAGGTGGTCCGCGGCGGGGATATTTCCAAGGCGGTCTCTGTCAGCTATACAATGGGCGGCTCGGCGTCCAACGGCGTGGATTACCAAAGCCTGCCCGGAACGATTGCGTTCCCTGCGGGAACGGGCACGGTGAACATCCCGGTGAAGCCGATCTGGACCGGCGGCCCGGACAAGGTTGTCAGTTTGCAAATCGCGGCGGGGTCGGGCTACGTGGTTGGCAGCGGAAATAGTGCCAGCGGGGCGATTACCAGTGTCGCTTTGGACGGCATCGCCCTTTCTGTGGTGACCGGCCAGGTGTCGGAGACCGGCACGTCCGGCAACGTCGTCTTCGAAGTCACCCGCACCGGCGATCTGACTCAGGCGATCTCATTCAATTACTCCCTGGCCGGCAGTGCCGTGGCCGGGGTCAACTATGTTCCGGTAAGCGGGTCGGTGACGATACTGGCGGGGAGTGGCACCGCCGGGATCTCGATCGCGCCGATGAATGACTACATTACGGTGCCCTTCAACACGGTCGTTCTCAATGCGGCGTCGGGCGGCGGATATGTCGCGGGCGGAGTTCCCTCTGTGAGCGGGACGATCATGAGCGCGAGTCCGGTTGTAAGCATCGGCGGAGTGCTGGTGAACGGGACCGCGGGGAGCACCGTGACGCAGACGAGCGGAACGCTGGACTTCCGGGTGACGCGCGGCGGGGATTTGTCGAGGGCGGTGAGCGTGAATTACACGATGGGGGGCAGCGCGCTGGCCGGGGTGGACTATGTGAGCCTGCCCGGGAGCGTGGCGTTTGCGGCGGGGGCCTCGACGGCGGATATCTATGTGGCGCCGGTGTGGACGGGCGGAGCGGACAAAGTGGTGAGCCTGCAATTGGGGACGGGGAGCGGCTATGTATTGGGCAGCGGCAGCACGAGCGCGAGCGGAGTGATTGCGAGCGTGGCGTGGGGGCCTGTGACCGTGAGCGTGACGCCGGCGTCGGTGTCGGAGAGCGGAAGCAACGGGAGCCTGACCTTTGCGCTGACGCGGATCGGGGATTTGAGCCAGGCGGTGAAGGTGGGCTACAGCCTGGGCGGCAGCGCGGTGGCCGGCTTAAACTATATTGCGGCCAGCGGGACGGCGACGATCCCGGTCGGCAGCGGCAGCGTTGGAGTGGTGGTGACGCCGATCAATGCGGGCTTGAACGTGCCGAGCGCGACGGTGGTGCTGAGCGTGAACGCCGGCAGCGGGTATTCGCTGGGAGCGGTGGCGAGCGCGACGGCGTCGATCACGAGCGCGGCGCCGGTGGTTGGCCTGGGCGGCGTCCTCGTGAACGGGACGAACTGGAGCACCGTGACGCAAACAAGCGGGACGCTCGATTTCCAGGTGACGCGCGGCGGGGACCTTACGCATGCGGTGGCTGTGAACTACTCGCTGGGCGGCAGCGCGTTGAACGGGGTGGACTATGCGAGCCTGCCCGGGAGCGTGGCGTTTGCGGCCGGCGCCTCGACGGCGGACATTTATGTGAAGCCAATTTGGACCGGCGGCGCGGACAAGGTGGTTACTATCAACCTGGCGGCGGGCGCGAGCTATGTATTGAGCAGCACCAGCACCTCGGCCAGCGGCGCGATTACCCAGGTGATGCCGGACGGTGTCAGCCTGCTCCCGGTGGTCGGCATGGTGTCCGAGACCGGAAGCAACGGAAACCTGACGTTTGCGGTCAACCGCACTGGAGATAACAACCAACCGCTGGCGTTTAACTACAGCCTGGGCGGCAGCGCGGTGAGCGGGGTCAACTTCGTGCCCGTAAGCGGATTGCTGACGATCCCTGCCGGGGCGACGAGCGGGACGATTTCGATAGCGCCGCTGAATGCGGGAATCAACATTCCCTCCAACAGCGTTGTGGTGAGCGCGGCAGCCGGTATCGGGTATACGTCGTCGGCGATTACATCGGCCACCGGTGCGATCACCAGCGCCGCCCCATGGGTAAGCATCGCGGCGCCCGCCGCCAACGTGACGCAAACTTCCGGCACCCTTGATTTTGTGGTGACGCGCGGCGGCGACCTTTCGAGATCGGTGGCGGTGAACTACAGCCTGGCCGGTTCGGCGGCCAACGGCGTCGATTATCAAAGCCTGCCCGGCAGCGTGGCGTTCCTTTCCGGATCGACGACGGCGCACATTTTGGTCAAGCCGATCTGGACTGGCGGACCGGACAAGACGGTCCGAGTGCAGCTCGGGACCGGCGTCGATTACGCCCTGACCAGCGGCAGCACGATCGCAACCGGGGGGATCTCCGGCGTGGCATGGGACGGCCTGAATCTTTCGACCAACGGCATCGTGTCCGAGACCGGCAGCAATGGAAATCTGAATTTCGTGGTTACCCGCACCGGCGACATGAACCAGCCGTTGGTGTTTAACTATACCCTGGGCGGCAGCGCGGTGGCCGGAGTGAACTACCTGCCGCTGAGCGGGTCGGTGACGATCGCGGCGTTGAGCACGAGCGGAACCATCTCGGTGACGCCGGTCAATGCCAACATCACGGTTCCATGGAATACGATCACGGTGACACCTGCGATCGGGCTTGCCTATACGGCGACGGGCATGCCGTCGATTACCGGCACGATTACAAGCGCCAATACGGTGGTGGGCCTCGTCGTCAACGGCACGAGCAATGTGACCCAGACCTCGGGGACGCTCGATTTCCAGGTGACCCGCGGCGGGGACATCTCGAAGGCGGTGGCGGTCAACTACACGATGGGCGGCTCCGCGTTGAACGGCGTGGATTACCAGAGCGTGCCGGGGACGCTCACCTTCGCGGCGGGCAATTCGACGGTGGACGTTTTTGTGACGCCGATCTGGACTGGCGGCGCGGACAAGACGGTGACCATGCAGCTCGGAGCGGGGACGGGTTATGTGCTGGGCGGCAGCAACACGTTTGCGAGCGGGGCTATCACGCGCATCGCTTTGGATTCGGTGAGCCTCGCGGCGCAGGCGGGGACCGTGTCTGAAAGCGGCAGCAATGGAAACCTCGCCTTCCTTGTGACACGCGGCGGCGACATGAATCAGGCGCTGGTGTTTAATTATACCTTGGGCGGCAGCGCGGTGAGCGGGGTGAACTACACGGCGGTGAGCGGCTCGATCACGATCCCGGCGGCGATCGCGACCGGAACGATCGCGGTGACGCCGATCAACGCCAACCTGACCATTCCCTGGAACACGGTCGTCGTGAGCGCCGCATCCGGCATTGGATATTCGGCGGCGGGCATTTCGTCCGTGACAGGCACGATCACCAGCGCGAATCCGGTGGTGGGCATCGCCATCAGCGGCACGAGCACTGTGACTCAGACCTCCGGGACTCTGGACTTCCAGGTGACGCGCGGCGGTGACATTTCGCACCCGGCGGCGGTCAACTATACGCTGGCGGGATCGGGCATCAACGGGACCGATTACCAGATGCTGCCCGGCACGGCGGTGTTTGGGGGAAGCACCGCGACTGCGCACGTCTATGTCAGCCCGATCTGGACTGGCGGCCCGAGCAGGACCGTCATCGTGAACCTCGGTGCGGGCACCGGCTATGTGCTCGGCAGCGGCAGCACGTCGGCTGTCGGGGCGATCACCCATGTGGATCTCGATACCGTGAGCCTGGCCGTGCAGTCCGGGTTGGTATCGGAAACCGGCACCACCGGCAATTTGGGTTTCGTGGTCACCCGCGGGACAGACACCAACCAACCGATCACCTTCAACTATACTCTGGGCGGCAGCGCGGTGAGCGGGACCAACTATATACCGGTGTCCGGGTTCGTGACGATTCCGGCGGGAGCCACCAGCGGGACGATCGCGGTGGCGCCGATCAACGCCAACAGCACGGTGCAGTATGCCACCGTCGTGGTGAGCGCCGCCACAGGCAGCGGCTATGTGTCCACCGGAATCCCGTCGGTGACCGGCACGATCGTGAGCGCCAATCCGATTGTGAGCGTTGCGACCGACGGCACCAACAGCGTGACCCAGACCACCGGACCGCTTCTCTTCCGCATAACCCGCTCCGGCGACATCTCGAAGACCGTCGTGGTTAACTATACACTGGGCGGTTCGGCCGTCAGCGGGACCGACTACCAGTCGCTGCCGGGCTCGGTGGCGTTCCTTGCCGGTATCAACGCGGCGGACATCTCCGTCTACCCGATCTGGAACTCCGCCTCGGTGAGCGCGAAGTCGGTTTCGCTGCAAATCGGAACCGGTTCCGGCTACGTGGTGAGCGGCGGCGGCAGCAACGCCAGCGGATGGATCACGCAGGTTCCCTGGGATAACGTGGGCGTCACCGTTTCGAGCACCTCGGCGCTGCCGGGCAGCGTTTCGGAGACCGGTTCGAATGGCAACCTTATCTTCACCCTGACGCGCAACGGCGACACCAACGCGCCGATCACGGTCAATTACACCATGGGCGGCACCGCGCTGAGCGGGACGCACTATGTGCCGCTCAGCGGCGCAGTGACAATCTCCGCCAGCAGTGCGAGCGCCACCGTGCCGGTGATCCCGATCAACACCAATTCGAGCGATCCCTTCAAGACCGTCACGATGACCGTTGCGCCTGGGACCGGCTATGCACCTGGGACAGGCGCGATCGCCAGTGGCACCATCATTAGCGCCAACCCAACCGTCAGCGTTGCCCTCAATGGAGCCGCCGCGATTCCGCAGACCTCCGGTTCGCTGGTGTTTCAGGTCAGCCGTGGCGGCGATCCGACCAGGGCGATAGCGGTCAACTATACGCTGGGCGGTTCGGCGGTGGCGGGCGTGGATTACCAGAATGTCGGCGGTTCGGTTGCATTCGTGGCCAACGCTTTGACAGCGAACATTGTCGTGAGGCCGATCTGGACCGGAACGACGGTTGACAAGGTGGTGTCGATTCAGTTGACGAACGGCGCCGGGTACGTCATGAGCGGCTCTTCGATTGCCGCCGCGGGAACGATCCAGGGCGTGCCGTTCGACACCGTGAACGTGGGGCTGGCGTCGGGCTCGGGGAGCATTGTCGAGAGCAACACCACCGGCAATCTGCCGTTCCAGGTGACCCGCACCGGCGATGTGACCCAACCGATCACCGTGAACTACCTGATGGGCGGTTCGGCGGTGAGCAACGTTAACTACCAACCGGTCACCGGCCAGGTGACGATCCTTGCGGGCACCACCAGCGCGACTATTCCGGTGACGCCGATCGACGCGCACACCACGGTTCCCTCGCGCACGGTGAGTGTCACGCTTACCTCCGGAACTTACTATAACATTGGAACGACGCCGTTGGTTACCGGTACGATCACCAGCGAATACTCGGCGGTCAGCATTATCGCGCTCAACACGGACGCTTCGCAGACCGGTTCGGGCGCCATCGTCTTCCAGGTGAGCCGGCCGTCCGATTCCTCGGCAAACGCAATCTCGGTCAACTACACCCTCGGCGGCGGCGCGGTGAACGGGGACGACTACCAGACAATCCCGACCTCTATCGCCCTCGCGGCCGGGGCCAGCAATGCCAACATCACGATCACTCCGATCTGGGGTACCACCTACAAACCGGCGAAGGCCGTGACGGTGCAAATGATTGTCGGCACCGGTTATGTGCTGGGCGATAGCAGCCTGGCCAGCGGCTATATCAATTTCCCGAACTTCCCGCAGGTGAACCTGGCGGTTCCGACGCCCGAGGCTCTCTTGGGCAGCGGGCAGGTTGTGTTCCAGGTGACGCGGCCGGCCACGTCGGCCACCAACGCGATCACCGTGAATTACACGATGGGAGGAACCGCGGTGAGCGGCTCCGACTTCACAGCGCTGCCGGGGTCGGTTTCGCTCGGGGTCGGCGTTTCTAGCACGACGGTCGTCGTTATACCGAACTGGACCGGCAATCCGCGTCCGGTGAAGACAGTCAGCATGCAGTTGACCACCGGAAACAACTATGTGCTGGGTTCGACCACCTACGGCGCCGGAACCATCGACTTCGTGGAGTCGCCGCTAGTGAACGTGAGCGTGTATGGCAACGGCATTGCCAACCCGCCGAGCGTGTCCTCCAGCAATAACGGATTTTGGTTTGTTGTGACCCGGGGCAGCGACAGTGCTTCCACCGCCAACGCGATCACGGTGAAATTCAACATGGGCGGGTCTGCCGTCATGGGCCAGGATTACATGTCCTTTGGCACCGCAGTCGTTCTCCCTGCCGGCGTATCCACCGCATACGTAGACATCGTTCCGCTCTGGGCCAACACCGCCAAGACCGGTCCGGATTCGGTGACGATTCAACTCACCGACGGGACCGGATACAAGCTCGGCGGCACAACTTATGCCAGCGGGGTAATCAACTGGCCGAGCGAGCCGATCGTCGGTGTGTTTACCTCCGGCAGCGGCATTGCATCGCTGAACGGCAGCAACTCGATCACGTTCATGGTTGTCCGCGGAACGGACGCAAACAGCGTGTCTCAGCCGATCCAGGTTTCCTATGTCCTCGGCGGCAACGCCGTCTTTGGAACGGATTACCAGGCGTATACCGGAACGATGGATCCCACTCACACCGTCGTCCTGCCCGCAGGCAGCTCAACGGCGGCGATCACCGTCGTGCCGAACTGGTCGAACCAGGTGCAGCCGGTCAAGTTGGTGACCATCCAACTGCTCGGCGGCGCCAGTGGCGGTTATCTGGTTTCACCGTACAGCTTTGCGCAGGGCACGATCAATTTCCCCAACGCCCCTGAGGTGGACTTGACCCTTGCGTCGGGCTTCGGTGTGGCCATGCAGGGAACCGGGTCTGGAACGGTGGTCTTTAATGTGACTCGCACCATCGGGAATAACGCGATTTCCGTGAACTACACGATGGGCGGGTCCGCTTTGAACGGTTCGGACTATCAACTGCTCCCCGGCACGATCTCGCTGGCGCCGGGGGTATCGAGCACCACCATCGTCGTTTCGCCAAGATGGGCGAACGGATCCAATAGCGTGCAGCTGGTCTCCGCCCAGATTACCCAGGGCGTCGGCTATGTGCTCGGCCCGAACACTTACGGAAGCGGCTTGATCGACTTCCCGAACTACCCCGAGGTGGACATTAGCGTTGTCGCCGGCGCAGCCACCGCCACGTCCGGGACGCTTGGGTTCCAGGTGACGCGAACCGGAGGCGACACTTCCAAGGCGATCGCCGTGAGCTACACCATGGGCGGCACCGCTGTGAACGGCGTTGACTACCAGTCGCTATCCGGCAATGTCACGCTCCCCGCGGGCGTCGTCAGCGCGAACTTTGCAGTTTGTCCAATCTGGACCAACGCGGCGGCGGCAGCCAGCGGCAGCGCCGGCAGCACAGGCACGACAAGCATGGTTCCGCTCAACGTCGACGTGAGCCTGGCGAACGGAAGCGGCTACGTCGTAGGTCCGAACAACAGCGCCATCGGCTACATTGCACCGGTGCCGTGGGATGTCGTGACGGTCGCTACGCCGCAACCCGCCGCTTCCGAGACTGGAACCAACGGGCTCTACCGTGTGACGCGCACCGGGGACACCACCCTGCCGATCACGGTCGATTACATCATGGACGGCTCCGCAGTAAACGGGGTCAACTACCAGACACTGAACGGGACGGTGACGATTGCCTCGGGCAGCGCCAGCGCCGATATCGTGCTGGCGCCCATTAACACCGGCGTCAGGCAACCGCTGAACACCGCCGTTCTGACGGTCGTCTCCGGAACCTGCTACCAGCCGGGCGTTCCCGCTTCCGGCACGGCGACCATCGCCAGCGCCAACCCGTGGGATACCGTCAGCCTGACGACCACCGTCAACGATGCCTCGCAAGCTTCCGGCACCGGTTTGCTGATCTTCCACGTCAGCCGCAGCGGAAGCGCCACCGCTCCGGTTCAGATTCCGTTCGTTCTTGGCGGCGACGCGGTCTCCGGGGTGGATTACCAACCGATAACCGCCTCGATCGACGGTGCGTTGGCCATTGTGCTGCCAGTCGGCTGCTCCGGAACGGACATCGTCATCACGCCGATTTGGACAACCCAGGTCAAGCCGGTGAAACTGGTGACTGTGCAGATTCAATCCGGGAACGGTTTCCTGGTGGGGGCCAACTCGTTCGGCCAGGGAACGATCGACTTCCCGAATTATCCCGAAGTCAACCTGAGCATCCTAAGCAACAATGCCAGCAACAACGCCTCCGGAACTTCCGCATTGATCTTCCAGGTCACGCGAACCGGGGACACTTCGAAGGCGATCGCGGTCAGCTACTCGCCGGGTGGCAATGCGTCGCCCGGAGACGATTATCAGGTGTTGCCGGGGACGATCAGCCTGCCCGCCGGCGTATCCTCCACCACCATCGTCGTCGTTCCGAACTGGAGCAACAGCATCAAACCATCGAAGCTGGTTAGCATCCAGCTTACCGCGGGCGCCGGTTATGTGCTGGGTTCGAACATCTATGGCGCCGGGACGCTCAACTTCCCGAACGACCCGGTGGTCAACGTGAATGTGCTCAACGCTGTGGCGTCGCAGACCGGCACCAGCTATATCGCCTTCCAGGTCACCCGCACGGGCGATCTTTCCCAGGCGGTCGCCGTTAATTACCAGACCGGTGGCAATGCCGCCCCCGGAACCGATTACACCGCGCTGCCCGGCTATGTGGTGCTGTCGCCGTCGGTTTCCGCCGCCAGCGTGATCGTATTACCGACATGGGCCAGCGGCGCTTCGCTCTCCAAGCTGATGAGCCTGCAAATCTCGGCGGGAACCGGTTATGTCCTCGGCTCCAACACCTACGGCGAGGGATTCATCCAGCTCTCGTCCTCCACCGGCGTCAGCCTGGCGGTGATCCGTTCCGCCGCCACGTCGGGTTCCGGGACCCTGGTGTTCCGCGTCAACCGCACCGGCGACTTCAGCCAGTCGGTCTCGGTCAATTACAACATGGGCGGCAGCGCCGTCAGCGGCGCCGATTATGTGCCGGTGGCCGGCTCGGTCACGCTTGGCATCGGCGTCCTGTCGGCGGACATTGTCGTCACGCCGATCTGGACGGCCGGCGCGCCGCGTCCCGACCGCACCGTGACCGTTCAGCTTAACGCCGGGGCAGGGTATGTAGTGACCGGCGCCGGCGTCGGCACGGGCTCCCTCTCCGATACGCCCTGGGACGTCATCAACCTCTCGGTTCCGCAGCCGAATGCGTCGGAATCGGGAACGACCGCCATCTTCCGCGTGGCGCGTTCCGGCAGCGGCATCCTGAGCCGCGCCCTGACAATCAACTACACGACGGGAGGAGACGCCGTTTCGGGTCTCAATTACCAGCCGCTCTCCGGTTCGGTTACGATCCCCGTCGGCGGCACCTCGGCGGATATCGTCGTCGATCCGCTGGACGACCACGTTAACACGCCCGATCGCACGCTGACGCTGACGCTCGCCACCGGCCAGTACTACCTGCTCGGCTCCAGCACGACCGGACTGGCTTCCATTGCCAACGTTCCCGACAACTCCCTGGTGAGCCTCTCCTCGGTCGTCTCCGGTTCGGCCGTGAACTCCTCCGGCACGGGTTCCCTGGTCTTCCAGATCACGCGCACGGGGAACATCAACAACGCCATTCTGGTTAACTACAGCATCGGCGGTTCGGCGGTGGACGGTGTGGACTATCAACCGGTGGCTGGCAGCGTGGCGATGCCGGCTTTCCAGACCACCGTCGATATCGTCATGGTTCCCATCTGGCTGGCGACTGCGAAGTTGCCGCAAGTCGTTACCGTCCAGCTCGCTTCCGGAAACGGATACGACCTCACAGGAAACACCTTCGGCACGGGCACCATCTTCTATAATGCGTGGAATAGTGTCAGCCTCTCGGTATTGCAGCCGGCCGTCAATGAGACGACCCCGCCCTTGGCCGTGTTCCAACTCAACCGCACGGGCGATCTCAGCCAGTCGATCGTGGTCAACTACACGACGGGAGGCTCGGCGGTCAGCGGCGTCAATTATGCGCCGCTGAGCGGTTCGGCCATCATTCCGGCGGGCGCCAGCGCGGTGCCGATCGTCGTCACGCCTCTCGACGACCATGTCAATACGGCGGCAAATACGCTGACGCTGACGCTGACAGGCGGCACCAATTATAATCCGGTCGCCCCCGTCTCGGGCGCCATGACGATCGCCAACGTGCCCGACAACACCATTAGCGTCGGGGTCTCCTCGCAGGCCTCCGAATCCGGACGCCAGGGCGTCTTCACGATTTACCGCACCGGGTTGGTCGACAAGGCTCTGCCCGTTTACTACTCCACCGGCGGCAACGCTGTTGGCGGCAGAGACTACGCCTGGCTGCCGGGGGTGGTAACCATTCCGACCGGAGCGACCTCGGCAACTGTTGTGGTGAGCCCGTTGGCCAATACGACCACCAAGATCAGCCCGACGGTTAAGATCGCGCTGAACCCCTCGATGAACTACACCATCGGCGGCGCCGGTGCCGGCATCGTCACCATCCAGCACTACACCGGGCCGGTTCTCTCGGTGAAGGCCCTGGTTTCCTCCGTCAGGGTCACAGGCGGGCCGAAAGGCGTTTTCCGCATCTCCCGCGGCGGTTCGATGTCTGGCAATCTCTCCGTCCGATACAGCCTTCACGGAACTGCAACCAACGGCTACGACTTCAAGAAGCTTTCGGGCACGGTGACGATACCGGCTAGAAAGACCTATGTCGATTTGACCCTCGTGCCGATCAATCGCAGTCAGCCCTCCGGCATTTATGCCGCCACGCTGACGCTCGCCGCCAACAGCCATTACGTTGCCACCCCGGCAAACGCGGCAACGGTCAACATCCGCAGCTTCGGGCCGGTGCCCGTTTCCGTGGCCGCCGACCCCACCGCTGCCTCCAACTGGGAAGGCTACGGCGTTGTGCGCGCCATCTTCACCCGCACTGGAAGCTCATCGGATTGGCTGACGGTCTACTACACTACCGGCGGCACGGCTGTTGCGGGCGTGAACTACACCGCGGTCAGCGGCAGTGTGAGCTTCCCGCCGGGGCAATCCAGCGTCGGAGTGGATTTCAACACGATCGACGATCAAAGGATTACGCCAGACATGGCCCTGATTATCTCCCTGAAAGCCGGGGGCGGGTACACCATTACATCGCCGAGCCAATGCACCCTCACCATTAAGGACGCCGATTTGAAGGGGCCGTCGTTCTAACTTCAGACCTCTTGACCCTGTGGAATGGCGATGAGCCGACAAGCCTGCTCGGGCGCCGCGCTCAGTGAAAGCCTGGCGGTCGCGCCAGCTTCCGGGGAGCGCACGCGCCCTCGCGTGCGGCCTTTGGCGCCCTCGCCAAAGGCATCTTCGCGGCTGATCGCGTCGGAATGCGAGTTCCGGGGAGAACAACATGCCTCGCCAAGCGAGGCGCCACGCGGGATGAAAATGAAGCTTGTTGACGCTTGTTTGTCACTCTGTTTAACGCGCCTCATCTTTTCGTCTATTTTCGAGTCAGCGCACCCGTCCCGGGTGCTGGCCGAGGCGTCCCGCCTCGGCGAACTTTGCGCGAGGAGTCGCCGCAATGCACTGGGGAAACTGGAAGTCCGCGTCGGCGGGACGCCGACGCCAACACGCGAGACGCGTGCGCTCCCCGGAGTCCCGCTCCCGAACGCCTGTTGTTTCCGGCAGGTTCATTGGCAGCTTGCGAAGAGCCTGTCCTGAGTCTGTCGAAGGAATCTCACCGCAGGCCAGCCAGCGGTACGTCACCATTCACCGTTCTCGAAGCTGACAGCGTTAGCCGCTGACGACGTCTTTTCCCAAGGCGGCAGAGGACTCTTTCCAGTACCCACAAGTTTGCAAATCGGGCGCAGGAGTGAGAACGGAGCCCCGAGCGTTGTCATCCTGAGCCTGCGAAGGATCTCACGAG
>Ga0316226_1001025_pt1 | contig 32532 bp, 25 predicted proteins | sample TBH18017metaG_FD_206009 | JGI IMG/M metagenome (GOLD analysis project Ga0316226, IMG submission 206009) | Freshwater microbial communities from Trout Bog Lake, Wisconsin, USA - TBH18017 | ecosystem: Environmental > Aquatic > Freshwater > Lake > Hypolimnion/Profundal zone | place: USA: Wisconsin...
GTTCCCCGCCACCCCTTGCAAAACGCCGCCGACGGGAAGCCGGACCGCGTCGCAAACGGAAACGATTCGCGCGGATGGAATGGTGAGATAAGCGCGCAGATGCGTCACGCCCATGAATCCCAGGCCGACGACGGCGACGTTCACGTTTGACGGGGTTTCGGGGGGCGTTGCTTTGGATTTTGTTGTCATGGCAGATTAAATTCATGCAAGGTTCTTTTCCACCACCGCCCTGGCCGTGATGATGTCCGGCGCGCGCCGCGTCCCCGCTTCGCGTTCGATGACGAAGTCGCCTTTGAAATTCAGTTGCCGGAGCGTTGCGAAAAAGGCGGGCCAATCCACCTCGCCCGTGCCGGCCGCCACTTCCCGGCCCCAGGTTCCGGGCGCTTTGGTTCGCGTGGCATCCTTGATGTGAACCTGCCGTATCCACGGAGCCAGCGCGCGCACCGCTTCAATCGGGTCGCCCTGATTGTAAAGAATCATGTTCGCAGGATCGAAGTTCACTCCCAGATTTGGGCGGCGAAGCTTTTTCAACAGCGCGGCCAGCGAGGACGCCGTCTCCTGTCCGGTCTCCAGGGCCAGCGCGATGTTCGCGGCGGCAAACATGCCAGCCGCTTCCGCCAGCCGGTTCAGCAGCTTGGCGTAATCCGGGTCTGTTTCCTTGTGCGGAATAAACCCGGCGTGGAACGTCACCAGTTTTAATCCCATCCTCCCCGCCAATGCCACGGTGTCCTTGATGTTGCCGCGATTCTGCTCCCACGTCGCGTCCGGCGCGATGCCGCCGGTCTTGCGGATGCTTTCCAGCGTCGAATAATCTTCGCCGACACACCCGAACATTCCCGAAACAATGGCGATGTTGTGCTGCCGAAACAGCGTTTCGGTCCGGCTCCAGACCTCCGGCGATTCGCGCAACGGGTCCAGCGCGAGTTGAACGCGGCGAACGCCGCAAGCCGCCAATTTTGAGACGAGGTCTTCTGGATTCGCCGGCTGCAAAGACCAACTGCACACGGCCAGACGTTCCACCGCGGGATTCTTGTTCATGGTTACTTTTGTATCATTTTCGTGGCCGCGGTCAAAATCACGGCTTTTCCCGAAAATGGCCGGAAACATGGCATTTTGTCAAACGATATAACGGGCCCGCGGCGGCGAATCTGAATTTTTATATTTCCTTAATCATTGGCAACATCCCATGGAATGTGGCAACTGTTTAGCCCATGAAAGAGTTTGCCGTTTTGACGGTGATCGGGCGCGATAAAACCGGGGTCATCGCGCGAATCACCCATTTTCTTTTCCAACGACGGGCCAATATCGAGGCGCTGGAAGAGCAGGTCACGCGGGGCCAGTTCAGCATGACGTTGCAGGCTTCCTGGACGGGCGGTCTGGCGAACAAGGCCGCCTTGACTTCGGAGTTGGGATGCCTGGCGAAGGAATTGGGCATGGAAATCAAGGTGCGCTGGACTGACCGCCGCCGCCGCCAGCGAATGGCCGTCATGGTGACGGGGGAACCGCATTGCGCGCTGGCTTTGTTGGAGGCGGTGAAAAGCGGGCGCATCAAGGCCGGGGCGGCGGTCGTCATTTCCAACCGGCGGGACCTGGAGCCGCTGGCGCGGCGGTTCCGTGTTCCGTTCGCGTTCATTCCGTGGCATGACCGGGCGGCGGCGGAGAAACGGACGTTGAGGATGCTGGAGGACATGGAAGTGGATTTCGTGGTGTTGGCGCGGTTCATGAAAATTCTCTCGCCCAATTTCGTGTGGCGTTACAAGAACAAGATCATCAACATTCATCCGTCGCTGCTGCCCAGTTTCCCCGGTCCGCAGGCGTATCGCCAGGCTTACGAGTACGGCGTCAAAATCATCGGCGTGACGTCGCATTTTGTGAGCATGAGGCTGGATGAGGGGCCGATTATCGCGCAGGCCGCCGCTTCCATCCCCGCCAGCGCCAGCCTGAAGGACATCGTCGCCATCGGCCAGGGGCTGGAATCCTCGGTGCTCGTCAAGGCCGTGCGGCTGTATTTGACGAAACGGCTGGATGTGTACTGGGGGGTCGTCAAGGAAGTGTGACCCGTTTGTCCCATGACCACCAGGCGATTCCGTTCTTTTTGACTCATCTTTAATGTCTCCATGCAGGCCGATGTTGCTGCGGCAACACCGGCCAAAGGGGACATTTCCATAAAGTCGCGACAATGCGCATTTTCCGCTTTTCCCGCGCGCCCGGTTCCCTTACTCTTGCCGCATGACTCCCAATTGGAGCAGATAATTTATGAATCAAAATGTGAACAAATCCCAGGACGGCGGGGCCACGCGCCGTGAATTCATCAAGAAAACGACCCTCGCCGCCGCCGCCGCCGCCAGCGTCAATATGTTCAAAACGCCCGTCTATGGGCAGAATCAGGCGCCGGCTCCGGCCAGCGTCGTCGGCGCCAACAGCCGCCTGCGCGTCGCCTACATCGGCACGGGCAACCAGGGCCAGTTTCACATCTCAAACCAGAAGGCGAACGCCGCCGCGAACAACATCGAACAAATCGCCGTGTGCGATCTTTCCAAACAGCGCCAGTCGGATGCCGCCGCGCTCATCGGCAACGGCTGCAAAACTTTCGAGAATTACGAGGACTTGCTGGCCATGAAGGACCTCGACGCCGTCACCATCGCCACTTGCGATCATTGGCACTGCAAAACGACGCTCGCCGCGCTGGACGCCGGCAAACACGTCTACGTGGAAAAGCCGATGACCCGCTACCTGCCCGAAGCCTTCGAGGTCTATGACAAGGTCAAAGTCACGGGCAAAATCGTGCAGGTTGGCTCCCAGGGCTGCACCGCCGCCGCCTGGCACAAGGCCGCCGAGTTGATCAAAGCCGACCAAATTGGCACGCCCGTTTGGGCGCAAGGCTACTATTGCCGCAACAGCAAGGACGGCGAATGGAATCTTCCCGTCCCCGCCTGGGCCGCGGACGCCAACGACATGAATTGGGACAAATGGCAGTCGCCCGTGCATGACAAGACGCCCGCCAACCCCGAAGCCTACATCCGCTGGCGCAAGTATTATCGCTATTGCGCCGGCTTGCTCGGCGACCTGGCCCCCCACCGCCTCCTGCCCTTGATGGTGGCCACGGGCAATCCTGAGTTCCCCACGCGCGTCACCTCCCTGGGAACGAAAAACGTCAATGCCGATCTCACTCCTCCCAACCCCAGGCCGGCGCGCGACGTGCCCGAAAATGTCGAAATTTTGGCCGAGTTTCCCAGCGGCCTGACCATCCTCATTGTCGTCAGCACCGTCAACGCCCGCAGCCCCGGATTCACCATCTACGGCCACAAAGCCACGCTGGAAATCGGCAGCAGCGGCGAGCGCATCCAGCTTATCCCGGAAAAACCGTTCTCCGATGACATTGACCTGGCGAACTTCGACGGCCTGACGCCGACGGAAAGCGTGCCGGAACATGAAAAGAATTGGTTTGAATGTATCCGCTCCGGCAAGCAGCCCAACGCGAACATGGACCTGGCCATCCGCGCCCAGGTCGTCATTTCCCTGGCCGAAATGTCCAACCGCCTGAACATGATGTGCCTTTGGGACGAAAAATCGCGCAAGATCAAAACGTACGACGGCAAGGAAATCACTCCCATCACCTATGGAACCATTGAGCCGTCCTGATCGTGACGTCCGTCCGCTGCCACGATGAAGGTCACGTATAATTGGCTCAAGCAATACGTTCATTTCGACTGGACGCCGGAAGAGTTGGGCTTGCGCCTGACCATGCTGGGTCTGGAAGTCGAAAGCGTCCAAAAGCTTGGCGGAGAGTTTGACGGCATTGTTGTCGCGCAGGTGATTACCCGCGACAAACATCCCAAGGCTGACAAGCTGTCGGTGTGCCGCGTCCACGACGGGCGCGGCGAGCGGATCATTGTTTGCGGCGCGCAAAACTTCCAGGCTGGCGACAAGGCGCCTTTGATCCTCCCCGGCCACACCCTCCCCCAAAAACCGGGCGAGCCGCCTCTGACCATCAAAGTCGGCAAAATCCGCGGCGTCGAATCCCACGGCATGCTCTGTTCGCCCGACGAATTGGGCTTGCCCGATAAAATCGATGGCATCCTGATCTTGCCCCCCGGCGCCGTCGTGGGCCAGCCGTTCGCGGAATTCCTCGGACGCCCGGCGGCGGACACCGTGTATGATTTGGAGATCACCCCCAATCGGCCGGATTGGAACAGCGTCATCGGCATCGCCCGCGAAATCAGCGCGCTGACCGGCAATCCGCTGCGCCTTCCGGAAATTAAGATTCTCCCCTCGCAACTGGCCGGCGAACCGTCGGACAAGCTGCTGGCCGTGCGCATCCAGGAACCGGAGTTGTGCTGCCGCTACGTGGCCCGCGTCGTGCGCGGCGTCAAAATCGGCCCCAGCCCCGCGTGGTTGCGTTCGACCCTGGAAAAAGCCGGGTTGCGCTCCATCAACAACGTGGTGGATGTCACCAATTACGTCATGCTCGAAACCGGCCACCCCCTGCATGCCTTTGATTATCATCTTCTGGGCGGCCATCCGGCGATCATCGTCCGCCGCGCGGCCGAAGGCGAAAAATTCGTCACCCTCGACGGCAAAGAGCGCGCGCTGACGGACAAAATGCTGTTGATTGCCGACGAAACCAAGGGCGTGGCGCTGGCGGGCATCATGGGCGGGCAAAACAGCGAAATCCAGCCCAACACCGTGGATGTCCTGATCGAAGCCGCGTGTTTCCAGCCGAAAAACATTCGCGCCACCTCCAAAAAATTGGAGTTGCGCACCGATTCCTCCTACCGCTTTGAGCGCGGAGCCGATCCCGCGATGTGCGATTGGGCCGGCCGCCGCGCCGCGCAACTCATCCTCGAAACCGCCGGCGGCCTCCTGCTGGACCCGCCCGTGGACGCTTATCCCGCCCCGCCGGTGCCCAAGGAAATCACTCTCCGTTGCCAGAAAACCAACGACCTCCTCGGCGTGGACATCGCGCCCGACGCCCAAGTCCAATTTCTCCAGCGCCTGGGTCTCGAATGCATCCATCCTTCCCCCCCGGCCTTCCGCATTCCCACCTTTCGCGTGGACTTGAAGCGCGAGGCGGACCTGATCGAAGAAATCGGACGCCTTTACGGCGTGGACAACAGTCCGGCCACGCCGCCCCGCGGGGCCATCGGCTCCAACGCCTTTGACGCGGTGCATGACCAGATCGCCGAAGCCCGCCGCATCCTGGCCGCGCTGGGCCTTTTTGAAGCGCAGGGGCAGACGTTGATCTCCGCCGCCGCCGCCAGTCTCTCGGTGGAACCCGCGCGCACCGTGGCCCTCCAATATCCCCTGAGCAGCGACATGAATGTCCTGCGTCCGAGCCTGTTGCCGGGGCTGCTGGAAAGCCTGGGCCACAACGTCAGCCGCAAAAACAGCGATGTCGCGCTTTTTGAGATCGGACGCGTCTTCACCCAGTCGGAGGGAAAAATCAAGGAGGAGCGCCGCCTGGGCCTGGCCCTGACGGGCCGCCGCCAGCCCGTTTTTTGGAGCGGCGCCGATCGAGATGTCAAGTATGACATCTATGACTTGAAGGGCGCCTTGGAGGAGTTTTTTGAGCAATTCGGTTTGCGCGGCGCGACCTGGACGCGCCGGGAAACCCCCGGCCCGATCTTCCTGGAATCCGCCGACATCCAACTCGGCAAGCTCGCCCTGGGCGAAATGGGCCGCCTTGCCCCCGCCCTGCAAAAACAGCACGACCTCCGGGATGGCGTGTATTTGGCGGAATTGAATCTGGACCTCATCCTCGCCCGCCGCGTCCCGGCCAAATCATTCAAGCCCCTCCCGGCCTTTCCCGGCATCCGCCGCGACGTCGCCATGCTGGTGCCTGAATCGGTTTTATTCGAGGCCGTGCGGAACGTCGTCAAGCAAGCCAAACCGCAAAACCTGGAGAAGATGGAATTATTCGACATCTTTCGCGGAAAGAACGTGCCAGCCGGGCAGAAGAGCATTGCCTGCGCCTTCACCTATCGCCACGCCGAGCGGACGCTGACCGACGCCGAAGTCAACGCCGCCCACGAAAAACTCGTCGAGCAACTCAAACAAACCCTCCCCGCCACCATCCGGGACGTTTAAGGTTGGCTGCGTGTTACCCAAGGGAAAACACGACAGTTTAAAAAGTCAGAACCGGCGCTTGCATCGAATAAATGATCGCGAACAGTTTAAGGGTCGAAGTTGGCGATTGCGTTGAAACCGCCAAATCATCGTTGGCGAATCTTGACAAAATCAAACATTCTGTCATTTTAAGGCCATGGCCAACACGCTGAACATTTCGTTGTCGGAAGAGCAAAAAAACTGGCTCCATTCCCACCGGGAAGCGGGCGGATTTGCCAGCGCAAGCGATGTCGTTCGCGATCTCATTCGCAGCCGGCAGGAGAAAGAACAGGCGGAACTGTTGAAGCGTTTCCGGCAGCTTGATGGCGATGGTTCGGAAGAAGCGGAACCAACGAACGCCGTTCTTAAAATCGTGAAGCGGGTGAAAAAGGAACGTCGTGCCTAAGCCGCGCGCGGTTTTGGACAGTTCCGTTGTGGTCTCGGCCATGGGCTGGCGCGGCGGCGATGCCCGGGCTGTTTTGAGACTGCTCGCGGCGGGTGGATTTGAATCCTGGCGCACTCCCTGGATCACGGCTGAATGGACGGACACCGTTCAGCGCGTCGCCGAAACCGAAAAGCGCTGGCGCAACCCCAATTGGACAAACTGGCTCGAATGGCTCAAGGCCGTCTCAAAATTCTCGGAGGACATTCCCGTCAGGAAAACATCAAGGCGCGATCCGAAAGACGATCCCGTCATCATGGCGGCGGTGGCGGTTCGCGCGGCATTCATTGTGACCTATGATTCCGACTTGCTCGTCTTGCAAAAGCCTCATGGCGTCTCCTGCGTGACGCCGCGCGCCTTCCTATCCGCAATTCTTCGTCAGCCATAAAATCTTTGTGGGAACTTTGGGGTCAACTTTACAAGCCCCTCCCGTCGTAGGGGTCTCGTAGTCGTAGTCGTAGGGGTCACCCATCGTAGGGTCGTAGGGGTCAAACCATAGCTTTGCCCATTTGTCTTCATTTCTCCAGTTTCCGCCCCGGCTTTCGCGTCATCCGGACTGCCCCCTGTCAACGGATTCCAAACCAACCGCATGTCCCTGTATCGCAATAACTTCCAATGCAATCCCCGTCTTTCTCTGCGATCTCTGCGCGAAAAAATCAGTGGGGCCAGCTCCGCATTTTGTCTCCGCTTTTATGCGCTTTCCTTGTCCATAGCCTGGCGACGGCGGATGCGCCTTTTTGCGGCCATTCCTTTCATCCAAAATTTGCCGTTCCCCCCTTGAGTTTTCTTCGGTTTGCGGTTGTCCAATAAGCATGAGCAGCACTACAGAGGAAATCGTCCGGGTTTGCCAGGCTCTGCCGGCCGACAAGCAGACCGAGTTGGCCGACTTTGCCCGCTTTCTCCTCGCCAGTCAGGATGACGAAGCGTGGGAACGACGGCTCGCTTATCCGCAAGCCAGGCCTCGTCTGGACGCCTTCTTGCGCGACTCCGCCGCCGAGGGCGATGAACCGCTGTACCCGAACCGCTTGTGACCTCGCGCGCGCGTCCGGGTTTTTGGCGGGCTTATGCGCGGTTAAGCGAAACCAATCGCGTGGCCGCGCGGCGCGCCTATGCGACGTTCGCGGAAAGCCCCGATCACCCTTCGCTCCGATTCAAAAAACTCAGCGGCTACGACCACGTCTGGTCTGTCCGCATCAACGAGCAATATCGCGCCATCCACGCTGCCCCCTGTCAACGAACACAGCCTCGCGCGGAGACGCAGAGTGCGCAGAGAAAGACAATTTTCTCTTTCTTTTATTTCGGTGGATTCTTTCCTTCAGCCCGCTTTCATAAAGTTGCAAGCGCCCTTTTTTAAACGACTTGTGAATGGATAGCCCATTTTCCACTCTGCGCACTCTGCGTCTCTGCGCGAAAAAAATCAGTGGGGCCAACTCCGCATTTTGTCTCCGCTTTTATGTGCCTTTTTGCGGCAATTCCAATGAGAATGGCCCCGGGAAAAGCAAGGACCCGCCTTCACGGCATCAGCGCCACGTCTTTCTGTTGCAGCCAGCCGATGTGCCGGGCGGCGTCGCTGACTTCCAGCCAGTCCCCGTCCCGCGAGAGCACCATCATTTCCGCGCCGTCGTGCGCCGTGAAGGCGCTCTGCGATTGGTCCATCGGTCCCCGTCTCACCACGGCTTCGGGCACAATGACAATGGAAGTCTTTTCCAGCAATTGCTGGTGGACGGACAATCCGAGGCAGATCAGCAGCCAGATCGAAGCCGCCGCCAGCGTCCCCGTCAGGCCGCCGGAGGATTTGGCGAATGCCGGCCAAACCTGCCGCGCTGCCAAAACCAGGAAAAACAAGGCTGCGGCCGCCGAGACGGCGCAAGTCCATTCGTTGAGCGTCAGGCGGCCAACCCATCGCGTCCACCGGCTGCCGGGCAGGGCCGCGTTGCCGGCGGCGGCGGACCGGGCGCGGGCGATCTCCAGATTCGCGCGGATGTCCGGGTCGCGCGGGTTGAGTTGCGCGGCGCGGCGGTAGTCGTAAATGGCGCGTCCGACGCGGCCGTCTTTGAACCAGGCGTTGCCGGCGTTGAAACAGATCGCGGGCGAAATGTCGCCTGCGCGGAGAATGCCTTCATACACGGCGGCGGCCTGGCTGAATTTGCCTTCCTCGTAAAGTTTGTTGGCCTGGAGAAAGGCGCTGGGGACGGTTTCAGCGCGCGCTCCGGCGGCAAAGATCAACAATGCCGACATGGCCGCTCCGGCGGCCCGCAACGCTTCCTTGCCCCCGGTCTGGCCGGCGGCGGGGATTTTCCGCAAGGCGGCCAGCGCGGTTTTGACTTTCGGAATCAGCGAGGCCAGGGCCTGCGAGGAATGTTCGGGGGTGTACCGGTATTGATCGCAAGCATGGAATAATTCCCGCAGCAGCGCATGGTCGGCGGCATCCAATCCCTGCGTCTGGTCCAAAACGGCTACGGTAATCGCCGGGGCGGGGAGGTCCAGGCGTTCGCCCAGCGACTCCTGGAGCAGGCGCAGAACGGTGGAGTGGAATTTTTCCGCGTCGTTGGCGGCGGCGTGGCCGGGCAATTCAGCCAGGCCCTGGCGTTCCAGACGGGCGGTTTCGCGGCGGCGGCGCAGGCGGGGATTGTTGGCCAGTTTGTCTTTTTGCCGCCGCCAGATCAGGGCGCCCAGCCACATCAACGGCGGCAGCGCCTGCATTGTCAAGAACAAGGGTTGCAGTGCCAGCGGCGGCGCGGGCGTTCGGACCGTTCCCGGCAGCGGTTTGATGTGGACGATCTCCTGGTTCTGCGGCGCCGCGTCCGGCGGCGGCGCGCCGGAGGCCAGGATCGTCGGCTGCGGCGTGGCGGCCGTCGGATGGACGGACAAGGGGATGGGTGGATGCGTCAGCGTGCGAAAAGTGCCGGAGGCCGGATCGAAGAAACTGAAGGCAAAGGCCGGCAGTTCCTTGATCTCCGCGTTGAGGGGGGTGACGATTTGCTCGAAAGACTTGGAGCCTTGGATTTGCAAGGGGTCGCCGCTTTCAAACTTGCCGGCGGGCGGATAGGTCTTGAATTCCCGCCAGCCCTGCTCGTTGGCCGGAAGCGTCACGGTGTCGAAGGATCCGCTGCCCGCGATGCGGATTTTCAACGTCACCGGGTCGCCCACGCCGACCGAGACCGGCCCCGCCTCGTATTGGGCAAGAGTAAAATCGCCGATGGCGCCGTTGAAGCCGGGCGGCGCGCCGTTGGCGGGGATGGGCCGGACGGTTAATTGGACCGGGTCGCTGGTGACGCTGAGTGGATGCTGGCCGCCCGTCCACCCGAAAAAGGTTCGCTGCCCTGAAGAGACTCTCATGCCCCAGGTGACCGGGCCAAGTTGCAGGAGGCCCGTCCGGGTCGGAGTGACCGCAACGCGGAAGTCGAGGCAATTGTACTCGACGTTTCCTTGCCGGGCGCGCGACCGTCCAGGGTTGTTGGGCATGGCGCCGACAATGAAATTGTCGCTGCTCATTTGCGGCAGTTGGATGCTGTTCCAATCCACGCTGTCCAAAAAGAAGCCCTGCACATCCACCGGCATCATCTGTCCGATATAGACGTTTGTAGTCGGGATGACGATGCGGACGAAAGCCGTTTCCGGCGCGCCGTTGGCTTGGGGCTGGTTTCCCTGCAAGACCCTGAGCCTCACGGGCCGGCTGGCAAGGCGGGTTCCTTTGACCTCCGCAACCAGGGCCGGGATGGTGAAAACACCGGCCCGGGTGGGTTCCAGTTCAAGGGTGTAAACCGTGGTGCTGCTGACTTGGAGGCCCACGATGGACATCTGCTGGGAGGTTCCCGTGGAACCGAATCGGATGCCGGCGATGGGGGGCACATTGGGCTGGCCGTCCGGAGACCCGCCGGTGAAAGTCATCGAAAGGGTGGCCGTTTCGCCAAGGCTGATGGTGTCCCGATCCAAGGATGCTTGAAACTGCGGCGCGGCCGCGGCTGGCATTGCCAGCGAACAGGCAAGGGCAACCAAGCCGTAAAAAACACGGCGCATCCATTGGCGGGGAGTTGTCCAGGTTGCATGACTCACCATAAGCAAGACAACTTATCTTTGCCTCTGTTCATCGCTCAGGCAAGCCGGAATGCCTGCTTGGTTTTAATCTTAATATTACTTCTGGCCCTTGCTGTCTTTTTGTTCCTTTGTTTCCAGGGGCTTGTCGGCGGGCTTTCCGGCGTCGCCTTTGGCTTCGGGCGCCTGCATGGCGCCTTTGAGAATATCCTCCGCCGGGATCACGATGGCGGTCATGAAATCACGCGCGTTGCGCGCGCCGGCATCGCCCGCGTTGACCGCGCGCATGACAAATATCCCCACGATGTTCCCGTTGAGCGCGAAGGCCGGCGAGCCAAGCGACGTCGCGCTTTGCCCCGTGTCCGGTATGTAAAAGGTGCGCGGCTTCTGTATGACGGCGGCAATGCGCTCCACGGAGGCGCAATAGGCGCGCCCCGCCGCCTGGTTGAGCCGGTTCAGCGTAATCACAGGCTCCAGCATGGCAACCGCGGCGGACTGGCTCAAATCCACCGCCGTCATCGGCGCGGATGGCTTGGTCTTGGGCCGGATGAAGGCAAGGTCCAGGTCCTTGTCGCGCAGGACGATTTCCGACGGCATCTCCGTTCCATCGTCAAGCATGATTTTGATGTCGTTGATCTGCGTGTCTATCTTGACCTCGTCCGACAGGCGCCGGTAAAGCTCCGCCGGGTCCACCGACGACAGCGCCAGCACCGTCAGGCCCGACGGTGAGATGACCGTGCCGGTCAGGTCCGATTTGGACTCGCTGGGATTGGAGGAGCGTCCGCCGCCGGAATAGGTCGTCTTGACAACGACCCGCACCGTGACGACGGCGTGCTGGTTTTTTTTAAAAATGTCGCGGCCCTTGTCCGCAAATTCATCCGCGTGGCACGTCGCGGCCAATAAGACACATGCCATGGCCATCAGGTTCAGGTTGCGATTTTTCATGTTTGCAGGGGTATGTTTGGGTGTGTTTACCGTTTCCACTCCGGCTCCAATTCCAGGTAGGCGCTGTGAATGCCGCGCATGACTTTCATCACCATCGCCGGTTTTTTGGCCGCGGCGATCTTGTCCATCGCCTGGCGCAACGCATCCACGTTGCCCACGGGTTGTCCGTCCACTTCCACCACCAGGTCGCCCGCGTAGAGATTGGCCAGTTCAGCCCAACTGCCCGGCTTGACTTCCTCTATCAGCGCGCCCTGCTGATCCTTGTCCCACTGCTCCTCGGCCGTGTCAAAAAAGGACACGTTGCGGGCGGTGAACTCGAAGTCGTCATTGCGGTACTTCTTCATTTCCCGCCGCAACCGGGGCGAACGGGCCAGTTCCACGGAAACTCTCTTCGGTTGCAGGTCGCGCAGGACCGATAACTCCACCGTCTTGCCAACGTCGTACTGGCGGATCAAGCTCTCCAGTTCGTCCTCATGCTCGGGTCCCGATGCCGTCAGCTTTTCCCCATCCAGAGCCAGTATGAAATCGCCCGGTTTCAGCCCCGCTTTTTCCGCCGTGCTGCCGGGATAAACCCGCGTGAGGTAAAATCCCTTCAAATCCGGCCGTCCCAGTTGCCCGGCGATTTCGCGGCTGATCACGCGCGTCTCCACCGGCAGCCACGCCTTGGTCACTTCCAGGCCGGGGTCCTTCTCGTCCTCAATTCCCACCCGCACCACCGCCAGATACCGCGCCGCCCGCCGCTCGAACGTCGCCATAACGGGGACTGGCTCGCTCCGCCCTTCGGACAACTTGCGCGTCCGTTCCTCCAGGTCCTCGACCGACTTGACCGGCGCGCCGTTGATTTCAACAAGGACATCGCCGCGATCCAGGGATGGCTTGGCCTCGCCGGCGGGGCCGCCGGGGCGCACGGATGTGACCAGCACACCGTTCAGGTTCGTGCGCTTCATTTCACCGGCCAGGAGAAACGACAAGTTGCGCGCCGTCATGCCCCATTGCTTGAATTCCTGCTGCCGGGGATAAATTTCCCCGCGCACGATCGGAGTCATGGAAACGCGGGACTCCTTTCCATCCCGCTTGATGATGGCGGACACGGGCCGGCCCAGGGGCAGGCTCGACGCCAGCGCCATGAAATCGGGCATCTGCTCGTCGAATCGCACGTTGATGGGTTTGTCCGCAAGGCTCAGAAGCAAATCGCCCGCGCGGACGCCCGACTTGGCCGCCGGTGAATCGTCCCACACGCCGGCGATCAAAAGACCCTTCTCATCCTGCCACTGTTTGAACAGCGGCTCCGGCTCAATCCCCAGCCAACTGCGCTCAATTTTCCCCTTTGCCAACAATTGCCGGGCCACCGCCTTCACCAAATTGGCCGGGATAGCGCCGGACAAACCGTAACTGATCTCGTTGATGCCGACAATCTGGCCGCGCATATTGACCAAAGGCCCGCCGGAATTGCCGCCATAAATGGCCGCGTCGTGCCCGATCCAGCGCACCAGCGCCCCGACGTCCTCCCCGTCCAACTGAAACCGGCCCCTCTCACCCCAGAACCGGGGCAGCACCATTTCCGTGTTGCTGATGATGCCCAGGGTGGTGGACTGGGAGAGAGCCATCGGACAGCCCATGGCCAGCACCGAATCCCCGACCCGCAAAGCCGATGAATCGCCGAAACTGGCCGGCGTGAATTCGCGCGGCTTTTCCGGTTTGAGCTTGAGCACCGATATGTCCGTCAACGGGTCGGTGCCGATCAACTCCGCTTCGATTTCCTCGCGGTTCCACAACGTGCAAAATATCCGGGTGGCGTGGCCCGCGACATGATGGTTGGTGATCAGGCAGCCGTCTTTGGTGACGATGGCGCCGCTGCCGACCGCCTGCATTTTGACTTCGCGCCCGTCCCGGAACTCGGTCGAGACGACGCGGATGCGCACCAGGGCGCGGCGCACCTTTTCATTGGCCGAGGCGATTTGCGCGCGGAGCGCCGAGGGCGCCGGTTCCTTTTCCCTTGCGCCGTTGCTGGCCGCGGATGGCAGGAGCAGGACGAGGCCGGCGACAATGGCCCTTGGCAACCTCCTGGATAAAAAACTCGGAAGCATGGGGATGTTATACAGGCAATTTGGCCGTCTTCAATGCAATAAAAAGACCTTGCGCCCGCCCGGTCACTCCGCCGGGCGGATGACGGCGATGACGGCGGACGAGGGTTGCAAATACTTGGCGGCCACGGCCTTGATTTGCTCCAGGGTCACCGCTTCGTAAAGGGCGTCCTCGGTGTCAATGTGCCCGTAACCCAGCCCGTAAAGTTCGTCCAGCGCCATCGTCATGGCCAGGCCGCCAAGGTCCTGCCGGGCGATTTTTCTCTGGCCGATGACTTTCGCCTTGCACCGCGCCAATTCTTCGGCGGTCAATCCCTCCGCGCGCAGCAACGCGGCCTCCTGGAGAAGTTCGCGCTCGACTTCGGCCAGTTTTTCCGGCGAGGTTCCGGCGTAGAAGGCGAAATAGCCGGGAACCAATCCGAGAAAATTCTGGGCGCCAACGTAGTAGGCCAGGCCAAGCTTCTCGCGCACGCGCAGAAAAAGGCGCGAGCCAAGGTCGCTGCAACCCTCCTGCAATAACTCCAGCGGATATCGGTCCGGGTCGTTGAGCGTCAGGCCCGGAAAACCAATCAGCATCACGGCTTGTTTTTTGTCGCGGGTTTCCACAATGCGTTTGAGCTCTTTCCGCGACGGGACGGGAAAGTCCGGCAAACGGACGGGCCGGCCTTTTTCCCAGCGTCCGAAGGCTTGCTGGACGGCTTTTTTCAGGTCGCCGGCGGACACGTCGCCATAAATGGCGAGCACGCAGTTGTCCGGCGCGGCAAGACGATGGTAAAACTCCGCCGCGTCCGCGGGGCGCAACGCCCCGACGCTGCTTTCGGCGCCGAGCGGGTCCAATCCGTAGCCGGCGGGGCCGAAGAGGGCCTTGCGCATGGCCTGGTTGCAACTTTGCAGCAAATGATCCCGCTGCGCGCGTATCAAATCCAACTGTATCCCCTGTTCCCGCGCAAAGGCGTCCGCCGGAAAGGAGGGGTTGAGAAGCACATCGGCAAAAACCTCGAACCCTTTTTTGAAATCGCCGCTCAACACTTCGGCTGTTAATCCAAAACTGTTGTTGCCCCCGAAGCTGTCCATGCTCCCGCCGACGGACTCGACGACGTTGGCGATCTGTTCGGCGCTGCGCTTGCGGGTGCCCTGAAGCAGCATTTTGGAGGCGAGCTGCGTCACCCCGTTGTCGCGCCCGGTTTCGACGAGCACGCCGGCTTGAAAGACCGCCCGCAATTCGATGAACGGCAGCCGGTGATCCTCTTTGACCAGCAGCCGGAGGCCGTTGGGCAAAATGATTTTTTGCGTCGCGGATTCGACGGAGACGCGGGCGGTTTCCACCGTCTTGGGCGCGGCGCCCGATGGCAACAGGGCGTAAAGAGTGCGGTTGGAAGGGATCAGATATTCGCGGGCCACGCGTTGCAAGGTGGACGGAGTCACCCGGCGCGCGGCGGCGAGATAACGCTCGGAAAAGTTCAAGTCGCCGGCGGCGATCCAATTGGAGCCGAGGTCCTGGGCCTGGCCCTGCATGGTTTTTCGCGTGGCCAGGGTGGCGGCGGAGAATTGCTTGATGACTTTGTCCAGTTCGGCCCGGGGGACGCGCTCGCGTTGGATGCGCCCGACTTCCTCCAGGATCGCGTCGCGCGCGGCGGCAAACTTGTCCGCCGGCATGACCGCGCTCATGCCAAAAAGGCCCTGTTCGCCGGGGCTGTAAGTCCAGGCGTCGGCGGAGATGACAAGGTCCTTCTTTTCGCGCACTTGCTGGTAGAGGCGGGAACTGCGTCCGTTGCCCAAAAGCGAGGCCAGAATATCCAGCGCGGGCATGTCGGGATGCCGGATGTCCGGTATGTGCCAGGCGAAATGAAAATAGCCCAGTTCGATGGGGGCTTCTTCAATGACATCCCGCGGCGCGGTTTGGCGCGGTTCGCGCGGGAGCGCCACCGCCGGCAACGCCCTGGCCCTGGCTTGGCCGCACGCCTGCCGGATTTGCGCCGTGACTTCCTCCGCCTTGATGTCGCCCGTGACGACGAAGAAGATGTTGTTGGGCGCGTACTGTTCGCGGTAGTAGCCCAGGATGTCCTCCGGCTTGAGCGTGTTGAAAATATCGGGGTAGCCGATGATGGTGAAACGGCAGGGGCTTTTCGTGTAGGCGGATTCAAACAAGCGCCGTCCGGCGCGCCGGGCCGGATCATCCTGGTTCATGTCCATCTCGCGGCGGATGACGTCCAGTTCCTTCTGCAATTCGTCCGCCGGCAAGGTGGCGTTTTGCATGATGTCGCACAGAATATCCACCGCCAATTTGCCGCCGGTATTGGGGACATTGATGTGGTAGACCGTGCGGTCGAACGAAGTGAACGCGTTCATGTAACCGCCGGCCGACTGGACTTCCTGGTCAATGCGGCTTCCCGGCCGGGTGGTGGTGCCCTTGAAAAGCATGTGTTCCAAAACGTGCGAGAGGCCCGCCCCAAGCCATTTGCCCTCGGTGACGCTGCCGGCCCGGCACCAGGCCTGCGCGGAAACGACCGGCGCGCCGTGGTCTTCGCGAACGATGACCACCAATCCATTATCCAGCGTCGTCAGGCTCGCCCCCGGCGGCATGGACGGAATTTCGGGCGCGACCGGGCTTTGTTTGCGATTGAGTCGGCGGCCCCTTTTCGTTTGACCATGTTTCATTTGTTCCGCGCAGGGTAAGGAATCCCCGGGAGAGACGCAAGAACATGCAAACAGAACATGCGGATTAGCTTGGAAATCAGTTGGCAGAAGACGCCCTCAGTGGCACTCTAACGACCACGAAAATGACCACTGCCACGAATATCTCAAACGGGTTCAGGCGCCGATTGGGGGCAAGCCGGTCATCAAAAGCCGGATGGAATTAATTTGATTTTGCCATGATGACCCTCCGCCAGATTGCCGCCTTCCGCGTGGCCGGCTTGCAGGCTGAATGTCCCGGCGTCGGTCTGGATTTGATTCGTCGCGTCCTTGCCCGGTTGCAAAAGGAAAGAAAAATTATATCTCTTGGCACGGGCCGGGGCGCAAAATGGGAGAAAATCGGAAACTAGGCATCATCTCGGAAACGACGCATTAAACTACGCACTGAATGAAGAAGCATCGCAAACGCGGCCCGTCCCTGGGGGAAGTTTTCCAAGGGGGGGGACAAATTGTCCCCCCTGGCCTTGAGTTTGAGACGGCGGGCGGACGGCAGTTGCTTCAATGCTGGAACATCTGCTGGGAATCATTACACTAAGAGCGTGGACGATTTATTGCCAATCTTGAACAAACTGGAGCGCTGTGTGCGTGAAGGCGCGTACGAGTCGCTGGAGACAGACTGGCTGGAAATCAAGCCGGTGCCTTCTTCGGGAGGCGCATGGGATAATATCCGCGACACCGTCTGCTCCTTTCTCAACACCCGTGGCGGCGTCGTGATTTTGGGGATAAAGGATGAGCAGCAACCCTCCCGGCATTTCACTTTCACCGGGTACACGGAAAACAACAGCGGAAACCTATCCATGCTCAGGTCGGTTTTCAAGGACGCCAAAGGGAACCCGATGGAGGTGGGTGACTGCCTGATCGTAGAGGTCAAGTCGTTTGCCACCGGACAACTTGCGCTGGTCAGGGTCAGCGCGCTGCCCGAAGACAGGAAGTTTTGCTTTTACCGCGGCGAAGCGTTCGAGCGGATCGCGGATCGCGACGAGAAAATCACCAGGCAACGCACCGACGAGCAGGAGGAGCGCAAGCGGGAGATGGAGACCTACCGCGAATTGCAACCGGTTCAAAGCGTTGAGTTGGCGGATCTGAGCCTCCAGCGCGTCAACGAGCTGGTTCTCTTGATCAACCAGGGCCAGCCCAAGCCCATTGAAATGATCAAAAGCAAAATAGAAGACGCGGTGGAGTTCCTCGAAAAGAAGCGTTTCATGCTCAAAGACGGCCGCATCACCACTCTCGGCGTTCTGGTTTGTTGCGATCACCCGGAGGACCATCTCCTTTTTCGCTGCCATTTGGACGCCTTTGTGGACGTGCCCAATGTCATCGCCCAGGACAAGAAAACATTTCGCGATAACATCCTCCAACTCATGGAGGCCGGGCATGGGTGGGCGCTGCGCAACATTCAAACCGGGGTATCGCCCGAAGCCGGAGGCACCATGGTCGCCGAATACCCGGACAAGCTGATCCGGGAATCCATCAACAATGCTCTGGCCCACCGGGATTACTCATTAAACCGTCCGGTTCAGATCACCATCCAGCCGCGCATCTCTCTCTCCATCCGCAATCCAGGCCGACTGCCGGATGAAATTGTTTTTGAGAAGTTGGATGACCCAATTCCGGTGCGCCGCATTTTTCCCAATCCTCGTGCCCGCAATCCGCGTCTGGCCGACATTCTGAAATGGCACAGCAAGTGGGAAGGGAAAGGGATCGGCATGTCGGACCTTGTCAATTCCGCCCTGGCCAATCAAATTGACCTTCCCTGCTACATCTTCCATTCGATGGATGAACTTTCGCTGCATATTCCGTCTGGAAAAGTACTGGATGAGACCACGGATGCCTGGCTGGACTTGATGGATGGATTCATCGCCCGGAAAACCCGCAACCAACCATTGAGCGAGGAACAGCGGACGGTTCTGGCCTATATCCTGAAGAGCGAGCGCGCCAACCGGTTGGGCTGTTACACCCTGGCCCTGACTCCTGGCAACAATCACTTTGGAGCCATTGAACATCTGAAGTCAGCCGGCCTTATCGAGCTTCATTCCGCCAGCAATCGCTTTCGCGAGGTCTATGTCGTTTGCCGCGACTTGGCGGCGGATGATGCCCGGGCAGAACTTCGGGAGCTTTTCGGGCCGGAGTTTGAGATGCTTGATCCCCTGGCCCGACAAACTTTGAACATGGTTCTTCTCGCGGAAAAATTCTCCGGCGCCGGCGGTTTAAACGCCAAACAGGCCATGCGGCTCCTCAAAACGCGTCTGCCGGAAGAATACCGCCGACGCGGGGAGGATGAATTTTACCGGGCCATCCGCTATCGCGTTGCCGCCCTGGCACCCGATAAAAAAGACTTGGATTTGGAAGCCGCAGAATGGCATTCCTCACCGGATAAAATGTTGAGCATTCGTGGTCCGGCCCGGCTGCCACTTTTTCGCCTGAATCGCGGCTATCTGAAAAGCATGTTTTGACCTCCATTCGCGCCTGCGCAAAGCCCGGTCGCTGTGTCACCGCCGTGAAAGTGACCGACATTTTCGGCAACGACACCATGACGCTCACGCCGGTGACGGCGGGACAGCCTCAACGGATCGCGTAATAGGCGGGGATCACTTTGTCCGCCTTGTGTTTGGTGGCGAGGACCAATTCGGAATTTCTGGCGTCCACTTGCTCGTAATGCCTTTGCGCGTCTTCCAGCGTCCTCCCTCCCGTCATGTGCCGCTTGAGGACGGGTTCTTTTGCTTTCGCCGCGTCCGAGTCAATGAAAATGGCGCAGTCCAACAGCGGCCCGACGGCTTCCCATCCCGCTTTGTCATATAAAAGCCAAAGTCCCTCGATGATGAGCAGGGCGTTTTGCGCCCCGACCACGATGCCATCTTTCACCGGCTCGTGCAATTTGCGGGAGTAGGTCGGAAAGGAAACCGGCCTCCCCAAAGAGAAGGCTCTGATGTCCCCGGCCAGCGCCTGGACGTCATAGGTGTCAAAACGTCCCTTCACCTGCTTCAACGGGACGCCATTTGAGAAGTGTGAAAGCAGATATGCATTTGGAAAATGATAAGCGTCCACCGTTACGGATTCCAAAACAAAGGGGAGGCCGGCCTGCTTTGCAAACTCCTTGAAAAGCGCGGCGGCGACGGACTTGCCGGCTCCGGTGGGGCCTGCGATGCCGACAACAACGCGAGATTTTTTCTTGTCCCTGTAAATGTCCACGATTTCAGAAAAGAGATTCACGTAAAAATCCCTTTGCCGCGCGGAAAGGGCGGACAGATCAATCGTCTGTTCCGTCACCTGCAACGAATCTGGAAATGTTGGCATTCGGTTTTGCATTCAGCCTTCAGTCTTGTGATTGATAAAGCATCGAAAGCACGGGGGGGGGCAACTTCATACCTGAACCATGCGATGGCATTCCGATACCTTAAATTATATCAAACTGCCCGCTTGATGCATATAAGGTATCTCTTGCGATTTATCCTGATAAAAAACAAAGGGTCCGCGCCGGGATGGCGCGGCCCTGTCACAAGCCGATTCAAAATATTCGCGGCTTACCGATGGCCGCCACCATGACCGCCACCCCCGTGCCCGCCGCCACCGTGGAAGCTGCTGCCGCCATGATAACCTCCGCCGCCATGATATCCGCCACCCCCGTGATACCCGCCATGTCCCCAGCCGCCATGTCCCCAACCTCCCCAGCCCCAGCCCCAGCCCCAACCCGGCCCGTAGTAGCCGTAGTAGGGGTACCCATACGGATACCCGTAAACACCGTAATCATAATAAGCCGGATAATCCGAACCGACGACCGTTACGGACGGCGGCGGCGTTGTGGGCGTCACAACCTCCATGGGAGGTTGCGCCTCGGCCGCGCCATTGGGAGCCATCATGGGCTGCGTCATTGGCCCCGGCATGGGCTGCTGCATGGCCTGTTGCTGATAATTCATCTGCTGATTGGCCTGCTGTTGCAACTGGCCGTCGCGCTGGATCATGGTCTTGGTGACCTCCTGCGGCACTCCCAGTTTTTGCAGATAGATGATGCCATCCGCGCTCAGATGATAGGGCAGGGCGGTGTTGTTGATGTAGTTGACGATAACGTCTTTGTTGATGCCGCCTTGATACATCTTGACCACTTCACTCGCGCCGTAGGGCAGGGCCGGGGCCTGGGTGGCGGGGGCCGCGCTGGCATTGGTGTTTTGGGCGAGGGCGGCGCTCCAGGGAGCGCTCAGGCAAACCGCTGTCGCCGTGATGGTTGCAAGAGCCATCCGAAATACTGACGGACATTTTTTCATTTTCTCAATTTCTCCAATCTGGCGGGTCTTTTCGTTCATGTTTCCGACCCGGGTACAGCGTACGCCTCGCTTCGCTTTTGGCAAGGCGTATTTGAAGGATGGGCGCGCGGGCCGCGAGGGCGCGCGCGCCGGCCAGGAACAGGGAAACGAGGGGCGGTTTGGCCCCATTTTTGGGGGGTACAAAAAAAAACAAAAAAAGGCGTTGACACCCTTGCCGGGGGCCACTATTTTGTGCGCCGAAGTTATCGGGCATGATTCCAGGAGCCATTAGCCCCGGCGCCCCTTCGTTTTGAAAGCGGGGAGGGCAGGGGTAGTGGTTTTTTGTCGTTTTGCACGGTCAGGATGCCAGAGATCAGAGATATATTTGGCTTTTGCCCATGTAGCTCAGTTGGCAGAGCGCGTCCTTGGTAAGGACGAGGTCATCAGTTCAATTCTGATCATGGGCTCCATAACTTCTTGTGATATTGCAACGGAAAATAAAACATATATAGAATATGGCAAAAGAAGCCTTTCAACGAACGAAACCTCACGTCAATGTCGGCACCATTGGGCACGTTGACCATGGCAAATCCACCCTGACAGCCGCCATTGTCGAAGTTCAATCCAAAAAGGGGCTGGCCAAACCGATCAGTTACGCGGACATCACCAAGGGGGGAACGATTCGCGACGCGACCAAGACGGTGACGATAGCCGTCTCGCACGTCGAGTACGAGTCTCCGTTGCGCCATTACGCGCACGTGGATTGTCCCGGCCACGCGGACTACGTGAAGAACATGATCACGGGGGCGGCGCAAATGGACGGCGCGATTCTCGTGGTGAGCGCGGCGGACGGCCCGATGCCGCAGACGCGGGAGCATATTCTGCTGGCGCGGCAGGTTGGCGTTCCGGCCATTGTTGTTTATTTGAACAAGGTGGATTTGGTGGATGATCCTGAATTGCTGGAGTTGGTTGAGATGGAAATCCGCGACCTGCTCAACAAGTATCAATTTCCGGGCGACAAGACGCCCGTCGTGCGCGGAAGCGCGACCGCGGCGCTGGCCGGCAAACCGGAGGGGCTGAAATCCATTGACGAATTGCTGGCGGCGGTGGACAGCTTCATCCCGCTGCCCACGCGCGAGATAGACAAGCCGTTTCTGATGTGCATTGAAGACGTGTTCAACATTGAAGGCCGCGGGACGGTCGTCACGGGCCGCGTGGAGCGCGGGGAGTTGAACAAAATGTCGGACGTGGAGATCGTTGGTTTGAAGGACACGCGGAAAACGGTGGCGACGGACATTGAAATGTTCCGCAAACTGCTGGACAAGGCGAGCGCCGGGGACAACGTGGGCGTGCTCTTGCGCGGCACCAAGAAAGAAGAAGTGGAGCGCGGGATGGTGCTGGCCAAGCCGGGAAGCATCACGCCGCACACCCAGTTCAAGGCGGAGGTTTATGTGCTTTCCAAGGATGAAGGCGGCCGGCACACGCCGTTTTTCACCAATTACCGTCCGCAGTTCTATTTCCGAACGACGGACGTGACGGGGAACGTGAAGCTGGCGGAGGGGGTGGAAATGGTGATGCCAGGGGACAACGTTTCGGTGGACATCGAGTTGATCGCGCCCGTGGCGATGGAAAAGGGGCAGAGGTTCGCAATCCGGGAAGGCGGGCGAACGATTGGGGCGGGGCGGGTGTCTGAGATTAAGGTTTGATGTTTGAAATTTGACGGCGGGAACGCGCAGTGGTTCCCGGCGCATGGGAAACGAGGGACTGCTCGGGGAGTAGGGCGGTAGCTCAATTGGTAGAGTAGCGGTCTCCAAAACCGTCGGTTGGGGGTTCGAGTCCCTCCCGCCCTGCCACCGAAGTGGGAGAAGCGGAGGGGTGGCAGAGTGGTCGAATGCGGCGGTCTTGAAAACCGTTGTGCGGGAAACCGCACCGGGGGTTCGAATCCCTCCCCCTCCGCCAAAAATGAAATGATGAACGTATGAGTGATTATTTGCCGATGATGCTAGTGATCGTGCTTGCCGCGGTCCTGTTCACGTACCTTTGGCGCAAGGGCACTTTTCTCCAGTTGTCGGCGTATTGGAACGAGACGATGGAGGAGTTGAAGAAATGCACCTGGCCGACTTGGGATGAGTTGTCGGGATCCACGGTGGTGGTCATCGTGTCGGTGGGTTTGCTGGGCCTGTTTACCGTCGGGGTGGACATGGCGCTGGCCTCGATCATTCGAATAATCGTTTAAGGCAAGGATTACCTGATGCCAAAAAGCCAGTGGTTCGTCATACATACTTTGTCCGGGCAGGAGCAGAAGGTCAAAGAGAACATCGAAAAGCGAATCAAAGCCGAGGAGATGGCCGAATATATCAAGGAGGTCCTCGTTCCGGTGGAGAAAGTGGTGGATGTGCGCGGGGGCAAGAAAACGGTGACCAGCCGCAAGCTGCATCCCGGCTATGTGTATATTGAGATGGTGTTGCTGGACGACAACAATCGCATTCTGGAAAAACCGTGGTATTTTGTCCAGGACACGCCGGGGAAGATAGGGATTGTGGGCGGAGACCGTCCGATACCGGTGACGCCGGATGAGATGGCGACGATCAAGGCCCAAATCTCCGAGAGCGAGGAGACGGAAAAGCCGAAGATGCATTTTGACACGGGAGAAACGGTCAAGATCAATGACGGGCCGTTTTTGAATTTCAGCGGGGTGATTGAGGAAATCGAGCCGGATCGCGGGAAATTGAAGGTGACGGTCAACATTTTTGGGCGGAATACTCCGGTTGAATTGGAGTATTGGCAGGTGGAAAAAGCGTAAACGCGAAATTGAATTTTTATGGCCAAGAAGATAACAGGACAGATCAAGTTGCAGATACCGGCCGGACAAGCCAACCCGGCGCCCCCGGTCGGCCCGGCGTTGGGCCAGCAAGGCGTCAACATCATGGCGTTTTGCAAGGAGTTCAACGCGGCGACGAAGGACCAGGCCGGCATGATCATCCCGGTGGTGATCACCGTTTATCACGACAAAACGTTCACCTTCATCACCAAGTCGCCCCCGGCGTCCGTGCTCCTTAAAAAAGCCGCCGGAATCGCCGCCGGCTCCAAAATCCCCAACAAGGACAAGGTCGGAAAGGTGACGCGCAAGCAGGTGCTGGAAATAGTGAAACTCAAGGCCAAGGATTTGAACTCCACCTCTGAAGAGGCGGGGTTCCGGGTGATTGCGGGAACGGCCCGCAGCATGGGGATCGAGGTTGTAGACTAATAACAACGCGGGAGAGTCTCCGCAGTCGCGAAGGCTCGTTATCACCGCTTATAAATATGCCAAGCAAACGATATAAAAAAGGGCTGGAACTCGTGGAAAAGCGGAAGCTTTACCCGTTGAAATCAGCCGTGGAAGTGCTCACCAAGTTCCCCAAGGCCAAGTTCAATGAAACCATTGACCTGGCTTTTAAACTGGGAGTGGACCCCAAACAATCCGACCAAATGGTGCGCGGCACGGTGCCCCTGCCTCACGGCAGCGGCAAAACCGTCCGGGTCCTGGTTTTCGCCAAACCCGGCGCCGCCGCCGATGCCGCCCGCGCGGCCGGGGCGGAATATGTCGGATTTGATGATTTGATACAGAAATGCAACGGAGGGTGGACCGATTTCGACGTGGCCATCGCGACGCCGGATGCCATGTCCGAGGTCAGAAAACTCGGCAAGGCGCTGGGTCCGCGGGGGCTGATGCCCAATCCCAAAACCGGCACCGTGACCGAGGATACGGCCAAGGCCATCAAGGAAGTGAAAGCCGGACGGGTGGAATTCAAAATTGACAAAGGCGGAAACGTCCATGTGCCCATCGGCAAAGCGTCGTTCCCCCCCGTCCAGATTCTGGAAAACGCGCGCGCGGTTATCGAAGCCGTGGCCAAGTCGCGCCCCAGCAGCGCCAAGGGCACGTTCATCCATAGTTGCACGCTTTCCGCCAGCATGAGTCCCCCCGTGCGGGTGGATGTCCGTGAATTCATGGCTGCCGCCTAATATACCAAAGGAAACCCATCATGCGCGTCGAAAAACAATACATCAGCAAGGAATACGTGGCCCGGCTCAACGCCTCGCCCTTTTTCATCGTCGTGGATTACCGCGGTTTGAAGGTCGGCCCGATCACCGAGCTTCGCAAACGCCTCAACAAGGCCGGTGCCGAAATGCACGTGGTCAAAAACTCTCTTTTTCGCGTTGCCGCCAAGGAAGCCGGCGTGGCGGATTTGGGGGCCTCTCTCACCGGGCAATTGGCCGTCGTCACGGGACAGCGGGACATTTCTTCCGCCGCGAAGATCGTCAAGACCTTCAGCGCGGCGGAGTCGGACAAACCCAAGGTCCGGTTTGGCTATTTGAAGAACCAGCGGCTGGAAAGCGCGGACATTCTCGCTTTGGCGGATTTGCCGTCCATCGAGGTGTTGCGCTCGAAATTGCTGGGAGTCATCATGGCCCCCGCCACCAAGCTGGCCACGGTCATCAACACCCCGGCCACCCAACTTGTGCGCGTCATCAAGGCGCACATGGAAAAGGCGGCATAAATCATTTTCATGTCCGCTCGCGGAGATGAAGAACACAACAATAACAAAGTAAATCGTCGGCTCGCAGGCTTGCGAGCGGAACCCGTCCGCGGCCGCGGATGGCAACGAGACTGAAAGGAAACATGGCTGACATTGCAGGATTAGTAGAACAACTCGGCAAGTTAACGGTGATAGAAGCCGCGGACTTGGTCAAACAACTGGAAACCACTTGGGGCGTCACCGCCGCAGCCCCGGTCGCCGCGGCCGCGCCAGGCGCCGCCGCCGCCGCCGCTCCCGCCGCCGAGGCCAAGACGAGCTTCGACGTGATTCTGGTTTCCGCGCCGGCGGACAAGAAAATTGCCGCCATCAAAGCGGTCCGGGAAGTCAAAGCCGGACTGGGTCTGGCCGACGCCAAGGCCCTTGTGGAAGGCGCGCCCAAGCCGGTGTTGGAAGGAGCCAACAAGGCTGACGCCGACGCGGCCAAGAAGAAATTGGAAGACGCGGGCGCGAAGGTTGAAATTAAGTAAAAATGGTGTAAATTACGGGCGGCGGATTCTTCCGCCGCCCTGTTTGACCGTTTAAATAGCGATTTCTAAAACGAGAATCATGGTTGTCATAAAAGGGCTTTTGAACCGGCGCGTTTTCTGCTGCCAGAGAACGGGTCTGTTGTTGTTTTTGCCTGTTGGAAACCTGGCCAGCGCCAGATATTGAGCAAAGGTTGTTAAAATGCCATCGAAAACTACTGAACGCGTTCATTTCGGAAAGATCAAGGAAGTCATTGCGCCGCCCAACATGATCGAATTGCAGACGAATTCGTACCGCGAATTTCTGCAAATGGACACCCCGGCGTCCAAGCGCAAGAACACCGGCCTTCAGGCGGTCTTCAGCGAGGTTTTCCCCATTGAAAGTTACGATGGCAAATCGCTTCTCGGCTATGACAGCTATGAAATTGGCGAACCCAAGCACGACTGGCTGGAATGCCTCCGTGAAGGCATCACCTATGGCGCGCCGCTCCATGTCACCTTCCGCCTCAAGGAGGAAAGCGCCTCGAAGGAGGAAAAAGTTTTCATGGGCGAACTGCCCTTGATGACTCCCCAGGGCACTTTCGTCATCAATGGCGCCGAGCGCGTCATCGTCAGCCAGCTCCACCGTTCCCCGGGCCTGGCCTTCGAAAAAAGCATCCACCCCAACGGCAAGGAATTGTTCTCCTTCCGCATCATTCCAGACCGCGGCTCCTGGTACGAAGCCCAGTTCGACACCAGCGATTTGCTCTACGTTTATCTCGACCGCAAAAAGCGCCGCCGCAAATTCCTGACCACCACTTTCTTCCGCGCCCTCGGCTACGGCTCGGATGAGGACATCCTCAAGCTCTTCTACGACATTGAGGAACTCAGCATCAAGGACGCCGAAAAACTGGAAGACATTCAGAACAAGGTCCTGGTCGCGGACGCCACCGACGCCGACAAGGGCATCGTGGTCGCGCGCGCGTTCGAGCCGCTTTCCAAGGCGGTTGTCAAACAGATCGCCGAACTCGGCACCCACAAAATCCGGGTCGTGGACACCACCGTTGACGACGGCATCGTCATCAAGTGCCTGAAGAAGGACCCCACCAAGAACGAGGAGGAAGCCCTCAAGGACATTTACCGCCGCCTGCGGCCCGGTGATCCGCCCACGGCCGCCAACGCCCGCGCGCTCATTAAACGCCTGTTTTTCGACGCGAAACGCTACGACCTTGGCCGCGTCGGCCGTTACAAGATCAACCAGAAGCTCGGCATCAAGGGGGGCGATTCGCGCGTTCTGACCAAGGAAGACCTGGTCGCCGCCACCAAATATCTCCTCCGCCTTAAAAAGGGCGAAGGCAGCCTGGATGACATTGACCACTTGGGCAGCCGCCGCATCCGCACCGTGGGCGAATTGCTCGCCAACCAATGCCGCGTCGGCCTGGCCCGCACCGAGCGCCTGGTCAAGGAGCGCATGACGCTCTTCGATCAAAGCCTCGAAAGCATGTCGCCTCAGAAGCTGATCAACCCCAAAGCCCTGTCCGCGGTCATCCGCGATTTTTTTGGGCGCAGCCAGCTATCGCAGTTCATGGATCAGATCAATCCCCTGGCGGAACTGACGCACAAGCGCCGGCTCTCCGCCCTTGGGCCGGGTGGTCTTTCCCGCGACCGCGCCGGATTCGAGGTTCGCGACGTGCATCCTTCCCACTATGGCCGCATCTGCCCGGTGGAAACACCCGAAGGCCCCAACATCGGTTTGATCGCCTCCCTGGCCACGTTCGCCCAGATCAACGACTTCGGCTTTCTGGAAACTCCTTATCGCAAGGTGGAAAAGGGCCGCGTCACCGCTCACCTGGATTACCTGACTGCCGACCGCGAGGAGGCCTTCATCATTGCCCAGGCCAACGCGCCCATTGATGAAAAGGGCAATTTCACCGGCGAGCACGTTCCCTGCCGCTGCAAAGGCGACTTCATTGACGTCGAACCTTCTCGGGTGGATTACATGGACGTTTCCCCCAAACAATTGGTTTCGGTCGCGGCCAGCCTGATTCCGTTTTTGGAGCATGACGACGCGAACCGGGCGTTGATGGGTTCCAACATGCAACGCCAGGCCGTTCCGCTGCTGGTGACGGAATCGCCCCTGGTGGCCACGGGTTTGGAAGAGCGCGTCGCGCGCGATTCCCGCGCCGTGCTGGTTGCCGAGGAGGCTGGCAAAGTCGCCTCCATTAACGGCGACTTGGTGGTGGTGACGTCCGACGGCAAAATGCCCGACTCCAAGAAAAAACTGAAAACGGACCGTGATGCCGGGATATGGGTTTATCCCATCCGCAAATTCATGCGCTCCAACGCCGCCACGTGCATCAATCAAAAAATTGTCGTGGCCAAGGGCGACACCATCAAAAAGGGGCAGGTCATCGCCGACGGCCCCTGCACCCAGGGCGGCGAACTGGCTTTGGGCCGCAACATCCTCTGCGCCTTCATGCCCTGGAACGGATACAATTTTGAGGACGCCATTCTCATCAGCGAGCGCATTGTCAAGGATGACGTGTTCACCTCGATCCACATTGACGAATTTGAAGTGGGCGCCCGCGACACCAAGCTCGGCCCGGAGGAAATCACCCGCGACATTCCCAACCTGGGCGACGAGGCGTTGAAAAACCTCGGCTCCGACGGCGTCATTCGCATCGGCGCTGAAGTCAAGCCGGGCGACATCCTGGTCGGCAAGATCACCCCAAAAAGCGAGACGGAGCTTGCCCCGGAAGAGCGCCTGTTGCGCGCCATCTTCGGCGAGAAAGCGGCTGACGTCAAAGACACCTCCCTTAAAGTGCCTTCCGGCACCTACGGGATTGTCATGGATGTCAAAGTCTCCTCCAAGAAGGAACGCGAAGTCGAAGCCAAGGCCGTGCCGGAAACCCGCCGTCATGCCAAGGAAGTGCAGGACGAGCACAAGGCCAAGACCGACGAGTTGCGCGAGCAGTTGACCGAGGCCCTGAGCAACATTCTCCTCGGCGAAAAAATCCCGCTTGACGTCGTCAATTCCGAAACCGGCGAGATCATCATTCCGGCCAATCGAAAAATCACAAAAACCCTGTTGCGCAAACTGGCCCAAGTCTATGATCGCATTGAGATTGACCCGTCTCCCATCCGCAACAAAATCAACGAAATCATCGGCAGCTTCAAAAAGAAGTTCGACGACTTGCAGATGCAGCATGACGAGGAACTTGAACGCGCCGAAGCCGGCGAGGAAGTGGACAGCGGCGTCATCAAATCGGTCAAAGTCTATGTCGCCTCCAAGCGCAAGTTGTCGGTCGGCGACAAAATGGCCGGACGCCACGGCAACAAGGGCGTCGTTGCCAAAATCGTCCCGGAGGAAGACATGCCCTTCCTGGCCGACGGCACGCCAGTGGACATTGTTCTCAATCCCCTTGGGGTGCCCTCGCGCATGAACGTCGGGCAGGTTCTGGAAACGCACCTCGGCTGGGCCGCCCGCCTGCTCGGTCTCAAGTTTGCCACGCCAGTCTTTGACGGCATCAAGGAAAAGGAAATCCGCAGCTATCTCAAGGAAGCCAAATTGCCCGAACACGGCAAGACCATCCTTTATGACGGCCGCACCGGCGAATCCTTCGACCAGGAAATCGTCGTCGGCTACATCTACATGATGAAGCTCGGCCATTTGGTCGCGGACAAAATTCACGCGCGGGCCGTCGGCCCCTATTCCCTGGTCACCCAGCAGCCGTTGGGCGGCAAAGCCCAATACGGCGGCCAGCGGTTCGGCGAAATGGAAGTCTGGGCCATGGAAGCCTACGGCGCCGCTTACAGCTTGCAGGAACTGCTCACCGTCAAATCCGACGATGTTCAGGGCCGCACCCGCATTTACGAAAGCATTGTCAAAGGCGACAACTGCCTGGAAGCCGGCGTGCCGGAATCCTTCAACGTCCTTGTCAAGGAAATGCAATCCCTGGGCATGGATGTCAAAGTGGGCTACTCGAATCCCGTGGAGCAGGCCGCCGCCGCGCAAGCGGCCGCCTTGAGCAGCCTCAAATAACGCGAGAACGTTTTTTTGCCCCATCGGCATTACCATGATGAATACCAAAGACACTGCCCGCGAGTTGCTCGGCCTGGATAAAGTCAACCAGGTTGATTACGTTGCCATTTCCGTCGCCTCCCCGGAGGCCATCCGGGCCTGGTCCAAAGGGGAAGTCAAAAACCCTGAAACCATTAATTACCGCACCTTCAAACCCGAAAAGGGCGGCCTTTTTTGCGAGCGCATCTTCGGCCCCGTCAAGGACTGGGAATGCTCCTGCGGCAAATACAAACGCATCAAGCATCGCGGCGTCGTCTGCGACCGGTGCGGCGTCGAAGTCACCCTCGCCCGCGTCCGCCGCGAGCGCATGGGCCATATCGAACTCGCCGTGCCCGTTTCCCACATCTGGTTCTTCAAGTGCATGCCTTCGCGCCTCGGCCTGGTTCTCGACATGACCGCGCGCAACCTCGAGCGCGTCATCTATTACGAGGACTACATGGTGATTGACCCGGGTTCGACTCCGCTCAAATTGCATCAACTGCTCAGCGAGAACGAATATCGCGAAGCCCGTGAAACCTACGGCCCGGACGCCTTCACCGCCAAAATGGGCGCCGAAGCCGTGCGGGAAGCCCTCGGCAACGTGGACCTCCAAAAGCAAATGGACCACCTCGCTATCGCCATGGGCGAGACCAAGAGCAAACAAATCCGCAAGAAAGTCGCCAAGCGGATCAAGCTCCTCTCCGCCTTCCAGTCTTCCAAGGCCCGCCCCGAATGGATGATCCTTACCGTTCTGCCGGTCATCCCGCCGGACTTGCGCCCGTTGGTCCCGTTGGAAGGGGGCCGGTTTGCCACCTCCGACCTCAACGATCTTTACCGCCGCGTCATCAACCGCAACAACCGGCTCAAGAACCTGCTCCAGCTCAAGACGCCCGAAGTCATCATCCGCAACGAGAAGCGCATGTTGCAGGAAGCCGTTGACGCGTTGTTTGACAACGGCCGCCACGGCCGCGCCGTCACCGGGGCCGGCAACCGCGCCTTGAAATCCCTCAGCGACATGCTCAAGGGCAAAAGCGGACGTTTCCGCCAGAACCTCCTGGGCAAGCGCGTGGATTATTCGGGCCGCTCCGTCATCGTCATCGGGCCGGAACTCAAGCTCCATCAGTGCGGCCTTCCGAAAAAAATGGCCCTTGTCCTCTTTGAACCCTTCATCATTCGCCGTTTGAAGGAATTGGGCTACGTCCATACCGTCCGCTCCGCCAAGAAAATGATCGAGCGCCAGTCCCCGGAAGTCTGGGACATCCTCGAGGAAGTCACCAAGGGCCACCCCGTCCTCCTCAACCGCGCCCCGACTCTTCACCGCCTCTCCATCCAGGCGTTCGAGCCGATCCTCATCGAGGGCGAAGCGATTCGCATTCATCCTCTGGTTTGCACCGCTTACAACGCGGACTTCGACGGCGACCAGATGGCTGTCCACGTCCCGCTTTCGGTCGAGGCCCAAATGGAGGCCCGCCTTCTGATGATGGCGCCCAACAACATCTTCAGCCCGTCCAGCGGACGCCCCATCATGACGCCCACCCAGGACATCACGCTGGGATGCTACTACTTGACGGCCGAGCCGCGCGCCAAAAAGGACTCCAAACCGCTCATGCTCTTCAGCTCCAAGTCCGAGGTCGTTTTCGCTTACAACGACGGCGGAGTCACCCTCCATCATCGCATCCGCCTGGCCAATCCCGACCGCGGCGCCAAAACCCTCTACGGCAATCCTGATGCAAGCGCCGTCGAAACCACCGTTGGCCGCGTGATTTTCAGCGAGATATGGCCCGGGGAAATGGGTTTCATCAACAAGGTCGTCGGCAAATCCCAATTGGGCGATCTCATCTGGACTTGTTACAAGCATTGCGGCCACGAAAAGACCGTAGTCATGCTTGACTTGCTCAAGGAGCTTGGCTTCCGCGCCGCCACCCGCTCCGGCTGCTCCATCGGGATTGATGACATGATCATCCCCAAGGAAAAAGACCAGGAAATCAACAGCGCCAAAAAGCTCATCGCCGAGGTGGAAAAACAATACCGCAAAGGCGTCATCACGCCGGGCGAGCGCTACAACAAGGTCATTGACATCTGGACTCATTGCACCGACCAGATCGCCGCGGTCATGTTGCGCACTTTTGAAACCAACCAGGGCAAGCACGAATACAACCCGGTTTCTCTCATGGTGGATTCCGGCGCGCGCGGCAACCGCCAGCAGGTCCGCCAGTTGGCTGGCGTCCGCGGCTTGATGGCCAAGCCCAGCGGCGACATCATCGAAAAACCGATTCTCTCCAACTTCCGCGAGGGCCTCACCGTCCTGGAATACTTCATCTCCACGCACGGCGCCCGCAAAGGTTTGGCCGATACCGCGCTCAAAACCGCCGACTCCGGTTACATGACCCGCAAACTCGTGGATGTCGCCCAGGACGTCATCATCCGCATGGAGGATTGCGGCACCAGCAACGGCATTCTTGTTCAGGCCATTTTCGAGGGCGAGGACGAAGTCGTCAAACTCAGCGAACGCATCATCGGCCGCCTCTCCTGCGACGACGTCGTGGACCCCGGCAACGTCAAAAACGTCCTTGTCCACGCCAACGAGCTGATTGACGAACCCAAGGCCCGCCTGATCGAAAGTTCCGGCGTGGAACAGGTTCGCATCCGCTCCGTGCTCACTTGCGAAAGCAAGATGGGCATTTGCGCCAGTTGCTATGGCCGCAACCTCGCCACTGGCGGCTTGATCAAACGCGGCGAAGCCGTCGGCATTATCGCCGCGCAGTCCATCGGCGAACCCGGCACGCAGTTGACCATGCGCACCTTCCACATCGGCGGCACCGCCTCCCAAGTCTTTAAGCAGCCTCACATCAAGGCCAAGTTCGACGGCGTGGTCCGCTACAACGATATCCGCCTCGTCGAATTGGAGG
>Ga0316226_1001027_pt1 | contig 32435 bp, 26 predicted proteins | sample TBH18017metaG_FD_206009 | JGI IMG/M metagenome (GOLD analysis project Ga0316226, IMG submission 206009) | Freshwater microbial communities from Trout Bog Lake, Wisconsin, USA - TBH18017 | ecosystem: Environmental > Aquatic > Freshwater > Lake > Hypolimnion/Profundal zone | place: USA: Wisconsin...
CAGAGCACAGAGTTCGTACAGGATCACACCCAGCGCCCAGACATCGGACTGCATACCCACCTGATCCACGCGCCCCAAGGCCTGTTCGGGGGACATGTACGCCGGCGTGCCCATGGATTTACCCTCAAGGGTCACCAGTAAATCCGAGTCGCTGGCCAGGTCCGCCGGGTCCACCCGGCGCTGGTACTGTGACCAGACATCTTCTTTGGGAGACAGCGGAGAATTGGCAGGCATTGGCGTCGGCGTATCCCCGCCCTTGATGGTTTTGGCCAGACCCCAGTCCAGCACCACCACTTCTCCGTATTCGCCGACAACGATATTAGCGGGCTTGAGGTCGCGGTGGATCACGCCCCGGTCGTGGGCGAAACGGATGGTCTGGCAGACGGAATGGAAAATACGCACCAGACGGCGCAGGGGAAATTGTTCCAGGGTCGCGGCATCTTCCTTGCGGAGAGCCTCGATGATTGAATTAAGGGGACGGCCTTCGATGGGGCGCATGGTGTAGTAAGGAAGCCCCGCCGTACCCCGGTCGACACGATACACCGGCACGATGCCTGGATGCTGTAACTGGGCAGTGATGTAGGCTTCGCGCAGGAAGCGTTGGAGGCTCTCGGGCTGGGCGGCGGCATGCTGGTTGACCGACTTCAAGGCCACATCCCGTGTCGGGCATGCCTCGCGGGCCAGGTAGACCAACCCCATGCCGCCGCGTCCCAGTTCGCCTTTGATCTGGAAGTCACGATGGGCGGGGATATTGCCAACAGGTGCGGCCAGCGATGCGTCTGCCGCTGTCGTTGCAGTATCGCCGAACACAGACGCGAATGCGTTTGGCGCCACCGACGAATCGCTCGATACCGTCATGTCCAGATCGGCCGCCGTCGAGACCCGCTGGTTGTTTCCCTTCCTGCGCATAGGATTAACTCCAGGAACAGTAGCCGTTGACAGCCCTGCGACATACCAGGATCGAGTTAAGTTTGATGCCGGGCATAGTATCACCTTGCGTTGCGGGAAACTCAAGGCCAGCCATCATCACGCAAATTCATAACTTGGGCGGAACGTTTGTCTCTGAATGGCGGATTGAGTTTTGCGTGCGGGCATATTGTAATTTGCGTCTGGTTCCCGGCGCGGTTGATTGGTTTAGAGACTGCGAAGGGTTACGATGAAAGGAAGCCAGCACTTGGATGACCGCACAAAGCGGAGGTGAATGCAGGCGGCGAAAGGTGGTTTCATGACTAAATTGCAGACAGGCGATGATGCCAGTGTGGCCCCGGACCATGCCATCATGGATATCCAGGTCGAGGGCGGGGGCCGGCGCACCGTGAAGTTGGAGAAGGATCGGATGTTGATCGGACGGACGGCGGATGCGGGGATTAGACTGGACAATGATACGGTTTCCCGGCATCACGCCGAACTGCTGCGCGATCCCTTCGGGCGCTGGTGGATTCGTGACCTGGGAAGCCGCAATGGCATGAGAGTGAATGGGGCCAGATGCGACCAGCGGCTGCTGGATGGCAGCGAAACCATTCGCCTGGGAAACTTTACGCTACGGTTCTCCGTCGGTTCTGGTGCCCCAGCAACCGCGGATTCTCAAATCGATGACGGTCGGACATTGGTGCCGTGCGAGACCGACCTGCTTAAGTTTAGCACGACGGATCATTTGGCGGCGCCGCCGGTATCCGCAGCGCACCTCTCCCGCCTGCTGGAGTTTGCCTCCGCGCTCAGCATCCAGCGTGATACGGCGGAGCGGTTGCGGTTGCTTGGCCATCTCTTGATTGCTCCTCCATTTGACGGCACTGCCGCCATGGTTTTGCGCGTGGATTGCACCGATCCCGAGACGCCGCCGCGCTATATCCTGCCACCGCTGCAGAGATTTCCCGCCACGGCCGCCGTTCGCATTTCACGCACACTGTTGAACTACGTTATTCGCACCAGGCAGCCCACCCTCGGCACCAGGCATCCCGGCTCCGACAACCAGATCGAAATGACAGTCGGCGGTGACGATGCGCCTACATCCGCAGTCGCATGTCCTCTTGCGGGCTATGGACAACAACTCGACCTGCTTTACGTGTTTTTCCCGGCCAATTATGCCTCGGACGAGTGGTTGGCTCTGGCGACCACCGCAGCCCGGCAGTATCAGCAAGCACAGGATGCCTGGTCGGCCAGGTTGCGCACCGAGCATTATGACGCCGTGGAACGCGATTTGCTTCTAGCCCAGAAGACCCAGGCAAGCATCGTTCCTCGCGATCTGCTGAGCGATTCGCTGCAGGTGGCAGTGAGTTTTCTTCCCTGCCAATGGGTGGCCGGTGACTACGCCGACATTGTCCCGCTGGCCAACGGGGCCACCTATGTCGGCGTCGCCGATGTCTGCGGCAAGGGAATGCCCGCAGCCCTGATCAGTTCGGCCCTGCATACACTGGTGCGCACGGCCCTGCGCGGCGGGGTGTCGCTGGTGGACATGATGGCCCTCGCCAACCAGTACCTTGCCGAGATGCTGTCGGTCGGCCGTTTCATAACCATGGCCGCAGTCATCATCGACCCCAAGGCCAAGTGTATTGAATGTGTCCGCGCCGGACATCCGCCTCCGGTCCTTTTACGCAAGGACCGGCTGCCAGTTGAACTTGACGGTGGCGGCAACGGCATGCTCGCGGTGCATACCGGTCGCTTCTTATCCCAGACCGTGGAATTTGACGCGGCGGCAACGCTTGTCATGTATACCGATGGTTGGCCGGAGATGATCTGCAATCCAGCCGGCGAAGAACTTGGTTCGCCAAGGGTGCTGGAAGTTCTCGGCAGGCACATATCGTCCCGTGGGTCTCTCCGCGAGCAACTTGATGCCGCTGTGGCATCCTTGGATGCCGAGTGTAAGCCGCGGCCGCTCCCAGGCGACGACCGTACGCTGGTGCTAGTCCGGAGGCTGACCGGTCAAACAGCGGAGCAGTAGCTTATTAAGGCTGTGTGGAGGGCGGGAATTCAGCTTTCGAGCACTCTAACCGCCTCCTTTTGGGAGGGCTTGATGGTGAGGGTCTTGTCCAGGCACGTGATCTTGAGGACCTCACGGAGTTTGGGGCCGGCACCGCAAAGGACCAAGGTGCTAAATTGGAGGGCATCGAGTTTCTTGCGCAGGGCCATGATTATACCGATAGCTTGGCTGGCCACGTACTGAACACGCCCAAAATCAAGTATCAGGCGACGGCGATCCTCTTCGTCGACAAGTCTATACAGGCTTTTGGCAATGTGATCGAGTTGAATAGGGTCCATCAGCGAGATGGTGGTGAATTCGACGATGGAATATCTGTTTATGTCGTGCGTGACCGTAAAACCTGGTTCCATCGGCGGATCTCCATAAGCCAATCTACAGGATGTGGAGAGGCAGTCAAGGCGGTGTTAAAGGAGGTGTTAAAGGAGGCTTCCGCAAAAAGAGATAATAAAGGATATTCCAGGCCCCCTAAGGCAAATCGGAGGTGCGGCATTCCTATCTGGTGGGGATTTCACCGTTTGAATCAAGGATGCGCCATGCGACTCGTGGGAATACCGCCTGCCTTGTAACCGTATGCACCGTCACTGAACGAACTGACGCCACTGGCGTTGATGGCCTTGATCCAATACCAGTAGGTGACTCCTGACACGGCCGTGGTGTCGGCAAAATATGTTCCGATGACATCAAAGGTGTTTATCTGTGCCGCTCTTCGCATGTTCCTGGATTGGGATCGCCAGACTTGATAGCCGGTGGCGGCAGCGCCGGCATTCCAGGTAAGCCGTATTTTGGTTGAGAAAGCGCCTTTACTGGCGGCAACAGCCGTAGGCGGTGGCGGCGGGGTTGTGGAGTAGTTGACGCGCAGAATTGCCGTGCCGGTGGCACCATTGTACCCGTCGACGGCGATGCGATATGCCACCCCGCCTTTAACGTCGAAGACAACTTTTCTGGTAAATGCGCCGCCAGTCGGATCATTGCCGTCGGAACCTCCAGGAACCGGTTTCAGTGCCTTTAGTGTACCGCCGGTGTAGACCGCTAAGAGGGTGGCGAAGTTGCTCCCGGCGGTATCAATCTGTACCTTTCCCGAAGCGGTGGGGATCCAGGTCCACCACACTGAATGCCCGCCGGGATTGCCGGCGTGATCTGGTTCTGAGTGCTGTTTGGTAGCGCCTGCCGTGGCTATGGTTGCCGTGGCAGAGTTGCCGCTGAGGAGGATGCTGTCGGCAAAATCGTTATTTACCGGCGTAATCAGCACATGGGTCAGCGCACTGCCGGTACTGGCGATGAAATTCGCGTCACCGGAATAGATTGCGGTGATGGCGTGCAGACCGGTTGCCAGCGATGTAGTGAGGGCGCTCTGGGCCAGGTCGACGGTCAATGGCACGGGGGCTCCAAAATCCATGCCATCGATCTGGAACTGGATGGTGCCGGAAATGACAGTGTCGTCGCCAGCCACCGGGGACACTGTCGCAGTGAAGGCGATGGATTGACCGATGTCGGCCGAGATTGGCACGGCGAGGACGGTAACTGTCGCCGCCTGATTCACGGTCTGGGGCAGGCTGGCGGATGCGCTGGCGGCGAAAGTGGCGTCGCCACCATAGGTGGCCACAATAGCATGCGATCCAGCCGCCAGGGAGGAAACGGTGCAGGAAGCCTGACCGGAGGCATCGAGAAGGCCAACGCCTATAGAAGCGGTTCCATCGGTGAAGGTGACGGCGCCTGTTGGCGTGCCGGCTTCGGTGGGCGTGACGGTTGCGGTCAGGGTCACGGCCTGGCCGAAGATCGCAGGACTGATACTGGAGACCAATGTTGTGGACGTGGCGGCCAGGGCGTGCGGAGGAGCCAAGTGCCCTGCGGCATTAGTGTTCAGTGGCACCGCCGCAGCGGTATTTCCCAGGAAGGGAAGCCCGTACATATTCTCGATAGTCCTGAGGATATTGTACTGATTGATCGATGTGGCATCATTTCCGGGGACGAAAAGACGGGGGTCGCCGTTAATGATGGTAGTGAGCGTAGAACTGGGATGGGTATCAGTCTCCTCTTCATCGGTGGTGATAATCAACAGGCTATCATTGCTCTTTGCCCACTGAAGATAACCGTTGAGGTTATTCTTCAGCCACGTGTCGGCATTGGAGCGGAGAAATCCGTATTCCGCCGGATTGGTGGCGAATGGGCTGGTTTCGTTGGACCCATGGGTGTTGTCAAGGTTGTCGGGAATAACAAAGGAAACAGTGGGGAGCAGATTGTAGTCATTGGGAAAATCGGCAAAAGTCTTGTTGATCTGGGCATTGGCGATCGGCATGCTTCCATGAGTGCCGGCATTGGTAAACTGCGCCGCCGGATTGAAGGCACGCATGTATATATCCGGCACCACCCCCGGCGACGGAGTAGCCGGCGGCACCGGACCGGGGGCTATGATGGTCGTCGTGTCGCCATCCGCGGGCAGACCTTCGGCATAGCTGGCGAAACTGAGGTATTGACCGGCTCCGGTGGAAGCGGAGTCCAAACTCTGGGCGAGATTGGGTCCGCTGAAGGAATAGTCAGTGCCTTCGTCGGTTACGCCCTGGGTTGATCCGGAATAGAGGGCGTAGTAATCAGGCTCGCCGGGGTGGGTGACGCCATGGGAGTTGGTGTAGATGAGGGCCCCGTTGGCCAGAGTTCCGTTGATATAGGTAAGCGAAGGGTCGCCAATAACATTGCAGAAACGATCTTCTTCAAGGACGATGACGATGTGAGCCGGCGTGAGAAGTGGCGATGCCGAGAGCAGAGTTCGCGTTTCCAGTGGTTCTAGCAGGCACAGTGGAGTCCGCGTACGTAAGCAAGGTTTACGCGTGCGTAACATACGAGCCTTCCAGGAAATAGAATAGCGACGGTGGTTGAATGTCGTCACGCATTGGCCCTTTGAGGCGATAAGGCAACGTGTTTGCGGCAATAAGAGGCCGCAACCCACAGCACTCAACATACGGCGGAGTTGGCGAAGCCGACAACGGACAAAGTTGGCGATGGCAGGCACTTGGTCCGTGGCAGGAGTGTTGCCAGCGAGGCCAGCAGTGGATGATGACGGATGGCCGAAAGCGGCCAAAGATTCTGCGGCAATCGTTAATCAAAAGCGTTTAGTGGCTGTATAATTATTTGGAATCGGTTAGGCTCTGCCATGAGGCGTAATGCAATGGTTGTGCTGTACGGCAGAGTCTGTTGTCCAGAGCCAATTGGCAGGAGGAATCATGGCTGAATTACGTCCACCAACAAGTCCGATCAATCCACCGGCGCGTCCGGGGCAAATTCCCGGCCTGGGGCAAGCGCGGCCGGTTGTGCCGGTGACACCGGTGGCGCCACCCAAGGCCGGCGGCCGGGGCCCGCAGCATGACACTTCGTCACTGAGTCTGGTGGAGGAAAGCGACAGCACGGCGGCAGTGAAGATCACGTCGTTTGGGGGCGGTCATGCGGCGCAGGTGGCGACTGACAAATACAAGCGCAAGCTCAATGCCAATGGCTCGGGCGCAACCCGCGTGCGCACGTTTCACGCCCGCTTGAGCGATGAAGGGCTGGCATTTATGGACGAACGCATCAATCAATGGTGCGATGAGCACCCGGATATGGAGATCAAGTTCGTGACCTCCAACATCGGGCTCTACGAAGGGAAGATCAAGGAGCCGGCGCTGATTCTGAATGTGTGGTACTAGGCTCTGTGGGAAATCCCTTTTGGGGCTCTATTGACGCCGGGAGATCGCTGGACGATAGGTCCACGGTGGGCGCATAACTATTGATGCAACCTTCTGTAATAATATGCGAGACACGAGGGCGTGAGATTCCTTAACCGGAGTCATGCATTATGAACGGAATAATCTGGCATCGGTTATTGAAAATGGTGTTACGGGTTATGGGGTCGATTTGCATGCTGGCGACTATCGCCGTGTTCATGCCGACGTCTTGGCACGATTGGTGCCATCAGGCCTTGGGATTGGGGCGGCTTCCTGGCGACCCTGTTGTTGAATACATGGCCCGCTCTCTGTCGGGTTTTTATGCGCTGCTGGGGGCGTTGCTGTGGCTGATGGCAGGGGATCTGTCCCGGTATCGCGTGCTGGTGTGGGCCAATGGCGTGGCGGCGGTTGCCGTCGGACTTTTGTTTATGGTGATGGATCGGGCATGGGGATTGCCGCGATGGTGGGCTATCAGCGAAGGGCCGGTCGTGTTGGCGTACGGGGCGCTGGTGCTGGGTTTACAGATGAAATTGTCCGCGTGATGAGCTGGAGTGGGATTTATGGGGGGGGTAAGAGCGTCATTTGTAGCTAACTTTTCCCTTATTAGACTCAATCCACAACCAGTTGTGTGGATAAGTGGTTGAATACGCTACATAAAGTTGAATTGCCCGCCCTGATTTTGTATGGTGCGGTCACAGTAAGTTTGGTTCCCATGGTTCAGCAGATTTATCGCATGATCGCTATAGATTTAGACGGCACGCTGCTTTCACCGCAAAGCACGGTCTCACAAAGGACCAAAGCCGCCGTCCATCAGGCGTTGGACGCCGGTCTGCTGGTTTGTTTTGCCACGGGACGCAATTGGACGGAGAGCCGGGCGATTCTCGATACCGTGGAGCATTATGACAAGGCGGTATTCGTCGGCGGGGCCATGGTCGTCGATACCAACAAAGAAGTTACGCTGCATCGCACGCTTATGGCGCCGCAACTGGCTCGCGATGTGTGTGCGGCGCTGGAATCAATGGGGCATGCGGTTCTGGTCCTTCAGGACACCAACAATGGCGGCTGCGAGTACCTGGTGAGCGGTGATATCGAGTTGGATGAGTCCACTGTCAAATGGATGGCGGTTACCGAGAGCACGGTCAAGCGCGTAGGCCGGTTGTCGAGGTACGAGCACGACCACACCATTCGCGTGGGTATTGTGGCGTCGCCGGATTTATCCGCAGGCATCAAGGCCAAGCTTGAAGAGACATTCGGCAAACGCATCCTTTGCCAGATGTTGATGGCGATCGGTTACGGCGTGCATGTGATGGAAGTGTTCGATCCAGCGGTGAACAAATGGCAGGGCATTCTGCACGTAGCGGCTCACCACGGCGTCAGGGCGGAGGAGATCATTGCCATCGGCGATGACATCAACGACCTGACGATGATCCGCAATGCGGGCATGGGTGTGGCCATGGGCAATGCCAGGGCCGAGGTCAAGGCGGCGGCCAAGCGGATTATCGGGACCAACAGCGAAGATGGATTGGCGATATTTCTGGAGGAATTGGTGGCGGAACACAAGGTGCTCCCCGCCCCGCAAGGCGATTGAAAACTCAGGCGCCGGAACGGGCGCGACGTGATACATGGAAGGTGCGAAAGGAGTCGCCGAATGACGGCCGGTGGTCTAAGGAATACCACCGGCCGTCAATTTTTTAATCAGTCCTGCCACAAATACATCGGGCGGGGAGTGCGCAGATCCTGAATGGTGTGGGCATCAAGGTTGATATTGACGCCGTTGACGGTCATCGTTCCGCCGCGGGACTGGGAGTGGCCGGGGAGGAAGTTGGAGTTGTCGCCATCGAACAGCATGTCGAAGATATTGACCTGTTCCTGGTATTTGACGATGCGAGGTTTCTGGAGTTTGGCCAGGGCGGCGGCTAGATTCCAGGCATCCTCGAGATAGCCTATCTTGTCAACCAGACCGAGGCTCAGGGCCTCATCGGCGGCGTAGGCTTTGCCATTGGCGATTTGGGCGATGGGCCTGGTGAGCAGGTCTTTGCGGCCATCCTGGACGGCGTCGGTGAAGTTTTTGTAGGCATGATCGACCAGATCCTGGAAGTAGGCTTTTTCTTCGGGAAGCGCGGGGCGGAACATGGAGCCAGCATCCTTGAAGCCGTGTTCGGGGGCGGTGGTGGTGTCTTCCTTGATGCCCCACTTCTGGACCAGGTCGCTGAGGTCGAAATGCGGCATGAGCACGCCGATATTGCCGGTCCAAGTAGTGGGCTCGGCAACAATGAACTGGGCAGCGCAGGAAATGTAATATCCGCCACTGGTGGCCAGACCGCCCATGGAAATCACCACCGGCTTGTTGGTTTTGGCGTGGAAGTCCTTAATACGATGATACATTTCGTCGGATGGGGCGACGCTGCCGCCGGGTGTATCTACGCGGAGGACGATGGCCTTGACCTCCGAGTCCTGTTCGGCCTGTTTGAGAAAGTGGTCCAGTTTTTCAGCAGAGGCATTGCCGATCACTCCTTCGACGGGAATAACGGCAATGGTCTGATGCGTGTCACCATCCACCAAGGGAACCTGACGCGCCGACTTAGCTACGGCGAACCCTCCTCTGGCAAGAAGAAGGCCCAGGTTGGCCACGACCGAAACCGCCAAGGCCACAATCAGGAAGATCAGCAGCACGATAAACCAGGCGGAGCGGCGCGGGCGTTTGGGGGCCGAGGGCGGGAAGGGATTGAACTGGCCGGGAAGCATGCGCATTTGCGGTGGTATCATGGCCGGAGGCGTCGGGGGCACCATGGGCGGGTTAGCTGGATTGGTTAGAGGCACACCCGTGGGCGGCGGCGGGGGCGAAAAGGCGCCGCGAGGGTCGATGGGACCTTGACCGGGAGGGGGTTCTGGTGTCATGTTGACCTCGATAAAAGCTCGGATGCGGAAGACTATCTGAGCGTCAGGTTACTGCTGATGGGTGGCGGTGACAATACCCGTAGTGCCCCCACGAGGCGCGAACTGGCCACGGACTGTCATCGAGCGCGGTTTCAGTAAAGCCACGAGATCGTCAAGCATGGTGTTGATGACAGCCTCGTAAAAGACTCCCTTGTCGCGGTAGGACAAGAAGTAAAGTTTAAGGCTCTTCATCTCGACGCATAGTCGATCAGGAACGTAGGTGAGGGTAATGGTGGCAAAATCGGGTTGGCCGGTGACCGGGCAGAGGCTGGTGAATTCGGGAAAGACGAGTTGAATCTCGTAATCACGCCGAGAACAGGGATTGGGGAAAGCTTCGAGGATGGAGCGTGATTGGGCGATCTGCGCCGCGGTGAGAACCGATTTGTGCCCGAGATGGGTCAGGGGTTTCATACGCGGCTCGGTATCACTCTCCATCCATGCCGCCGCCAAAGCGTCCGGGTCCGCCCGGGCCGCCACCCATGGATGGCGGAGGAGGCGGCGGGGCGTGCGGCTTGGGCACAAAATTGGCTTCGAGATCCTTCAGATTGGCGCGCGGCCACTCAAAACGAAGGTGGTTGCACTCGGCGATCAGCGGGCCGGACCCGCCGGGATCAACGATGGCAATTTCGTAATTGGTAACCGGGGCGCCGCCGGGGCCTATGGTTGTTACCTTGATAAGATAACTGGCCGTTGGCTGTGTGGATGGGTTAACAGCGACAAACTTTTCGGCCTTGAGAGGATGGAGGTTGGTCAGCAGGGCGTTGACCTCAACCTCATCGGCCTCTTCATCGCTTGCGCCGGCGCGAACCCAGGCCGATGCCCTGGTTGCGGGCAGATTGAAATTGGGCGATGCTTGGGTTGCAGCAGCAGCAGTGGTGGTGGCTGACTGCGTTGACGGAGACACCAGAGGCGTGACGGCGGAGGGCGGACGGCGGTCGATGACGATTTCACTGGACCTGGCGGGCATGGTTGCGGGTTGGGTGGTGGCGGCGACGTCGGTCTTGATCGAGAAGCGGCTCACCTGGGAGGGGTCGACGGAGACTACGTTGCGATCGCGCAAGTCCAAGGTGGTTTTATTGAATGACTCCAACACGGTAGCGGCAACTTTGGCTATGGCGGGAGAATCGGAAATCTGAGCATAGACATTTTTCTTGAGCAGATCGTCATAACTTCCAAAGCGGATAGTGACACCGGCGGGGGCCGAGGCGGGCTGCGCCGAAGGCTGTGTGGCGGGAGCCTGGGTGCTGTAGAAGATAGTGAGGGGCGGGGCCTTGAAACTGGCGGCGGCGGAGGAAGCCTGATCCACGAACTCGACGGCGGTCAGGCCGCTGATAGCCGCCAGAAGGGAAGTGACGGCGGAGTCGTCGGCGGGCATCGGCTCGGGCTCAACGACCTTCCAGGCATTGTCCTGCTTCTGGAGAGAGATGGTTTTGTCCTTATGAGTCAGAACGACCTGTTTGATGTCCTGGCTGGAAGTCTCAACCAACTTTTTCTGGCGCACGACCGTGGCGGGAGATTCCAGTTCCTTCAGCAGTTCAGGGGGCACGATTTTAATGATGTTTTGTCCAGCGATCTGGGCGTAGACGCCATCGGAAACCAGCAGTTTGTTGCCGATGCAAAGGGTCGTGGTCTTATTGTTGGCGGTGAGCTCGATGGTGTACTGAGGCTGATCAAGGCCGGTCTTGGGCGCCTGGCGAGCGGGGATTTCGCTGGTGGCCTTGAGATCGAGGATGGCCCGCTGCAGGGAATCGAAGGCGAAGGTGTCAACGGGGGCGTTGACGGGATCGACGAGACGCCATTTGCCGGCGGTTTTTTCCATGACGGTACGAACGCCGGCCGTGTTGGCAATGGAAATGCGGGATAAATCCGCGGCCTTGAGATCGAGCAATTTGGCCAGCACCGCGGGTTGCTCAGGTTCGTTGGACGAACCTTGAAGGATGAAGACCAGGATGCCGACACCCAGAAGGGCTACGAGCAGGACAATGGTGGTTTTGAAGTTCATGGGACGTTCGAGAAAGAACCTGGGCTAGGCCCAAAGAGTCAAAAGCCAGAAAAGACGCTGTTCAAGTCTACAAGACATTCTTGCGCCAAGCGGAGCGATGCGGGCTTACCCGCGTCGCGACAAGAAAACCATGATCCCGGCGATCACCACCAGGAGGGGCAGGCCGAGGAGCAGAATACCGATGCGCCAGAAGGCCTGCACATCCTTACTGAGTTCAAGGCGGTTGACGTCCATGGCGGCGGGGCTGAGGGCAATCATGCCGTCCTGGCGACTGAGGAAGAAGACGCTGTTCATGAAAAGTTCGCCGTTGCCGGGGAAGCGGCGGACAAAATGGCCCTGGTTCAGAAGATCCTGATCGGGGAAATCGACGGTTCCGCTAAGGGGTTCGTGGGCCACGCCGCGAAAGAACATGGGACTGCCGATGACCACGATGCGGCCGGCGCCTTCCTTGTCGGCGACGACGCCACCATAGAGCGGGGGCGGAACGTCAGAGTCTTTTTTGAAAGTCCAGGGACCGCGACTGTTGAAAGCGGCTTCGCCCCAGCAGGGCGGATTGCCCGGGGCGCCGGGGATGGGGATGATCGGCCAGGCATGGACGCCCTTGGGGGGCGGGGTAACAGTGGAGACGGCGCAGGTGCCGACAATAGCGCCGGCCAGGGAACGGAGGCTACTGGTCACGGGCGAGACGCCCCAGTCGCGCACCTCGAAAATGTACTGGACACGCTTGGCGGTTTCGATCCAGTCGTCGCCTTTGCCACCTTCGGCGACCTGCTGGTGAACGCACATAACGTTAGACTGGGCGTTGACACCAAAGTCTTTGAGGGCAAGGGACAGATCCTCGCCCTGGGGCGAGGCGACAATAAGAGCAGAGCCGCCGTTGAGGAGGTGCTCGTGCAACTTGGGACCGACCAGAGACGGTCCGTTTTCGCCGCCAGCGCCGCCGCCGGCAAAGACCACCCAGACGGCATCTTTGATGTCCTCGTCGCTGGGTTCGGGGGCGGAACGGCCCTGGTTTTGCATGGCGTACGCGCCGGTGATGTCTTTTTCAAGGACCTCATAGTTGTAGTCTTCGCGCAGGCGGTCAGCCACGGCATTGAAGGGGCCGCCGGGGTGACCGCGCATGTAGGGCGGGAAATCGGGCATGGCTGATTCGGCCAGGGGGCTGCCACCGGCGCGGACGAAGGCCAACTTGGGCTTGACCGGGTGGTTGAGGGCCAGGATGGCCGCGGAAATCATCTGCTCGCCGGCGAAGCGGGGACGGACTTTGCCTTCGCCGACGGGGGAGTGAATGTCGCGTTCATCCTCCCAGACTTTTTCGTAGGGGATGATTCGCCAGTCCTTATCGCCGCGAATGAGGATGGAGTTGCGCTGCTTCAAGGCATCGCGCAGGGTATCGAGCTTGAGTTCGCCAAGTCCGCCGGCTTCCTTGGCCAGGGCGTCGGCGCTTTGTTTGACGGTGTCATAACGGGCGATGCTATCGGCCATGTAGGCGCGGATAGGTTCGGGAACGGTCTTGTTATCCTTCAAGCTTTTGAAGTTTTCGATTACCTCGGCAAGGATTGACGAGAGGGCGGTCATGTTGTTGTGAGCACTGTCGGAAATTTCTTTGTAATTGGGTGGTTTTTGCTTGAGGAGTTTCTGGACCTCGGTATCGCTCTGCATGAGACGCTGGGGAATTTCGCGCACACTGACGATGGCCAGATTGATGACGTCCGCCAAGTCTTGGTCGGTGATGGTATTCAGAGGTAGCTTGGCGATATGTTCGAGTTCCGGCGCGGCCAGTTGGCTGAGGGCGGCGTACTTATCCTTGAGAGCGCGGGCGAAATCATCGTATTTTTTGACTTCGCCACCGTATTGCCGGGTGACGCTTTCGATCAGGTCTTCGATCTTGCCGGGGTTATAGACGGGGTCGATGGCATCGACGTCGATGTGGCTGCCGCGGGTGTGGTATTCGTCAAGCAGATCGCTGACGATGCCGGCGCGGTCGGCCATGAGGGCTGAAGCCTGGGCATCGGGCTGATCCTCGCCCTCGGCCGAGGCAGGGGCGGCGCGGGTGTAGAGGCTGGTGATTTTGATGCGTTGGGCGTTGTTTTTGATCACCTCGACAGTGCGTGGCTTGAGGCTGTACAAGCCCACGGAGGTCATGTCCTTGCGGAGGTCGAGTTTCTTGCTTTGGGCGGCATAAATCACCAGAGCGCCCAACACGATGGCCAGCAGGGAGACAAGGGCTACGTTGCCGCCGTACTTGATCCAGCGTTGGCGTTGAGATTCCATGGCGCCAGAGGGGGATGCAGCGGCCGGATTTTTGGTTTCGTTCGTTTCGGTCATTTCCAACGCCTCGATTCGAGGACCTTGACAGTGAGGAAAAGGAAGACCACGGTGGTGGCCAGGAAGAATACGATATTGCCACTGTCGATGAGGCCCTTGCTGAAATCGCTATAGCGGTTGAAGACGGCCTGATCGACGACGGTTCGCCAGAAGGTGCTGAGGGTGGCGCGTTCCCGGGCGAAATAGGGGACGATAGTCACCAGGATAAGGATGGCGGCGGCCAGGGCGGCGGCGACCACCTGGCTGCGGGTCATGGAGGAGCAGAAGAGTGATACGGATATGAACATGGCGCCGACGAGGACGATGCCGAGATAGCCGGCGACAATGGGACCGAGTTCGGCTCCGCCATAGATGCGAATAAGGAGGACGTAGAGGACGGTTGGGGTCAGAAGGACAAGGAAGAAGCCCAGGGAGCCAAGGAACTTGCCGAGGACCACGTCGCTATCGGCGACGGGTGCGGTCATAAGGGTTTCAATGGTTCCGGTGGCCCATTCCTGGGCGAGCAATCCCATGCAGAGCAGTGGTATGACGGCAACGAGGATCCAGACCATCCATTCGAAGAGATGGCGCATCTCGGCGGGTTGGCCGGCGTCGAAATCGCGCCAGAAGGCGGCGCAACAGGCGACAAGGAAGAGGGCCATGGCGACATAAGCGATGGGGGAGCAGAAATAACTGCTCAATTCACGGCGGGCAATGGTGGGTGCTCTGCTCATTGGGCGTTCCCCCTGACAGTGGCCGGGGCGTAAGCTTGGTTGGCGGTGACCTGGACGAAATATTCTTCGAGCGTGGCATGCTCAAGACGGACCTCGCGCAGCGGCCAGCCGTGCTGGATGACGGTGCGGGCGGCTTCCTCGCGGATGTCGTAGCCTTCTTTGGAGCGCAAGGCGGCGGTCACGTACTGCTTGTCGGCGCTGGCGGCGTGATCGAGCAGTTCGATGTCGGCGACGCCGCTGACGCGGGCCAGAGCGGCCTGGATTTCCTTGGCAGGTCCGCGGCATTCGACGAGCACGCGGGCGGAAAGACGGAGGCTGGCGCGAAGTTCATCGGGGGAGCCTTCGGCAACGATACGGCCGGAGGCGATAATGATAGCCCGGTCGCAGACGGCCTCGACCTCAGGGAGGATATGGGTCGAGAGGAGAACCGTGTGCTGGCCGCGGAGGCCGGCGATGAGTTTGCGGGTTTCGCGGATCTGGGTGGGGTCCAGCCCGACGGTGGGTTCGTCGAGGATGAGCACGGGTGGATTGTGCAGGAGGGCATCGGCCAAACCGACGCGTTGGCGGAAGCCCTTGGACAACTGGCCCACGAGGCGTTGGCGCACGTTCTGGAGCCAGCAGCGTTCGACGACGTAGTCGATCCGTTTGCGGCGCAGTTCGCGGGGCATTTTGCGGAGGCGTCCACGAAAATCGAGGTATTCCTCGACTTTCATTTCCCCGTAGAGGGGGACGTTCTCAGGCAGGTAGCCGAGGTTTTGGCGCACCTGCTCCGACTGGTGGAAGATGTCGAAGCCGTTGATGGTGGCGCCGCCGCTGGTGGGAGGCTGGTAACAGGTTAGGACACGGAGGGTGGTGGATTTGCCGGCGCCGTTAGGTCCAAGGAAGCCGACGATCTGGCCCTTGGCGACGCCAAAGCTGATGTTATTCACCGCGACCACGTGGCCGTAGACTTTGGTTAACTGCTGAACGGAGATCAATTGCGTATCCTCCGGCATTCCCCGATCACACGTTTGGTCATTGACGATTCCGGGCAGGAATCATCGATACGGGGTCAATCGCTTGCAACTGCCGCTGTGGCAAGAGGGTGCTGACACCGATATCTTCTGGGTGATAATTAAATGCTGGACGGTCGGTTGTCAAGGGGACGGAGGGGCAGGAATTGGCGCGGTGGGGGTTTGGGGGAAGGAGGGACGAGAAAGAAAAAGCGAATTTGGTCTTTGCACGGTGCCTCATACCACGACTAATTTACGGACACTCATACGTCCATCATTTCGATACTGACAACATCCCATTCCCAAACGTCCAAATGGTTGTCACGTTTGGCGCCGTAGCGGCGCAATTTCATTTGAGCATGTGTTGGGAAACCCCTCCTTTCGCTAAGGCCATCACACTATTATAATTATGGGCATATTCGATAGTCCATCTCAGGTGTTTTAAAAGAAAGGAGCTTCAATATGACGGATTCATTCTCGGTAGTAACGGACCAGTCGTGGTTGGGCAGGTTGGGCAATGCCATAAAGGGTGTGATATTCGGCGGCATACTGTTTGCGGCCATGATCATATTACTCTTCTGGAACGAGGGGCGGGCGGTGCATAGGGCGAAATCGCTGCGACATTTGGGGGCGGCGGCGGTAACAATTGATTTTACCAGCGTGAATCCGGCCAATGAAGGCAAAGTGGTGCATTTAATGGGCGTTAAGGCTGATACCACGGAGACGCTAGTTGACAATGATTTTGGCGTTTCCGTCAATGCCTTGCGGCTGTTGCGGTTAACGCCGATGTACCAGTGGGTGGAGATCGAGAAGAAAGAGACGCGCAACAAGTTTGGCGGCGGGTCGGAAACGGTAACGACCTACAGCTATGAGAAGCAGTGGAAGTCAGACCGGGTCAAGAGCGAGGAATTTCACTCTGGTGGTCAAGCCGGACATGTGAATCCCGACAAACAATTCAACAACAAACCTTTCGACGCCACCACGATTACGGCCGGGGCATTCACGCTCTCCGGCAGCCTGGCGGCCAAGATAACCGCCAGCGCGCCGCTGACGGTGGATATCGCCAAGGTGCCGGCGGCGCGGGCCGCCAAGTCGATCGAGGGAGGCGTGTACCTTGGCAAAGATCCCATGAATCCCGAACTTGGCGACCAGAAGATTCTGTTCAGCGCGGTCAAGCCGGCGGTTGTAAGCCTGGTGGCCGTGCAGAGCGGCAAGACATTCCGGCCCTTCGATGATCCCGATGGCAACGGGACCGCCGAACTGCTTCAGGCCGGCACGCTAACCAAGGACCAATTGGTCACTGCCGCCGAGAACGCCAATGCCCAGTTAACTTGGATTCTCCGCGGCGTGGGCTTCGTGGTCATGTGGATCGGATTGATGATTGTGTTCGCGCCGCTGAAGATCCTGGCGGACGTGATTCCGTTCATTGGCGAACTCATGGGTGCCGGCATAGCGTTGATCTCTTTGTTATTGGCGGGCACGGTATCGCTGATCACAGTGGCCATTGCCTGGATCGTTTACCGTCCGCTGCTGGGAGTTGGCTTGCTGCTGGCCGCCGCCGCGCTGCTGGTGTGCATCAGGGCCATGCGCAAAAAGAAGTCGCTTCCACTGGCGGCGCCGGCGGTCTAATATGGCAAAGCCATAGCGGCGGTGTTGGGTAGCGGTGCGGTCGGAATCGCGCGTTCCGATACGATTGGTTATGTTGGCGGTTTTCCGTGTACACAAAAAACGGTGCGTAGACCGTGAGCTACAGGTGAGATACCCTCAATAAGAGTGGTCGGTGTGGTGGATGCCGGTATGCTCCGGCCTCCATCACATCGACCACTCGCCGTCACATCTCCGGCGGCATGTGTTCGATTTCGGCGGCGGTGAAGACGGGCCCTTCTTTGCAGACATAGACACTGCCGACGTTGCAGCGGCCGCATTTGCCGACGCCACACTTCATGCGATTTTCCAGTGTGGTGAAGACGTTTTCAGCACTGTAAGAGAGTTTCTTAAGGCTGGCGAGGGTGAACTTGATCATAATGGGCGGTCCGCAGACCACGGCGATGCGGTTGGCCGCAGATGGCTTGACGGCATCGACCAACCCGGGCACAAAACCGGTGTAACGCCGATGAGCGGGATCAAGGACGCTGGCGGAAGGGTCTTTGAGGTTCAGGGGTCGCCAACCCTCTTCGGCAGGCTGGTCGCTGAGACCGCCGCCGGACGCAGCGGGTTTCCAGTCAACGCAGAGCCACAGGTTCACGTCGTTGCGTTTTTCCCATTCGGCCAGTTCATTTTTATAAACGTGGTCAGACCACGTACGGGCCCCATAGATGATGGTTATGTCGCCGTAATCGGCGCGGTGATCGAGGCAATACTGGATGACGCAGCGCATGGGTGGCAGGGCGATGCCGCCAGCAACAAAGAGCAGATCTTTACCTTTCCATGATTCGACGGGGAAGCGGTTGCCATACGGTCCGCGGAAGCCCATGAGGTCGCCGACGCCAAGCCGACGCAGGGCGTGGGTGACGCGTCCGGCTTGGCGGAAGGTGCATTCAATGTAGCCCTTGCGCGTGGACGAGGAGGCGATGCAGAAGGTGGATTCGCCCTCGCCGATTGGGCTGTAGAGGCCGAACTGACCGACCGCGAAATCGAACTTCCCGGCGATCGTCGCGTCGACAAATTCCAGGCGCAGGGTCCGCACATCGGGAGTCTCGTCCTGGAGTGCGACGATGCGCATGATATAGGGGCGATAGAGGTTATCCGGCACGGATGCGACCGGGGTTGGCGATGGCGCGGGAGATGCCGCGCTGGGCGCTGGAGCGGCGGATATGGCAGTGACGTCCGCCGAAGGCGCGGCCAGGGTCTGAAGATCGGCCAGCATGTCCATGCCAGCCGGGCAGAGGCGCAGGCAACGACCGCAACCGGTACAGAGAACGTGCCCGAATTTTCCGGGGTAGTAGCGGAACTTGTGGTTGAGACGTTGCCGCCAGCGCGAGGCCTGATCTGGCCGGGGATTATGCCCGGAGGTGTGCAGCGTGAAGAGCGGAAAAGCGCAGGCATCCCAGTTTTTTTGACGAATGCCTGTGGCACCGGCCATCTCGTCCTGAAGATCAAAGCAGTGGCAGGTCGGACAGACGAAGGCGCAGGTTCCGCAGGCAAGACAGCTCTTGGCGGACTCCTGCCACATCGGGTCTTCAAATCGTTTTTCAAGGGCGGCGCTGACCGTGGCGGCATCGAAGCGTACCGGCACGGCCTGGCGGGCCTTTTGGCGCATGGCCTGGAGATCAACTGGAGGCGTTGCGGAGGGCCGTTGAACGACAGGCATGGCTTCCAACAACTGGCGGCCGCGATCAGTGCAGGCTTGGACGTAAAGTTCCCCGGACGCAAGGGCGGTAATCACCACGTCGCCGATGTTTTCGCCGGCGGGATCAACGCCGACACTGGTGCAGAAACAGGCATTATCCACCGGTCCATCGCAGGCGGCGGTGACGAAAGTGATCTGTTTAAGGCGTCGCTCAAAAAATGGATCGTGATAATCCCAACCAAAGAGCGGGGCGAGGACCTCCGGTGCGGCGGCATCGCAGGGACGGGCGCCAAAGATAACGATCTGGGGAAACTCCATGGACGGATCGTCCACGGAAACAGTGCGTCCCTGTTTCTGAATGCGCAGGACTACTTCACTGCGGGGAAAGTAGGCGCCCTTGGGGCTATGGCGCGGCAGTCCGTTCGCCAAGGCCGTCCAGTCGCCGGCACCGGTAAGGCGGCGATATTCGCTTTCGCCGCGAGGACCACTTGGCTGTGGAGCAATGACGCAGTATCCGGCGGCCTGGAGTGCTACCGGCCATGCTTCCAAGGCCTGACGCGATACGGTGGCACAGGTCGGGGAACCGGCGGTGACGGCTACGGTATTCTCGGACTTGGTCATAGCGGTGTTCACAGGATGAATTCCTCGGCATCTTCGTGGCGGAAATCCGCCTGAAGGGGCGGGGCTTTGACATCGGCGCCAGCGCGATACTTGAAATGTTTCAGTGCCGAACGGGCCATGGCGGCACCGAGGATGTTCAAGGGGATGCCCGCCGGACAGGCGTTCTGGCAGGCACCGCAGCCAATGCAGCGCCCGGCCAAATGGAAGGCCCTGATGATCTGCCACGACAGGTTGCCGCCGCCGTCGGCGGCGGTGGCAAACCATTGCGGCTGGTTCTTGTCCATGATGCACTGGTCGCATGTACACATCGGACAGGCGCCACGGCAGGCATAACAGCGGATGCAACGCGCTGACTGTTGAGCCCAGAAGTTCCAGCGTTCCGCCGGGGTCTTGGTCATTAGTTCGTCCAGTGCGGCCAGCGTCTGCGGCGAAAAGCCGTCGATATCGCGGATACCATCGCCGGCGGGCTGAAGAAGCACTTTTTCGCAGGCTGCTTCCAGGCCCATAATGCCGAGGAATGCTCCCTTGACATCGACGACCAGAACCTGAACGCGTTTAGGATCGAGTTGCGCCTCTTGGACCAGTACATTCAGGGCCATCAGCTCCGTGCCACGAGCTACGATTCCCAATGGGGCAACGCCTTTGAGGGCGGGCGTCTTCAGCATGCGTGACAGGTTGGCGGCGGCGTCAGGGGCACAAAATTGCCGGGCATCAGAAGCGCGGGTGATCCAGATGGGGTGGGCGCGTCCAAGGGTGGAATTGCGCCGCCAGCCGATGACTGCCTTGAGTTTGCCGGAGTCCAGGGCATCGGCGGCAGACGAGATCAGAGCCGGATCAGCCGGGGCGGCCTGGGCCGGATGATTGAAGCTGACCGGCGCGCCGCCCTCGTTGGGGACCGGCGGAGGCAGGTGATCGGCCGCAACGCTATGCATGGCATGATAGGGGCCGCGCTTGCGGATAGCATCGGTGAAATCCTGGATCATCTTAACCCACTTGACGCCCTCGGCAGCGGATATCCAAGCGATGGCCAGGCGATCGAGATCGACGCCGAGAGTATCGAGGAGGTCGCGGAATAGCGTCCAACGACGGCGGGCGCGGAAGTTTCCGGCGTTATAGTGGCAGTCGCCGGGATGGCATCCGCTGACGATGACGCCATCGGCGCCCTGGAGAAAGGCCCGCACGACAAAACTGACGTCGATGCGCCCGGTGCAGGGAAGCATAATGGTTCTGACGTTAGGCGGGTAGGTCATGCGGCTGGTGCCAGCCAGATCAGCGCCGGCGTAGGTACACCACTTACAGACGAAGGCCACGATGCGCGGCTCGAAAGCGTCTGGGACTCTGGAGATCGAGGATGTTGCTTTCTCGGTTGCCTGCATGGTCATCGGTTACCGCCCATTGTTCTTGGTTTGTGGTTCACGGTTCATTGTCCGTCAGTAATGCAGGGTTGGCACGACAGTCGCTGCTGGCGACCATGCGTGCAACGGATAAACGCCCATCTTGCGGACCCTACTGTGCTCATGTGTCTCATGTCTCCTACGCTTCCGTGAGGGCCAGCAGCGCCGCATGCACCTGATCGTCGGTGAACGCATCAAGGTCAATGGACTTGCTGCGGCAGAGGGTAACACAGGTTCCGCAACCCTGGCACAGGCCAGCATTAATGCGGGCCACGGTCTTGAGAATGTTGCCGCGACGATCGCGAAGATCCTCGCGTTCGATGGCCTTGTAGGGACAGACCGCTTCGCATGTGAAACAACCGATGCATGTAGATAAGACCGGCGGAGGAGCGCGATGGACGCGGGCCACTATTGGATCACGCATCAGTTCCTTGTTGGAGAACATGGCCAGGATCTTGGCGGCGGCCGCCGAGGCCTGGCCGACAGCTTCGGGGATGTCCTTGGGACCTTGGCAGGCGCCGGCCAGATAGATGCCGGCGGTGCTGGCTTCCACGGGGCGGAGCTTGGGATGGGCTTCGCTGAGCCATCCGTCGCCGTCGTAGCCCACACCGAGTTTCTGGGCTAGTTGGCGAACGTCTTGCTGGGGGATGGCGGCGGTGGCCAGGACAACCATGTCAGCGCGAAGATCCAGACGGCGTCCGCCATCGAGGGTATCTGCGGCCTGGACGACAAGCTGTCCGTTGTCGGCGTAAACGCGGGCGGCGCGGGAGCGGATGTAGTTGACGCCGTCATTCTCTACGGCCCGGCGGTAGAACTCGTCGTAGCCCTTGCCGCCGGTGCGCACGTCCATGCAGAGCACGTAGGCGTTGCCGCCATGGACTTTGTGGCGGTAGAGCATGGCGTGCTTGGCGGTGTACATGCAGCAGATCTTGCTGCAATAGGCATGGCCCTTGGCCTTGTCGCGTGAACCGGTACATTGGATGAACACGATGGTTTTGGGCTCTTTGCCATCGGATGGTCGTCGGATCTCGCCGCCAGTGGGGCCGGAAGCGGAGGCCAGGCGTTCGAATTGCAGGCCGGTGATGATGTCGGGATGGTCGCCCTCGGAATAGGCGCTGAATGGTTCCTTGCCCATGACCTGGAAGCCGGTGGCGGTGACGATGGCTCCGACCTGGACCTTGATAAGCTCGTCCTGCTGGTCGTAGATGATGGCCTTGGTGGGGCAGAGTTTTTCGCAGACGCCGCACTTGCCGGTCTTGAATTTAGTGCAATTTTCACGGTCGATGACCGGTTTGTTGGGCACGGCCTGGGCGAAGGGAGTGCCGATGGCGGTGCGTTTGCCCAGGGATTCGTCAAAGGCGCTGGGAAGCTTCTTCTGGGGACACTTTTGCCAGCACGTCCCGCAGCCGGTGCACTTGGCCCAGTCGACGTAGCGGGCCTTGCGGCGGATGGTCACCTCGAAATTACCGACGTAACCTTCGACCTTCTCGATCTCAGAATAGGTTTCCAGGCGGATGTTGGGGTGCTGGGCGGCTTCAACCATGCGTGGGGTAAGGATGCACTGGGAGCAGTCGAGGGTGGGGAAGGTTTCGGAAAGCTGGGCCATGTGGCCGCCGAGCGAGGGGGTACGTTCAACGAGGACGACTTCGACGCCGCCATCGGCGATATCGAGGGCGGCCTGGATGCCGGCGATGCCACCGCCGATCACCAGAGCCCTTTTGGTAAGAGGCACGCGGATGGGCGTGAGGGGCACGTTACGCGTGACGCGGGCTACCGTGGAGCGGATGATGTCGATGGCCTTGGCGGTGGCGGCGTCGCGGTCGGTATGGACCCAGGAGCATTGCTCGCGGAGGTTGGCGATCTCACAGAGATAGGGGTTGATGCCGGCGGCGGCAGCGGTCTTGCGGAAGGTCTTTTCATGCATGCGCGGAGAACACGCGGCAACGACCAGGGCTTGCAGGCCGTGCTTGGCAACGGCGTCGCGTATCTGGGCCTGGCCGGGCTCGGAACAGGTATAGCGGTAGTCGGTGGCATAGACGACGCCGGGCAGGGCCCGCGCCGCCTCGGCGCATTTGGCGCAATCCACCGTCTTGCCGATGTTTTCGCCGCAGTGACAGATGAAGACGCCGATTCGCGACACGGAAACTCCGTTTGGTCAGGCTTCGACCGGTTGCAGCGGCTTGGGTTCAGCCACAGCCGGTGTAGGATCAAAGGGCACAAAATGGCGATCCAGGCCCAGAGCCTGAGGAGACATTCCCCAAGCCAGGCCGATTAACTGAGTCAGGTACACTACTGGCAGGGCCGGGCGCCCGGCGGCATAAACGGCCTGACGCATGTCCAGATTGCTGTGGCACATGGGGCAAGCCAGGACCATTACATTGGCACCGGCTGCGGCATCGTAAATGCGACGGCCTTGGCGGAGCACGACAGGCGTGCGGGAGAGGGCAAAAGAACCGCCACAGCACTCAGTGGCCATGCTAAGGCGAATGGTCGCGCCTCCCAGGGCTTCGACGATACGTTCCATAGTACGCGGGGCTTCGGGGTCGGCGGCGCCGGTGATGGCAGGGGGGCGGACCAGGAGGCAGCCGTAATAGCAGGCGACTCTGTAGCCGGCAAGAGGCTTGATCACGCGGGATTTGATGGCGTCGACGCCCATGTCCGAAAGCCACTGAAGCAGGCTAATGGCCTTCATGCCAGACAGGCTGCCCGGGGTTTGGCCCAAAGCGACGGTAAGTCGAGTGGCCAGTTCGGGCGAGTGTTGCATTTCATACGCCGCCGTGGCTAGGCGCTGATAGCACATGGCACATGGAGCCAGGACACTGTCGAGTTTGGCGGCGCGGGCCTTGGCCAGGGTATCGGCGGCCAGGCACAGGGCCATTTCGCGATCGATGGCATGAGCAGAGGAGGCGCCGCAGCAGAGCCAGTCGGGAATTTCGCGAAGCTCCACGTCGAGGGCTTTGGCGACGGCGCGGACAGACATGTCGTACTCCGCCGCCGACGAGCTGAGGCTACAGCCGGGGTAATAGCCCAGGATGCTCATGCTTTCTTCTCCTTGTTGCGGAGCCGCGCGGCGGCATCGCGGACGCGCTGGGTAGCGACTTTCTTGGGGGGGAGCATGTGCAGTTTATGGCGTTTAAGCATGGCCGGAGCTAGGAGGGCATCCTGCATGAAGTGGCCGGTGCGCAGCTTGTAACGCATGACCAAGCTCAACTCGTGGATGCGACCGTGGCCGACTGCGCTATCGAGGAAACTGCGGTGCAGGGCCTGGATGTCGCGGGCCCGCTTGGAGCGCGAGGCGACATTGCGTTCGAGCGATTGCTGACGTAGCAGGTCCATGGTGGCAGCGATGTTAACTGATTGGGGGCAGCGAGTGGTGCAGGCCAGGCAGCCGGCGCAGAGCCATGGGGTGTCGGAGGCCAGGGCACGTAAAGCATATTCGTCTGCTGCGGGCTGGCCGGAGAAGGCGGATTCGAGTTGGAGCAGACGCATAATGGCGGTCGGGCTCTGTTCCATCTCGCCCGCGACGTTCTGGATGCAACCGGCTGCGCAGCGCCCGCACTGGTAACAGTCCAGAGGCGACACGCCGGAGGCCTCAGCAACGAGAGAAGCGAGCGTATTTGCGGGTGGCGAGGTCGGGTGCGACATAATGATTTCCAATATCCGCCATCGGGTCTCAAAATCCGGTTACAGCTTACAATTGTGTACCGGCGATGGCGGTCGTCAATAGTCAAGGACAAAAATGTCTTTTGAAGCGAGGGAAAGCTCAAACAAGTGTCACCGGGGTTGTGGTTGTCACCCGCCGAGATAAGCCTTCCGCACTTCCGCATCCTCCAGTAGGCGCGCGGCTTGGTCATTCTTGATAACGGAACCGGATTGCAAGACATAGCCGTGGTGGGCCACGGAAAGGGCCATGCGTGCGTTTTGTTCTACCAGAAAAATCGTGGTGCCGGCGCGGTTAATGCGGCGGATGATCTCGAAGATTTGACGGACGACCAAAGGCGCCAGCCCCAGCGAGGGCTCGTCCAGTAGCAAGAGTTTGGGGTGGGCCATAAGGGCGCGGCCGATGGCCAACATCTGTTGCTCGCCGCCGCTAAGCGTACCGGCCTTCTGATGCCGCCGTATGCCAAGTATGGGAAAGGTATCGTATATATCGTCTAGCTCGTAGCCGCCGCCGGTGGCAATGGCTGGGTTGGCCTGGGAATCTGCTGCGGGAACGACCTGCTCCAGCGGGTGATGCCCTGGATGCTTATGCTGCAGTTTGCGAGTGTAGGCGCCAAGGATCAGGTTTTCGCGCACCGTCATGTTGGAGAAAATCTGCCGTCCCTCCGGCACGTGGGCTATCCCCAGCCGCACGATTTCATGCGGTGGGCGATTGTGCAACGCAATGCTACCGCCACTCGCAGGCTGTTTTTTATCCCTCTTCGCTTTCCCCGTCCACCTTATCGTTCCGCCCGTGGGCCTGAGCAATCCGCTTATAGTCCGTAACAAAGTCGTCTTCCCAGCGCCATTGGCTCCGATCAGGGTGACTATCTGTCCGGCCTCAATGCTCAGCGATATCCCATGCAACGCCCTGATGACGCCGTAGCTCACATCAACCATGTCAACGGTCAGTAGGGGCCTGTCGATCACGCGGGGGCTCCGAGGTAAGCTTCTATGACTTTAGGATTGGCCTGTATCTCGTCGGGACTACCGACGGCCAGCATCTCGCCATGGTCCAGAACCGTGATCCGCTGCGAAATCTTCATCACCAGATTCATGTCGTGTTCTATAAGCCAAATCCCCACCTTGAAACGATCGCGGATAAAACGTATCAGTTCCATCAACTCCACCTTCTCCCGTGGATTCATCCCCGCGGCCGGCTCGTCCAGAAGAAGAATGCGCGGGCTGGTTGCCAGGGCGCGGGCGATTTCCAACCGCCGTTGATCGCCGTATGGCAAACCGCCAGCCAGACGCGAGGCATACTGATCCAGGCGCAGAGTAGCCAGAAGTTCCATGCCCCGGGCGTGGGACTTGCGGCTTTCGCGATGGAAACGCGGACCGCGCAGTAGCGTGGTAAGCAGTCCGTGCTCAGCGGAGTTGTTCAGGGCCACGATCACGTTGTCCAGCACCGTGAGGTTTTGAAACAGCCTGATATTCTGGAAAGTCCTGGCTAGGCCAGCATGGTTGATGGCGGCGGGGTCCAGGCCGGCAAGGCTGCGACCGTCCAGAACGATGCGGCCCGCATCGGGTGCGTAGATCCCGGCGACCAGGTTGAACGCCGTGGTTTTGCCGGCGCCGTTGGGTCCGATCAAGGCCACCAGTTCGCCGCTGTCCAGCACGAAGTTGAACCCGGCCAAAGCGTGAAGGCCACCGAAACATATGCCGAGGTTGGTGATTTCCAGAAGCGGCATGATGGTGTACGCTAACACGCTCCATTCGGAGGGTGGTTTCTGACCAACGCAAGCCAGCGCTGGCACATTGCCCGCAGCGGCGGCCAGTTTGCGCGGGCCAGCATTATGGCAATCAACAAAACCGAATAAATCACCATACGGAATTCGCCTAATTGCTTGCAATACTGCACAAATAATCCAGCCTTGTGGCTGTTCTTTCCGATGGCGAACAAAGTTGGATCACGCAGTATTTCCGGGAGCCAGGTGAGTCCGATGGCCACGGCCACCGTCCACCAGATATTGCCCAGGCCGGCGATGGTGACTATCACCACCAATTCTATGGAACGCGTGAAGGCGAATTCATTGGTGTTGAGGTAGCCGTCCAGATGGGCATAGAGGGCCCCGGCGACTCCTGCAAAAAAAGCGCCGATTACAAACGCGATTACCTTGTGATGAGTCGTATCAATGCCGATGGCAGCGGCGGCGATCTCGTCATCGCGCACCGCGCGGATGGCCCGGCCCTTGGCAGATTTTGCCAAACGCCAGATAACCATGGTGGCTGCCACGGCGGCGCCAAATATCCAAGGAAATATGTAATGCGCAGACAGGCCGGCGCCGGAGTCGGCGGCGTTGGGGTAGATGCTCACCGACAGGCCGGTGGCGGCGCCCAGGGGTTCGGTGTTGAGGATGCCGACGCGAATGATCTCGCCGAAACCCAAGGTGGCGATGGCCAAATAGTCTCCGCGAAGCCGCAGCGTCGGCAGACCCACCAGCAAACCTGACAATCCCGCGAAAGTTCCGGCAATCAGGAGTGCCGTTAAAAGGCACAAAGGCTTGCACCAGGAATGCGGCAGCCATGTCGAAACCCGCGCCGCCGGAGACATGCCGGCATGGATCACAAAGTCCAGCAGTCGTGGAAGGCCGGACCAGCCCCGGGTCCACAACAGATACCATGCGGGGTGTTCGAGCTGGTAGCCAATGGCCCTGTCGATGACGAACCAAAGGATGACCAGCAACATGAATATTGGCGGCATAGCCGGATGAATGCGCCGGCTGGAGCGGATGAGAATGAACAGCAACCACAAGGCGCCGGCAGCCAACAACGCCACTACCAGCAGCGCCAGGCCGAACCACAGTACGCCGCCAGGGCTGCGGAAAGGATCACCGGAGACATCCGCAGGCAGCACCGAATACGTCAGTGTCGCGAATCCGCCCAAGTAGGCGCCAATAGCCATGAATCCCGCGTGTCCAAGGGAAAACTGTCCGCTGATGCCGTTGATGAGCTGGAGGCTCACAGCCAGAGTGATGTTGATCCCGCACAGCAGGATAATGTGGGCGAAGTACGGGTTGACGCAGTTCTCGTTCTCCACCAACGCTCCCAGCGGCAGCAGCGTCAGCAATAGCAGCGGCCAAAGCCAGTTGCTGCGAAGAACGGCGGCCCATACGCCTGCTGACGCGCGGCAAGCAATGATCGGCGCCGGCAATTCCATCTGACCTTGAAGTTTAGACTTTTTCGCTGGCATTTGATCCGAACAGGCCGGAGGGCTTAACAAGCAGGACTCCGATTAGGATTACGAAGGCCACCCCATCGCGGTATTGCGATCCATGGGGAAAATATCCGGCAACCATGACTTCGGTGATTCCCAACAGGAAGGCCCCGGCCACGGCGCCGGGAATACTGCCAATTCCGCCCAGCACAGCGGCCACGAAGGCCTTCAATCCCGGGAGCAATCCCATGATCGGGTCGACCTTGGGCGAGCGCATGGCCACCAGGATGCCGCCGGTGCCGGCCAGGATCGACCCCAGGACGAACGTGAAGCTCACTATGCGGTTCACGTCCACACCCATCAGCGCCGCCGTGTCGAAGCGATGCGAGACAGCCCGCAGGGCCATCCCCACCCTGGTTTTCATGACAATGTGCCGCAAGGCAAACATCATTAACAGGGCGACGCAGAGGATCAAGGTATCCACCTTGGGAATAACCAGGGGCCCGAACTTGAATAGATCGGGGTGTTGCTCCAGCCCGGGTATGAGTTGCGGGAAGGCTTGCGGGGTGGCGCCGAAGTAGCGCTGGCCGCCAAACTCAAGGAACATCGAGACCCCGATCGCCGTTATAAGGGCATTGATGCGCGGCTGGTTGCGCAGCGGCCGGTAGGCGATGAATTCGATCTGGTAGCCCAATAGTCCGCTGGCCAGCATGGCCCCGCCGAGCACCATGACGAACGTCAACCACGACGGTGGGCACGGTTCGCCATGCCGCCAGGGAACGAGGCCCAGCACCGCAACCTCCGCCAGAAGCAGGGCGATGACCACAAGGTATTCGCACTTGCGGCCACGCCACCTCTGGCTGGCGGCCCCCAACAGAACCAGGCCGGACAGCGCCAGTAGAATCACCATGGACAGGCCGGCGCCGCTCCAGTCGGGCCGCTGCGTCATCGCATATATCCCCGTCATGGCCCCGATCATGTAAATGTCGCCGTGGGCGAAATTAATCAGGCGGAGCACCCCATAGACCATCGTGTACCCGACCGCAATCAGGGCATAGATCGCTCCCAGCGATAGCCCATTGATCAGTTGCTGAACAAACTCGGCAAGGTGTGGAAACTGGGTGAAGAGATGAATCATCGTCAGTTATCCGTCCCCGACGGGAGTCCGCTCGTTTCTAGTTGATCAGTTTGGTTTTATGGTGGCGACGAATTTCGCTTTGTCGCCCTCGATCTTGAGTACGATGATGGGCTTACGGGCATTACGGTCGGCGTCTATGGTGATGCTGCCACTGGCGCCGGGAAAATTCCTGGTCGCCGCCAGGGCGTCGCGAATCGCTTTTCCCTTGGTCGAACCGGCGCGGGAGATGGCGTCGGCCATCAGATGCATGGCATCGTAACCCAGGATCGCCATGGCATCCGGGGTTTTGCCGGTGTACTTCTTTTTGTAGTGTTCGACGAAGTCCTTAACTTCAGCGCGGTCTTCATCGGGCGAATAGTGATTGGTGAAATAGCACCCGTTGACAGCTTCGCGTCCGATCTTAAAAGTCTGTTCACTGTCCCATCCGTCGCCCCCGAGCATCGGGACGCCAATTCCCAGTTCCTTGGCTTGCCGGCAGATAAGTCCCACTTCGGTATAATATCCTGGCACGTAAATAGCCTCCGGTCCTGCGGCCTTGATTTTGGTGAGTTGGGCCTTGAAATCCTGATCGCCTTCGCTGTAGCTCTCGTCAGCGATGATTTGCCCGCCGTGAGTCTTCACATATTCACTGAAAAACTCGCGCAGTCCCACGCTGTAATCATTCTTTACATCATAGAATACGGCGAATTTTCCCAGTTTCAGCTGGTTCATCGCAAAGCCCGCCATGGCTCCGCCCTGGAAAGGGTCAATGAAACAGGCCCGGAAGATGTAATCGCCAACCTTGGTGACCTTGGGATTGGTGCTGGCCGGGGAAAGCATCGGGACTTTGCAACGCTGGCAGACCGGGGCGGCGGCCAGCGACCGCGAACTGGCGATCTCGCCCAGAATGGCGCAAACCTTGTTCTGATTGATGAGTTTCTGAACCGCCGTCACCGCCTCCTCGGGTTTGGATTGATCGTCCTCGACGATGAGACGGATCTGCCTGCCCAGGACGCCGCCTTTGGCGTTGATCTCCTCGACGGCCAGGCGCGCTCCTTCATCGGAAGAAATTCCGAATGTCGCGGTCGCCCCAGTCATGGAGGCAAATTCTCCGATGCCAATTTCATCGTCGGCGGCATGGGCCTGCGCGGGGAGCATGACGCTCATAAACCCAAGCACGGCCAAGGCGTGCGCAAAATATTTCATGACACGTCTCCTGTCCAACGGCGACGCCGCCTTCACGCAATAGCCATCAACCACAGGCAAAGGTACGCGCGACACGTCCTACAGCTTGACCGGCTTACCGGTTTTCGCGCTGCGGGATTCGGCCTCGACGATGCGCAGAGCCTTGGCGGCGTCACGCACGGTGACGGTCGTGGGACGCACGCCTTTGCGGATGCAGTTGAGGAGATACCGCAGTTCGTAGGTATAACCCATGCCTTCGGGAATCTTCACTACCTCGGGGGCCTTGCCCTTGCGGTACAGCGTAAGTGGGGTGGGTGCCTTATCCAGATCGAAGACCGCCGTCGCCCTCTGGAAATTGGCGTTGTAGAACATCTTGAAACCATGGCCGCCCTGCATCACCCAGCCGCCTTCGGCGGTGACCATGGGGCCTTTGGGGTAGGCGTATTGGGTGCTGACATGATCTATCTCGCCGGTATACAGCGAGTAGCCGACGCTGCTTACGGACTTGGGCATGCCCAGGCACCACTGGATGAAGTCGACGTCGTGAATGTGCAGGTCGAGTATGGCCCCGCCGGACTTGCGGCCATCGGGGTAGAACGTGGTCAGGACAGGCTCGGCAACGCGGCGGAAGGTAGCCGAGAGCAGCTTGCCATAGGTTTTCTTTTCGATTCTGTCCTTGAGCCACACCCAACCAGGCCAGAAACGCATGCATTGGCCGATCATGGAGAACTTCTTGGATTTCTCGGCAACCTCGATCAGTTTCAGTGCATCCTTGTAGTGGCGGGCGGTGGGCTTCTCGCACATGACGTGCTTGCCCGCCTTGAAGGCGGCAATGGCATACTTCACGTGCGCGGGAGTGGGGATGCAGATATCGACTAGATCGATCTCCGGGTCGCGGATGAGTTTCATGCCTTCGTCGTATTGTTTGACACTGTCATAATCGAAGCCGCCCTTGGCCTGGCCCTTAATGTTGCCGGCGGCCTTGACCTTGCCGGTAAGCCGCTCGGGAATCAGGTCGCTGATGGCTACGACTTTGACGCCCTTTTCCTTCTGGTACACGTCCAAATGGGTCAAACCCATCATGCCCAATCCGATAACTCCAACTTTAATCACGATAATTCCTTCCTGCGGCGCCAGGCCACATGGTTGATAACGATTGAATCCAGGTTAGGCATGCAGTCTTTGACCAGAAGAGTTCTGGCCGGAAGATAGCGTACCTTACATGGCCAGGATGGTGTCCAGGGCGGTACTGGTCCGGCTCAACAGAGCCGGGTCCCAGGGCATCATCTCAGCCACTATGGTCGAGTCGTAGCCGACTTTGCGCAAGGCGGCGATCGAATCCTTCCACGGTACATCGCCGGCCATCAGATCGCAGAACCCGGCCAACGAGCCAAGGGACTGCTTGAAATCCTTGATATGCACACGGCGAATACGTTTGCCGAGTAGTTCGATCCAAAACGGCGGATGTTGGTGGTACCCCAGGACGTTGCCTACATCGAAGTAGACGCCGATACGCGGACTCTTGAAAGAGTCCACAAAATCAATTAATTCCAGCGGCGAATAGAACATGCCGTTCCAGACGTTTTCCAGACAAAGGTCCACGCCGACTTTCTCGGCCACTCCCAGAAGTTCCTTTACGTTCTCGCGGGCTCGGGCGATGGCCAGGTCATAGCGGACCAGGTCTGGGGAAATAGGGCTCTTGACGACACCAGGCACATACAGAAATGCCTTGCAGTCCAGCCATGCGGCACGCTCCAAGGCGGCCTTGTGAAGCTCCATGCTGCGGGCACGCACCGCGGCATCATTGCTGGTGGGATTGAAACCCCAGGCCAACCCCGCAGCCAGGGTTTCCACAATGACGCCGGCCTTGTCCACAGCCTTGCGAATCTTCTGACACTGAGCCTTGGTGCTGCTGGTGTTCAGCACGCCTTCAGTGCCGATGCACAATTCCAGGCCGGCGAAACCGGCGGCCTTGGCGGTCCTGGCGGCATCGTCAATCGGATGCGTATTGGCCAATCCGTCTTTCATCGACCAGTAACTGATGGCTTTGATCATGGAAAACCTCGGGGGTGGGGGTTAGAGGACAAGGGCAAGGCCAATGGCGGGGATGCTGTTCCTTTCATGGCATTTCTGTGCGACAGACTTTTCGCCGACACAGACGATCATTCCTCATCAACAACATAATGAGCCAAGAGCAAAATGAAATTTCTTCGCATAACGGCAAAATAATTATTGCACGGTGCTAGAAAAAGTGCAATACAACGAATCTTGCCGCCAGCAAGTAACGTCAAGACAGACTGCAATGCTGTGAACCGGACACGATGATTTG